>Ga0247841_10004617_pt1 | contig 23377 bp, 19 predicted proteins | sample LaCruzMarch2015__2_FD_192410 | JGI IMG/M metagenome (GOLD analysis project Ga0247841, IMG submission 192410) | Freshwater microbial communities from meromictic Lake La Cruz, Castile-La Mancha, Spain - LaCruzMarch2015_18m | ecosystem: Environmental > Aquatic > Freshwater > Lake | place: Spain... | reverse complement strand
CGAAAAAATTCCGAAAATTGGCGTCTGAACGGTGAAATTGTCATGATTTATCACTGAACGGATCGAAAATATTGACAGGCATTCTTCAAGTCGTATTTTATGTCGGGTTTTTCAAAGCTCTCACATGTGCGCTGCGAAAGTGATTTCTAGCCACTCTTAGCAACGCCTGCGTTTAGTTCTATGACATCTTTAGAGACATGATACATAATGCCATAGAACTTTTCTGGGCATAAAAGAGAGATCCAATTTAGATGCCAATCGTTCTTCAATGGTTGGCTCGAAACTATCGGAGTTAATAGGCCTATGTCGATGCCCTCAAATGCTACGATGAGGTCCTCAGGCTAGATCCCTACCTCGCCGATGCTGATAAGCTCGGGCCGGGACAACAACATGGCCCACTGTTTTGGGCCACTAAAACACTATCCTCGGAGCATAACGGCTTGGATCATCTTGAATGGCCCGCCTTTCATGTAGAAGCTACCTATATCTCGCCCTAGAATCAGATGTCATAACATATCCCTTAATTGCATAGTATTTTATATTCATAATCGTACTTTTGTCGCCATGAATACCATGACTGCAATAAGGAAAATGCAATCCGCGATCATAATGCCATCTACGGCCATAGGCTACCTCTCCTATAAACTTAAAGATAGGTTTCTATGGGAATACTACTTTTCACAGGTCCCTGATCCAAAGATCTTAGGCTCCATTGCACATTGCAACCACGACCAAATTGCCAATGATCTGCGAGCAATCACAGAAGTGAAACCAATGACTATTAATGTCGCAGGATACCGAGAGTATGCTCGAAATGAACAATATAGTGGTCGTTATGGGAAATCGTTCGTTGAGAAGACATTGGAGCATTATCTGGCATTCAATCTCCTGGATCTGCAAAAAGATGACATATATATTGATATCGCTAACGCTTGCTCATGCGCCCCGGATATTTACAGTTGTCTCTCTGGATGTGAATCATATCGACAAGATCTAGCATTTCCTAGGGGAATGCACGGTCACACAATCGGGGGAGACGCGGGCGACATGCCGCTGCCAGATAGCTTTTGTGATAAAATGGCCCTCCACTGTTCCTTTGAGCATTTTGAGGGAGACTCTGATAGCAGATTCATTCGTGAGGCATCGAGAGTCCTGAAACCCGGCGGTAAGCTGTGTATTTTGCCGCTATATCTTAATACGCAGTATGCCATCCAGACAGATCCAGCCTATGCACTGATCGATATAGAAGATGATGCAATAGCATATTGTGCAAAAGGATACAGGAACCGGCACGGCAGGTTTTACGATGTCCCCCATCTTGTGGAGCGAGTAGTGAAGAATCTGAAGGATCTCAAGCTCACCACCTACATGGTTCAGAATGAAAAGGAGGTTGATCCTTCGTGTTATGTGAAATTCATTGCGCTTTTTGAGAAGCCAATTGATCCTCTTTTCATCGATATTTGAATAATGTTGGGGCAATGTATTTCTTGGTGGGTCGAAGGATAAGCAATGAAAAATAACTAGCGTTTTCATTTCTATTTGCTTTAGTTGGAGCAATGCAGGAACCTACCAGGTCAAAGCCATGGCCACGGACAGCAAAGGCGCTACATCCGGCTGGTCAAGCGGATTGGCGGTTACTATTATGGCCAGCAATGTTCCTGATCAAATAGGCGTTTTCCGAAATGGCCTGTGGTACTTGGACTATAATAGCAACAGAAATTGGGATCCTTCTTCAGGCGACGTGTCATGCTGGTTTGGAACGAGCGGAGATAAACCTGTAGCCGGTTATTGGAGCTGATCACAGTTCAAATAATCAGTCTTTTTTTTTCGTAATTCCAGAGTTTATAAAGATTGTTCCATGACGTCTACATAAACTTTGTACGTCTCACTCAGCATCCTATCCAGAGAAAAGAGTTTCACTCTCCTCCGAGCGTTTTCGGAAAAACGCTGTCTTAGTGCATCGTCTTCGAGAATTGTGTTAATAGCATTTGCCAAAGCAATTGAGTTGCGAGGCGGAACAGTAAGGCCAGTTTCGTTATGAGGGCTTACAAATGTTACTCCTGTGGGTAGGTTTGTGTTCACAACTGGAACGCCAAAAGCCATGGCCTCAAGTTGAACAAGTCCAAAAGCCTCCCCTCCATTTATTGAAGGCAGAACGAAGACATCTGCAATTGAGTAATGTGTTGGCAACTCATTCTCTGGTACTTGGCCTGCAAAGTGGATTTTATTCTTCACCCCAAACTTAGCGGTTTCTTCCTTTAGGTGTTCTTTGAGTTCCCCACCCCCTATGATGATCAACGTTGCATTTATCTTTTGCATAGCTTCAATGAGGTAATCCAATCCTTTATAGTATGTCAATCTGCCTACAAATAATACAACTTTGTCATTTCCTATCCCTAAGCGATCTTTTAATTCTTTTTTCTTTTCCTTTGAGACCAAACCCCATTTCTTGAGATCTATTCCCAAAGGAATAACTTTGCATTTATTTAGGAATGTATGTAGCAGCGGTGACGATCCTACTATTGCCGGTGAAGTTGGAATAATACAGTCAGCTTTTTCTAACAACCTCTTCAAAGCGTGCTTGTAAAATGGTGCAAAGCAAGCCCACTTTGTTTGAGAAATGTCCGCATGGTAGGTTACAACAAGCTTCTTGTTCTGCGGCTTAAGCAGCAAATAACCAATCTCCCCAAGTGGGAAAGGCGAATGCAAGTGCAGAATGTCTGCCTCCTGTGACAAACGCTGGAAAATCGTGAAAAAATTAATTGATAAAGGGGTGCTAAATAGAGTTCCTAAAGAGTTTGCTCTGGTAACTCCAATAGTACCAATCACTTCTTCTGTAGATGTAAGGGACCTATTATAAGTGCACACTAATATTTTGGATTCGATTCCTTTATCTTTCAAATTTTCTGCAATTATCTGAATTGTTTTTTCTATGCCACCCGCATGCGGAAGATAGAACTTGTAAATATGCAAGACATTTATTCTAGGCATGTGGATTATCTCCTGAATCAAAACAAGATAATTCTGAAAGAAGTTTCTTTCCCACCGCGTCCATTGTGTGATATGTCTCGTAATAATTTCTGGCTCTAAGTTTAAGATCTTGAAACGCGGTTGGTTCCTGCAAAGCACTCACGCATAATGAAGCAAACATTTCCGGATCGTCTGCCACCAAAATGTGCCGACCGGCCTCCAGAGACGTTCCAACTATTGCCTGTGAAGTAGCCACAACTAATTTACCAAGTCCTATAGCCTCTAATATTTTTATCTTTACACCTGCCCCATGAAATAGGGGAACTACTACTACACGAGCTTCAGAAATTAAGCTGTGGCTATTTGGCACTTCTCCAGTAATTCGAATATTTCGATGCATTCCAAGTTTTCTCACATATTTAGACGGATCGCGACCAATAACCCAGAACTCTGCATTAGGAACTGAGCATAATATTCGAGGAAAGACTTTGTTAGCGAACCAGTCAACTGCTTCAACATTATTTGGCAAATACATGCTTCCTGAGAAAGCGATGATAGGTCCGGAATCGCCTCTCTCATTAGCCGCAGCCTCTAATTTAATGGGGATCGGTAGCCATTTGATATATGTATTAGGATACAGACGTTTCAGTTGTTCAGCTTCATGACATGATACGCATAATATCTTTTGACTTTGGGCATAAATTGATTTTTCATATCTAATTAACTTCATAGCTTCCCACATGTAAACCAATCTTAATGGATGAGACTTGTAGCTCCTCCCCAACTCCTGAAAGTAATGTGATTCAATGTTATGAAGGCGCAAAATTATAGGAATGCCTGCCTTCTTCAATATTGGCACTATTTCACCTACATGTATGGATTCAAGACACGCAACATCAAATCCGAAACGTCGAGCCGTTGAGTCAACTATATACGGTAAGGTTTTCGAATAGCGTGTAGATGTGCTGCAAGGACGCTTTGGATTTAATATCGGCAGGAAAATCGATGGTCTTTGAAGGATATTTACACTAGTACAAATTTTTTCTAACTTTTGGTGCACCTGTTGATCCACGGGCTCTTTAGCGAAGCTAATCAAGTGTATCTTGTGGCCACATTGCGCTGCAAACTCAATTCGAGCCGAAATGTCGAGACTGCCACCAGATTGCTTGTGGAATGGGACATCCGGAGTAACCCACAGTATATTCATTTCATTAACACCACTCATAATTCGTTATTTATGGCTAAGGGAATAGTTAAATGTAACCAAAGAAGAGGATGATACCACCAGTTATAGCTGATTAACAACAATGAGTCACATAGAACCAGCCAAAGGAGTTGCTCACTTAGAGGAGAGCTAATTCTTAGAATAGGACGAAAGCTTTTCCATAGGACCAAACCAAATGTCACAAAGCCGATAATACCCATCTCTGCCAATATAAGGAGGAACCCTGAATTTATCGAGACATCGGCCGGCTCACCCAGAAATAAGCTTGCCGCGAATGGGTAGTTGCCTGCGCCGATTCCAAGAAGAGGACTTCGTTCAAAAAGGAGAACTGCGTGATTCGCTGTACTAATTCTTATTTCAGAAGATGGATCAAGGCCATGAGTAACTTCATCCACACGAGTCTTAAGATAATTATCGGCATTTGGTATAAAATTTCCAACTAAAGGGAGGATTAACAATATAATAATTCCTAAACAGGCAAATCTGATGAAATGCGAAGGGAACAGCTTCAGGTGCAACAATAAAAATAAAAATTTTATAAAAAATATGTTTAAAATTATAAAACTAGTTAAAATCAAACCAGCTAAACTAAGGGTGCTAATTAATCCTCCTAAAATGGTTAGAATTAATATAAGATTTGTAATACGGCTGGTTTGCATATATCGTGTTATTGAAAGAATTAATGCAGGAGCTAGATAAAAGGCCAGCCAAGATGGTTCGGCAAAGGTTCCCGTGGCACGGAAAATTGCCAATGGCCCTGCTATAGCTCCGGGGCCGCCAGATGCTGCAAATTGCAGATTTGTAGGAGGAAGATACAAATTAAAAGTGTGAAAATAATTGAACTCGATAAATTGCAGCATACCAAATATGGATAAAAGAAATGAAAGTGCTAGATAAAAGTTTAAAGTGTCCTTTATGCCGTACTTATATGATCTTAATAAATTGTAGATTCCTACGGAAATTACCATAATCGATACTAGCCTTACAGCATTAGATAAAATTTTCTCATATGATATAGCGAAAAAAGAAGAGAGAAGTAAAGCAATAAAAAATAAGAGCCAAAAAATGACCGCGTTAGGCAAAACTATGCCGATCCTTCTTCGCAAAACGACAACCGCTAATATGCTAATCGCACCTACGTAAAGATACGGTGAATCATAGCCAAAAAAGATTGCCTTGTCGAAAAAAGCCAAGCTGAAAACATATAGACCAAGGAGCAATTTGTAAATATGTATTTCAGCTCGCCCTAATTGCACGATATCCCCATGTGTCCTTTCTTGTAATCAATATAGCCCTGCATTGTAGCTTTGATTAAATCTATCCGTCCTTTCATAAACCATAAGCAGAATTTTGCCGCCCTTGACAAAATCCAGAATAATTCAAAAATCATCCTCTGGAAACTGGAGTGATATCTCGCTGAAAAATACTGTCGATTACGTGAAATGTAGTAGGTCTGAAGAGGAAGCGGATCGCTGCCCACTGCAGAACTTACTTTATGATAGACTAATGAATCCAAATGAGTCGCGAGATCCCACCCCGCTTTAATAGCTCTCCAACAAAAATCGACGTCTTCCCCATAGAGAAAGTACAAAGGATCTAATAGGCCGATACTTTCAACCACTTCGCGCTTGATCAGCATTGCACAACCGGTTATAAAGGTGCATGGCGCAAGCCCACTATAACAACCACCATTTGGCATACCAATGCCCAAATTGTATCCTGTGGCGCGTAGAAGTCGCAACTTTCCTCCCGCAAACCAAATACGATCCGGACTGGAATAGTAGCATATCTTGGGACTTAATATCCCTAAACCGGGATTCCTAATGGACTCCCTCACAAGACATGTGAGTGTATCAGCTGGGATTACTGTATCATTGTTGAGCAGCCATATGTATTGTACAGCCTGATCTCTTAAGGCAAACTGGATACCGACATTATTACCTCCAGCAAATCCCATGTTTTCCTTTGTCTGGAAAAGCACGAGACAGCGATTACTTGGAAGTTCAATAAGCTTTTCTTCTTCATCAGGAAACTCGCCAGCTTCGACAGTCGTTCGGTCGTACTCAAGCCATTGAACAGGCTTTGTACCGAGATCGGATTCAAAGAAAGAGGACACTACAGGAATCTCCCCTCGAGCCCAAGCTTTAATCTTTTCAATAGAATCATCTGTCGAGCCATTATCCACCACAATGATCTGATAATTCGGATACGTAATCCGTTGCAGCGACTCCAAGCACTCTATCGTATCCCTCCACCCGTTCCAGTTAAGAATAATGATGGCCACCCTAGGCCATTCTCCCTCTCGATTTATCTGCAGCGTCATCCTCCTACCTCGTCGCTGCCAGCACCAATTCCTCGCCGGCTTCACTCCGGTCTGCGTGTTCTACCGCCTGAAACGCCAGCCCCCGCAGCCTGAGCGAAGGTCCAGGCACTTTTGGCGAGACACCGATAAGCATGCCGTCCCGCTTGATGAGGCTGCTAGCAACCCAGATCCAGCGCGCACCCTTCGCCGTCGTCCGCAGCTCCTGAATGACCAGCCCCGCCCGCTCGGCAGACGCCCGTAGTGCCTGCGAGGAGAAGAGAGACAGGTGGCGTGGCGGATCCCAATGTAACCATGCATCACCAAACATACGTCGCCCCCGGCTCTTGATGTTAGGTGTGACGGCTACCAACTTGCCGCCTGGCCTTAGCACGCGACGGCATTCCTTCAGCAGTCCAATCGGGTCCAGTACATGCTCGATGACATGGTTCATAGTGATTGCATCAAAGCGCCCATCGGGAAACTTTGCCTCTTTCAACGACCCATGAAAGACCACCAGCCCGAACTTCTCACGGGCAACCGAGACCGCCCCTCCATCAGGCTCAACGCCTGTTACCTCCCAGCCAAAATGCCTCATCTGATCCAGGAACAATCCGTTTCCGCAGCCCACATCAAGAAGACGTCCCTTCTTACCGGCCTTAAGGTAACGCACGCCACCGCCCACGATATCCTCAAAGGGGCCAATTCTGCTCAACACCAATCCCAGCATCCGGCTCGAGCCCTCCATCTCATAGCCAAAGCTGTATTGCAGGATGCTCGCCTTCACGATCTTACGAAGACCTGCCAGCGTCCTCTTTGGGGCGTCTAAAACCTGGTGGGTGAAGTATTGGGAATAAAGTTTCCCGATGTCGTCTGGAATCGGGCGCGGATTTAGCCAGACTAACTGACACATGGGACACTGCATGAGCGACCAAATGCCCGGCGCACCGAAAAGGCGGTCTCGAAGACCACTGTACAACAGCACCCCTTCACCTTCGCAGAGCAAGCAACAGCGAGCCTCCTCTACACGAACGCCCTCATTCTCGATCATCACGTGGTCTCCAATATTTTCTTCAGCTTTGTCACATTGAGAACCGCTCTACGATCCAAGCTATCCAGAACGCGGTTCCAAGAACCCCAGGCGAAGAGGACCAGAAGTCCTATAACAAGCAAAGACTGAGAATAAAGGGAAAGAGCACCGGCTACATTCTTCAGTCCATACCCGGCTCCCGCCAGGATCAGAAGAGAGATGCCTGCAAGTATCGTCCCATTCCTTGCCAATAAGCGCAGCGAAAAACCGTAAACTTTGAAGGTGGCTGCAAACAGCAAAAGTGCATCTAACGCCACACGTAGCGTCCAGGCACCTGCTGCTCCGGCAATGCCAAAATTGCTCACCAGGATCCAGGCCACACCGATATAAACGGGAAGCTCAATCAGGTGAAATTTAGCCGGAAGATCAGGCCTTCCTACGCCCTGAAGGAGCGCAAAAGGCGTCTGGCCAAGCGAATTGATCAGAACACCGATGGCAAGTATCTGCAGTGCCACTGTGCTTTCCAGGGCAAAGTCGGCCCCCAGCCATATCTGCAGCATCTCCCCGGCAAAAAGCCATATCACGACAACAACCGGTCCTGTGGTCAGGAGGACATATTTGACGGAGCGAGCGAAGAGCGTGCCAAGTCTTTGACTATCCTTTTCCCCTTGCAGAGTGCTGAAAGCCGGAAACAGTGTCATGGTCAGACTGGCAGAGATGACCCAGAGGCGTGTCACCGCCTCGTAGGGTGCCGTGTAGTATGCTACCGCAGCGATGGTAAGAAGCGAGCCGATCAAGAACCTGTCCAGATACACCAGAATGGGGCCAACAATACTGGATACAGTAACCCACCCGCCATAGGCAAAGAGGCGGAAAAGCAGGGAGAATGATGCGGAATATTTTCCTAACTCGGGACGGATGCGCAGGTTCATCGCCACAAAAGCAACCAACGCTCCTAACCTGGCCAGCACAATTAAGGAGACGATGCCGGGTAAGCCCAACCCCCGGGCCAGTCCTACCAGTGGAAGAAGATAGGTTAGAATGCTGGAGGGAATCCTTACTGCATTTACCAGATCAAACCGCTGGGCTGCCTCCAAGACACCACTAAAGGAGCTGGCTATCAGAACCACAGGAATGGAGAGAGCAAGCAGGTGGAAGGTAACCCTGGCTTCGTCCAAGAGTTCCGGCGGGATGTTCAGGACTCTGTCTACCAGCAAGTCTGTGACCCCCAGCAGAACAATGGCGCCCACAAAACCCATAATTGCCTGCACCGTCACAGCCGTCCAGATGATTTGCGGGACCAGGGTTCCCTCACCCTTGCCCAGGGCCTCAGCCACATACTTGGTCGTGGCCCTTCCCAGGCCCAGGTCGAAAATGGTGAAGTAGCCCAGCACTACCCAGGCCAGGGTGAGCAGCCCGAACCGCTCCGTGCCCAGACCTCGCACGATAAATGGCATGGCAATCACTGCCACGAGCAGAGGCACCGCCTGGCCGATCAGGTTCATGAGCGTGTTGCGAGCAAGCATACTGCCGCTGATACTGACAGCATTGCTCTCTTTTCCCGTCTCAAGCTCGCCCGAGCCGATTATCTCGCCTGACGTTCTCCTTCACCCTATCCCGTACAAGTTGCTGCATGATCATTCTTCCTGCCTCCCGAGCCCTTCCCGCAGGAACGCTGCAAATATGCCGACCATCAGCCCCAGCATCCCTCCGATTGCCACAATCAGGGCCTTCCTGGGCCATATGGGACTGATAGGTTCTCTTGCCTGCTGGACGACCTCCAGGTTCCTTATCAGCACCAGTTGCTTTTGTAGCTCCAGACGACGATCTATCAGGGTAGAGCGCTGGGCCTCCATGCCGCTTAAACGATCCAGAGTTCGCGTAAAGCGCATTTCGGCCTGCACCTCTGATGAACCTGTTGAATCTTGTATTCCCTGCAATGCTTCGCGTTTTTGATTTATTTCCATATTTACAACATCCAGGCGTTCCAGAGTGACGGCTAATTGATCCGCCAGGATCTTCTTCTGTTTATTATAGCTAGCCTCGCTGCGATTGGCATAGAGCAGGATCATCTTCTCAATTGCCTTTAGGCCTTCTTGCTTATTTTTCGTCTCAACCGAGATCTCAACGAGCTTGTCGCTGTCCTTCACAGGCTCGACTTTGAGGCTATCTTTAAAGGTCTGAAACTCGCTCCCGGTTGCATTGGGGCTGATCTGTTCGAATACTTCCTGCGCAAATTCATCACTGAGCATGACGTTCTTCATAGAGGCCTGGCTGGTATAGACCGGATCATCAAAATTGCCCGCTGCAATGATGGAGGAGACCCTGTATACCGATGGCATAGCAAAGCTTATCACGCCTGCCACCAGGACCGCGACCATAAAGACGCCGATGATCAGAAGGCGCCTCTTCCAGAGAACACGAAATATATCGCGTAGATCGATTTCATCTTCCATTGTACAGCCTCAGGCACATCTTATTATTAATATGTATATATACATAATCCCGCTACAGCCATCTCTATCCCGCACAAGAACAGCACCACGTCCCTCTCGTATACCTTGCCCTTCAACTGCTTCAGCACCACTATTCCCAGGTGCGTGAGATGGTATATACCTTTATATGGCATCTCCAGGCTGCCGTCCTCATTCACTTTGGCGAAAGCCTCTATTCGAAACCCGCCGGTGGCCTGGATGATAAAGTCGAAAGCATAGGGCAAGAAGAGCAAAACCGCTATCTTCTCCATATCTCCTAATATGGCAACGCATGCGGCCAGCGCCCCAACGGAGTAAGTCAAAGTATCGCCTGGAAATACCTTTGCTGGATACCAATTGAAATACAGGAATGCCAGCAGTGCGCTGGCCATGCATAAGGCCATTATCATAGCACTTTGTTTGCCGTTAATAAATGCAAAATAGCCAAGGGTTGATAGTAATATAACTCCCATGCCGGCTTCCAGACCATTATACCCTGCGACCATGTTGTACACATTTGAGGCTCCGACTATGCCCAGGGGTACTATCAAGAGCGGATAGATGAAGCCCAAATCTGTAACGCCTACGACCGGCAGGTTCATGGTGGAATGGCCTGCGTTAATTACCATCATAGGTAGGGCGGCAAAGAGGGTGAAGATGGGCTTTTGCCATTGCCGCAGCCCCTTCTTCCAGCCCAGGAAATCGTCCATCATGCCGATTATGCACACACTGAGCACGGTACAGAGCACAGCCAGAATCGCCACATAATCCTGCTTGTGCAGCCAAAATGTCATCAGGCCGATGTTGATGAGTATGCTGAGAACGAACCCAAAGACCACGCAGATCCCGCCCATTTCTGCCACCTTGGGCATGCCGGGCTTATTCATATCGAAGCCGAGAATTCCGATCTCCGGTGCTTTGCGTATCCACTTGCGTGCTGTAATCCAGGTGGCAGCAAAGCTTACAATCACAGCTAAATAAAGGTCCTCACCCATCTATTATCATCCAGCAATTCTGTGCTCTGTATTTCAATGTTTCGAAATTTCAGAGGAAAAAGCTCCCTTGGGAAATCCGTAGATATAAGCTCCACTGCTGTAAATCAGATCGTAGCTCTCCAACGGAAAGCTGAGGTCTACTGCCGGAAAAATCCCTGAATTTTCTGCAAAAGGCGGAACATACCCCGGCCGGGAAAGCGATACATTCGATATGTAAATCAGGCTGCGGTTGTATGCTGAGCCTCGTAGAGCTTCTATCACCTCAGAGCTTCCGGGATTTGCAATGATCTTTTGCGTCAGGCTCCCATCGAATGGTACCACCGCCGCTGCCCATACGCGAGGACTGGCAACGTGCATTCCCGTCAGCGGATAGACCCACGCCCCGGTCTCGTCCAGGTTGATATAGAGGGCATCGCTGTAATTTTGCTCTCCCAGCCACGTGATGGCATTGTAATCATCCTCTGTAATTGCCCAGGAGCCTGTGTAGCTGTAGAAGACCGCGCCCATGGCAAGAGCTCCGCACAGGATGAGAACCAGCATGAATCCAGCCCGAACCTTTGGCACGGCCCCATCCATCTTGGCCAGAGCAGAGGCCGCCAGAAGGCTTAGCGGTAGATAAAGGCCCAGGAGCAGCCTATCCGCGGTGCCGACAAACCTCAGCTGCCCGGTATCGGCCAAAAGCACCATCAGGGCCACCGCTCCCGCCCAGGACAGAGCCAGAAGGTCTATCCGATCGCGCCTGGAGAACGCCATCACCGCCCCGAAGAGAGAGAGAAATGCCGGAAACCACCGGGCGGCATATTCGCCGGCAAGATTCTGGTTGGTGAATATAGAGATCAGGAACTCCGGTCTGTGGGCTGAAAGGGCAAGGCCTGCCGCTATGCTTACCGCTATGCTGGCGACTGCTATCAAAGCGGCATAGCCCGTTCGCGTGGTGGGGCGATAGCAACTGAGTCGGGTCACAGCCATCCAGAGAAGCAGCACACCGCAGGAGAGGGCGAGCAGACGCCCATGGCAGAAGAGCACCCCCAGGAGCAGGATGGGCAGCAGCCTCTTCTCCACGAGCAACGAGAGCAGGGCTGCCACCAGGAGCATCTCCGCCGTAACTGAGGGATAGCCGGCCCAGATAAGATAGCTGTAGTGGGCCGGAAAGACAAAGCAGGCCAGGATGAAGGCATAAATTGCTTCAACTCTGCAGCCCAGCTCCCTTGCTATTGAATAGAGCAGCACGGGGGTTACTGCCGTTATCAGGATAGGGATGGTCCGCAGCACATCCAGAATGGGAAATGCCTTGGCCCAGGGATAGGAAAAAAGGTGGAAACCTTTGGGGTAGTACTCCCAGTAGCTGCCCAGGGGCGGGACGCTTATCGGAACCGTCTTTCCATCAAGCAGCATGCGTATTATCTCGGCATGGGCCAGCGCATCCCCTCCCATCCAAATAATTATGCGGTCGAAGAAGAACAGGCAGAGGAATAAATAGAGAGATCCGATTGCCAGGGCCATCCAGTCCTCGAGATCCAGCCGCCTCTCCTTGCTGCCGGCGATCTTCTTTCTATCGCGTAGAAATAAACCAAAGCCCACCAGCACCACGCCGCCCTGGAGCATCATGGGGTTGACGCAGAGAAATGCTGAAAGTATTCCTGCCAATGTGATCAAGGTAAAGCCCAGAACAAAAGAGAGGGCTATCCTCGTTAGCCACCTTGCTCTTGAGGCCATATAAAAGACAATTGGAGCCGCGCAAATTGTTGTAATGCTCAAGACGACAAAAGCCAGGATTACTTCGAGGATCAGATCCATCACCATAAGATATCTGAGTTCATGTCATCTCTGATTAATGAAGCTTTCCAGATGTTCCGACAAAGAAATATCCAAAGTATGATATACTCCAGAGGAATTGTACCGGAATATGGATGCCTTGCAGGGTATTGTTTTGGGCATACTTCAGGGAATCCTGGAGTGGATTCCCGTAAGCAGCCAGGGGCAGAGCATGCTGGCCATGATCTACTGGCTGGGGATCTCTCCTAATGATGCCCTTTCCTACTCAATTTTTCTTCACCTGGGCACCATGACGGCCGTCCTGATCCGGTTTAGACAAGCGTTTTTTAAAATGCTCAAAGAGATAGACTCCAAACTGACTCGAATCGTGATAGTCTCAACTTTTTGTACCGGAATTACTGGAATTCCCTTATACCTGCTTTTTCGAGCGAGCTTCACCGGGGGCCGAGAGGCAACTCTGCTCATTGGTGCTCTACTCATAGCTACCGGTCTAATTCTTCGGTTCAAAGGTTCCGGGTCCAGGGTGGCGGAGGATATGGGCCTGGCAGATATGATCGTTCTTGGTCTTGCCCAGGGATTCTCAATACTGCCTGGTGTATCCAGATCAGGCACAACTCTGACTGTTCTGCTCATGAAAGGCTTCAAACAGGATGACGCTTTAGCTGTATCCTTCATCATCAGCGTGCCTGCGGTTTTGGGCGCAATAGTTCTGGATCACTCCATTGCTGCTATTCCATGGATGACGGCTGCTGCCATGTTGATAGCCTCCCTTGTGGTAGGATATCTGACCATGGATCTTTTGATCCGGTTTGCAAAAATGATTAACTTCTCGGGATTCTGCCTGGCCCTTGGCTTGATCACTTTGCTGCTGGCCCTTGGACTTTGAGCAAAAACCAGAGAGCTGAATGAGTGAATAATAATAGGATAGCGTCTTTAGGAAGGACGGGGTGCAGGGGCAGAGAATCCCTGCCCCTTCAGAGGTGGGATGAATCGTGCCCCGCTGTGATTTCTGAGTTACCAACATCTATTTAACCTCATGGGCACATAATTTATGGTGATTGGTTTGTTGCCAGCAGTTGAAAAGACTCAAGCAACAAACGAAACATCTTAAACTAATTGGGTTGGGATCACAACCCATCGGTGAAAGTCCGTAGATGCCCGTGAATTCATTCATGGGAGTGGTCACGCGTATGAATCTGAATGATGAATGGGTATTGGGCAAGAACGTTTTGCCATTTTTTGATCGGGCCGGTTACACCGGAGAGGTTATGCGATTTAGGGGGGTGTCCTCGGTTTGATGCTGAGCCTTGCGATTTGTAATTTTTTGCTGCTATATCGCACCTGTCTCACGAGGAGCTTGAGCGGCCTTGCTCTCTTTAGACTTTATCGGCAGAGTAATAATGTCTCTTCGCAGGATGCTAATTGATGTCCCTGAAAAGAACAGCAAGAATTCTCATCGGCTTATTATTGATCGCATCTCTGCTCTACAGATTTGATGCGGGCGTCGTCTTTTCTACCATCATTTCAGCCAGGCTCTACTATCTTTTCCTTGCCGCTTTGGTCTACTCCACAACATTTTTTATCCTATCCACCAGATGGAGGATGATTCTGCACAGCATGGGCCAGGATCTGCCAATCGCCCCTGCCTATCAGGCTTTTGCAGGCGGCATGATTATCTCGGACCTCACGCCGGGAAGAATCGGCGAGTTCGCCAGGCCGCTTCTCGTGAGGGATCGTATTGACCTGAATAGGGGCATAGCCTCCGTAGCTATCGACCGCTACGCAGATATCCTGACCACCTTCATTCTTGGCTTTTTCGGAATGCTGCTCCTTGCGCAGCATGGATCGCACCTGATCCTGGCATCTTCAATAATCCTCTTCCTAGTAGTCCTTTCATCAGCATTCTGGTTCAAGAGATCCTTTATTATAAAACAGATAGATAGATTGGGACCCTCGCGCATAACTGAAATTGCTCACGCCCTCGATAGTGCACTATATGGCGTAGCAGACATCAAAGGCCTGATGCTCCGGTCCGTGCTGCTCACGGTAGTCGCCTGGATCACCCACGCCTTAAGGATAGCGCTCATAGCAAAATCGGTGGGCTTTGATGTGCCTTTGCAGATGCTATTCCTGCTCCAGCCCCTTGTCAGCTCATTGGCCCTTGTGCCGATAACATTCTCCGGACTCGGACTCGTGGAGGGCGGCTTTGCCGTCCTCCTGGCAGGATTCGGTGTTCCTGTCGCTGCTGGCATATCGATAGCTCTGATGGATCGTGCCATCACTGTGGCTTTCCATATTCTGGTTGGCGGCAGGTACGTCATGAAGGGGGGCGTGCCAAAGGCGTGATGCGCCTGAAGATAAGTGTCAAAGGCAAGCATCATTACGTCTATGACCCGCCTACTCTCTGGGGTAAGGTGATCAATTACATCAATGCGGTAGTACCTGGAAAGGCGCTCCCCAAGCAATCTGATGTGGCGTTTCGCGCCTCCATTCGCCCCCCTAAATCATAGCGTTGAACCAAAAAAGCGATCTTCAATCAAGCACCTCGGTGATATATTTTTTTAGGATCTCCTCAATCTTGGATCTTTCAAAATCCTTCAGGCGTATCCTTTGCTTTTTAATAATTTTCTCTCGGAAAGACCCGTCATTGATTATTATGTGTGCTAGCTCGGCAATCTCATCATAATTCTTTTTATTAAATAAAATGCCGGCTCCATTTAGCGTATACGGGATGGCAGACGAATTATAAGCCATAATTGGTACGTTAAAATACATGCACTCAAGTAAAGGAACGCAGAAACCTTCATGCTCACTCATCGATATAAATATATCTGCTAATCTATAGTAAGCCAAAAGCTCCTTGAAATCCACTCTCCCTGTGATGTAAACGTTCTCCAAGTCCAGCCTTATTATCAACCGCTGTATATAATTATAATAACTCTCCGTTCCTGTATAGGAGCCTACCAAGAATAGCCGAGAGTTTGGGTCAATAAACTTATTATAATAACAGAACATTTTAATTATGTCTGTTTGCTTTTTATTAGGCGATATCCTTCCAACAAATAATATATTTGTATTATTGTCTGCAAATTTATCGAGAATTTTCCTATCAGGCTCCTGGGCGTATTTATCAAAATCAAGGATTATCGGGAGTACGCCGGTCTTCTTAAATCCCAGCTCGACCAATTCCTTTCGATTGTATTCGGAAACACCAAGAGCTAATTCGGTCGTCTTTGGAAACGCGGCAAGTTCTTCTCTTCCACACCTTACTAAATGTGCAAGATTATCGTCATACCCTAAAAAAAATTTAGACGGAGTAATATTATGATAAATAATAATCTTCTTGTCCGGAAGATTCTTAACAAATTTTGATACCTCTGAGCCGATTGCGAAATGGAATATCAGAATATTGTTTGGAGAGCTATTTTTTTTATATTTTGTATAATTTTTGGCAACTCCACATAATTTCGGATGAACGTGAGCCGCATAAATATCAGAATCATAGCCCCAGGAATTAAGAACCGCCCTGATCTCAAGTACTTCATTGCCTACTGCATCTCCGTAAAATAACGACGGCAGTATTTGATTGATTTTCGGCTTGCTCATCCTTTGCCTCAAGTCCTTTTATATATCTGCTTATTGGAGATTAGTATAGGCTTATTGGGGACGTATTTGTGGGCTTTTTATTAAGATTATTATCTACTATTACCTATAATAACATAATCCTGTGCCCCATACAACATTTTATTTAATATGTTTATATTGTTGTTGTAAATATCTATTCTCTCTTTTTTTCTTCCTTTTATCTTAATCCCAAATTTTTTAAAAAATGTTTCTATACCGGTCTCTTCCGCAGCGATCTTCTTCAGCAGCATGTCCTCTGAAACAGGAGTTATAAACTTAGTTTCAATCTCCTTAAAGCCGCATGATTCCAGAAGGAACTGCAGAGTTTCCGGATGTACCGGCTTTTTATGATATATATCTATATTAAAGTTTATAAGCGAGAACAACGATAAAGGGTTCACGGCCTCAATAATTATATAGTAATTTGGTTTAATTTTTTTATGGCATAATACAAGCATTTCGACCAGATAATTCGGCGGCAGGTGCTCTACAACATGATCGATGAATATCCCATCCAGGCTCTCGTCTTCGATCTCACTCAGGTAGGATATCACGTCATTCTGTTCCACACTCAAACCTCTTGATTTACATGAGCTTACTAGATCAGCATCCAGATATACTCCATGAGCGCCGATACCCAGGTCCTGCAATAGCTCCCGGAACTCACCTCTCCTGCAGCTGATATCCAACACGTTTTTGCATTGATCAAAGTAATGCACAAATGCCGATTGCTTCTTCTTTATTTCCTCTCTCGATCCGCGGAATTTCTCTTCAAATTTACTCTCTTGATTTGATTTGTCGACAACCTCTTTCTCACTAATTGCAGCCGGGGCTGGTCCTTTCTTATTTTCTATATCTGCGTAATTCTCTTCGGTTGTCTGATCCATCCTGGCTTCAAATCTGCTTAATATTCGAGCCGTGCTTCTGTTGAACTCTATCTGTTTTCCGATAATTGGATCAATATAGCGCCGGACCTCTCCATGCACAAGTTCTCTGCCCTTTCTCAAAACAGCTCCTAAAATTGGCTGGTGCGAACTTATGCGATAGCTGCTATTTTTGATATCCCAGTATATTCTCACCTTTTCAAGATCATCCTGATGGTCATATTCTCCGGAGAATAGATCATTCTCTTTATATGAGTCGTCATTTGCCTCATTCCATCCATCTATAGGATAGGCTCCACTTTCCTTCCTCTTTTTTATGTTCTCTCTTATCTTGCGCATTATCTCCTGGACATCAATCTCTTCGTCCTGTATATCGAATGTATCCATTTGATCACGCCCTATTATGTAATCCATCTGCATGGCAAATCAAAACAACTTATGAAGATGACTTGAGTTTAGCACTGCACACACCCTGAACCATTATTTAAATGGAATGAGTCGGCGAATTTTCGCCAGAAATGCGGAAGTATCAAATTCGAGGGCTCGCTTTAGGCAATGGTCTTTATATCTTTCCGGATCTGCATTGATTTCCTGTACAGCTCTCACCAGCTCGTCTCTCTTTGCCTCTACCAGCATACCCGTCCTTCCGTTTATTATCGTTTCCCTGAAGCCGCCTTCATTCACGGCTACTACTGGCTTGCCGCTGGCCATGGCCTCTACAGGCGTCAGCCCAAAGTCCTCATCAACCGCGGTGCATATTAATCCCATGCACCGTGCATAGAGATCGATCAACTCTTCTTCCGAGACCATGCCCATCATCGTTACGTTATCTGGAACATCTTTTATCAATTTATCATAGTACTTGGCCGCATGATCTCCGATTGAATATCCTCCTACTACCAACAGCTTCTGCTGGGGGTGCTGCCGGAAGACATCAAACTGCAGCTCCAGCCTTTTCTCGGGATATATGCGGTTGACGGAGAGCCAGAAGTCGCCGTACTCTTTGAATCTGAATTTGCCGACATCAACCGGCGGATTGATCACGGTGGAATGCCGTCCATAGGCATGTGCAATCCGTTTTTCTACATTGTGGCTATTGGCTACGATTTCGTCGACATGCTTAATGGATCTCTTGTCGAAAATTGTATGGCCTTTAATCCAGGTAGAGGCAGCAAGCCTGAGCAGTGCATTGGGCTGCCCGGCGATCATCTCTTTTTTGAGGTCATAAAAGGCTCTCACCGGTGTGTGACAGTACCATAGATTGGGCCGGTGTTTCCTAGCGGCGTAGTGTGCCCAGTTGCCTGAGAAGATGAAAAAATCATAATCCTCTGAAAGATCACAGGTGGCGAACTTCCATGATGCGAATATCTGCCGCAACGGTGGGACCTTAATTGTGTCCCCCAGGTGGATCAGGTTTATGTCCGTGTAGCCGAGGTTTTGAAGTGCCTGCTCGTTGATATCCGTGGTTATGAGATCGCCCTTCAATGACCGTGCCATCATCAGGGCAACCCGTTCGCCACCGCCTATAGAACCGATATAATCATGAAATATCGCGATCTTCAATTTTTGCCTCTTGGTAGTGATTTATGTCATTTAGAAGGTAACCTTCTAGTATATACCATTTTGGTATATTTGCATCGTTCACGTGGCAATTCTTTTGCGGAAAATTTTAATGAAATCTTGGCTTTTTTGAAAAAAAGGTCCTTGTCCTAACAGAGTGAAACGGCTGCGGCGAACTCGCGCAGCAAGCTGCGGGGTATCACGCTTAAAAATAAAGAAGAAACCGATATATTTATATTTAATAAATAAATATTTAGTATATGCTTTTTCGGGTCGTAAGTAACTAACCCGTTGGTATTTTGTGATAGGGAAACGTTAGGAGATGCTCCAGGGACCATACGCGATCTATCTGACATTACATAGCTGACGAGACACTAGGTTCGACTCAAGATACAGGTAGATCTTCTGGCGGACGGTCTCCATTAGGACGCGCGAGGGTTGGATGATCTTCCTGTCCTTCGGCAGGATCTCTTCAACTGCTCCCTCCTGTATATCATTGACCTGACGCAAGTACTTTTTCGCGGTATTTAGGGATATGCTCAGTTCGCGGGCTACTTTCTTGTAGGAACCATAGAGTTCGTACAAATCGACGATTCTACGTATATCTGCCATCGTTTTCACCTTGGAGCCCACCTCTCAGCATACTTGGTGAGAGGAGGCTTTCCTTCTTGGGGGGGGTCAAAATTGAGTCGGCGAATACATGCTGCAGACGCGGGTGTCAAGTGATTTGTCGCTAGATGCAATCTGTCCAATATTAAAAATTGCTTTTAGCAGATTTAGTGCCGCCATCTCCGCGGGGAATTGACACGCATCAAAAATAGATTGCGAACATATTCTCGTCCTTAATTCATCATTATTTATCAACTCCATGAGCGTTTCAATGCACGACTCCTTGTGCATTGTATCGACCAATAAGCCGTTGATTCCATTCTTTATGAAATCTTTGCACCCGCCATTATAAGGGACAATTACGGATGCGCCAGATGCCATTGCTTCTAATGCAGTCAATCCCATCGCTTGACAGGTAGAAAAATCCACAAATATGTCCAATTCATTAAATAAATATGGTAACCACTCTCTTTTTAGCACCCCTATATGATCAACTAATGCACCCTTTCTTGGTTTAAGGGATAAGAATTCTTTTTTAGAACATCCAAATGTAATAATACTTACTTTTTTCCCGTATCGATTTTTAATTTCTTCAAGGATCTCTAGAGTAAAACGGGGATTTCTTCGTGGAGTTGACGGCCTTATCATGGCACCGATATAAATGCAATTGGATACTTCCAATCTTTTTTTTGGCCTGAATAAATCAATATCAACGCTTGGGCCGATAACTTGACAATCAACTGCTAGGTTAGCCTTAACCATATTTTTATTCCAATTTGTTTTAGTTACATTCGCCATTTTTGGGATCTTTGTGTAAGATTCCCAAGCCAGCCTGTATTCATAGGACCCTTTTGGGTAAAAATCTGGCTCAAAGTCCTGAATGTAATATGCTAACTTTTTTCCGCTATTTGACAAAGATGTCATCCAATGCACTGAATTATTAATGGTTGCGAGGATTGCATCAAAGTCTTTTCCGATAAAGGGAATATCACTAATTTGTCCATAAACAACTGGAATATCTAAGTCCGAAAAACACTCCTCAAACTTCAATCTATGTTCTTTCAAATTAAAGAAACTTACTTTTACACCCATTTCGAGCATGGTCTTTGCTTCTTGTATGATAACATAAGCTCCTCCTGTAGGTTCCATTATAGGAAGAATTATTAGCAATTTTTTTCCCTTAAAGAGTACTTTCCCTTCCTGCAACAATCTATGACGATTCCATAAAACTTCCGCACGGGCTCTTATTCCGGCCATTACTCTATTATTCCTGCATTCTGAGACTCCGAGGGAGACTTCCTGGACCCCATGTTTATCGTTTAGAGTTTTGCCTGCCCTTTCACACAATATTCCTCTTCTTTCATTGGAATAGCTACGTGATTGTGCATGAAAAATATAAACGTCATCTGCAACAGCTAACTTCCATTGCGCTTTTCTTGCTCGAATACAATAGTCATTCTCCTCGCCATACCCTTCACCGAAAAGATCTTCATCGAAATATCCAATTTCATCGATCAGAAAACGCTTAATTAGCAAGCAAAATCCATTTAAAAATGGTATTATTGGATAGCAAAGACATGAATACTTAGCAATAAGCTTAGCCATCAGCTCGATAGATATATCCATAGGCAAGTCGTTTGAAGCCCAATCACCATCAGATTCTATTTTCGGGACCGATTGCCATGATGCGGTATTGGATAACGGGCCGACAATTCCAATTCTTTCATCCGATTCGGCACATTCCAGCATTCTATCGAGCCAATCAGGAGTTATAATTGTATCACTATTCAGCAAGATTGCATATTTACTCTTCGAGTATTTTAATCCTTGATTTGCTGCAAAAGTATACCCTCTGGCAGAATCATTTCTTAACAGGTGAGCATCGTTTTCCAGTGCGAAATCTCTTAAGAACGACGCAGTAGCTTCATCACATCCATCATCAACTAAGATAAGTGAATATATCGGCGGAGTATGTTTTATTACCGACCCCAAACAGGCCTTTACATCATCTAATGCATTATGAACACAAATAATAATGTCTGTAGAATTCTCGTAATGCTTCTTTACTTCCGAAGACGTCTCTGAATTTCTGTAAAATGAAACCAGTTGTCTTGCATACTCATTTTCTAGATACTTTTTTTGAATTTGGTTTGGATTTTCCGACTTTTTATAATTAATAGAGTCATAATATGCTTTTCTCATTCGATGTTCCTGCAGCAGAGCGCTAATCCCCTCATTCACAAGAATACTTCCCGCTTTCAGTCCTAGATCATATTTCTGGCGTCTTTTCGTGCCTTGAGGTAATATATTTTCGACAAATTTATTATGGAACCTCATTGAGATTTGCCTTAATATGCTCCTATTCATTTCTGCAATTTCAAGCTCAAGATATTTATTCCTGACATTCATCTCACTAAGCTGCTCAGAATATATAGCTATTTTTTCTTCGTATTTTCTCAGCGTGCTTCCCATAGATATACTAAATAACGCATTGAAATCTGTTTCCGGCATTGTTTCGTTAGATGGGTCTTCAGAGGGCACCGCTTTAAATATAAACTGGTATGCATCAGAGTCTGGGAGTGCCTTTACTAGATTTAAAACCTCATTTGGTATGGCAGAAATATCCATCCTTAACTCAGTCGCGCCTACCGGCAACCGGACTGAGTGAAGATCAACGATGTTGTAGCCATTTTTGAAAAAGATACTATATATATTTCTTTTTCCAAAAAACCGTAGATGAGTTTCGTCGAGCAAACCCATCGATGTGTACTTAAAGTCGTTATTAAATAAATTTAAGATCAAATCACCATGACAAACATTGGGAAGAGAGACCACAAGATATCCATCATGTTTTAAATACTTTTTAATCTTACTCAAAAGGCGGCCCGGCCATCGTAGATGCTCCAAAATATCTCCCATCAAAATGACATCGATTGAAGCGGGATCTAAAAATGCATCCAGATTCAGATTTTCCACATCGCCGATAATCATCGATTCGCAATATTGTCTAGCAATCGCTCCGGCGTCTTCATCGATCTCAACTCCGATGACTTGATTTCCTCGATCTTTGAGAACCTTGGTTACGTAGCCCGTGGATGTTCCTATCTCTAGGACACGTTTGTTCCTTCCTGTAAGTTCAATGGCCAAGGTGTGGCTGCTGTTCTTATTTTCCAAGTCTATCTTGATTGGATGATACCTTTCTGATTTAAGCTCCTGGGACAAACTTTGAGTGGGCATGTAAGGGACCTTGCATTCTTTCCCTGCAAGACAGATTTGCTATCTTGGGGGGTTGGATGAATACCTACGATAAATCTCTTGTGGTTATCTGCATAGCCGCCGTTTTGGAGCTCCATTGTCATTCGCCGGCATCTACAGCCAGGAAATTGCAGAGCGATCTCTTGAATCGGGTCTTTCAGATCCATCTCATGCATTGACAAAAGCCTTATCTAGAAGTAGGTTGATCTCGCCGATTACCAGTGACGCAGCAATTGTGTAAATGTAATCTGACCCTGCCAATGTACTATTGGCTTAGGGAGGGAGAGATCCTCAAGGCAGTGGAGTCGATTGAAGTTGCCCCTAGTTAGCGTGGTAATGCTGTCATATAATCACGCGCATTATATTAAAGAAGCAATTAATAGTGTTCTCGATCAAAGTTTTCCTGATTGGGAACTCATAATAATTGATGATGCATCTACCGACGGTTCTCAACAAATAATTGGAACTTTTTCGGATGATGAACGGCTTCGCTTAATCTTTCACGAGAATAATAAAGGCATAGCGACATCCACTAATGAGGGAATAGATGGGCAGCGTAACGATATCAATGTAATTTCGTTTTAGCCCTGTATCCGACTGCAATTATTCCACCTCCATAGATAAATACCTTGTCCCAGTTACCCATTCGTCGAATAGGGACACAGAATTACTTCAA
>Ga0247841_10004616_pt1 | contig 23383 bp, 25 predicted proteins | sample LaCruzMarch2015__2_FD_192410 | JGI IMG/M metagenome (GOLD analysis project Ga0247841, IMG submission 192410) | Freshwater microbial communities from meromictic Lake La Cruz, Castile-La Mancha, Spain - LaCruzMarch2015_18m | ecosystem: Environmental > Aquatic > Freshwater > Lake | place: Spain... | reverse complement strand
TAGCTTTGGTAAGAGCGGTGTCATTCATCCCCGCACGCGCAATGTGAACTCTGTCGTTTTATGTCATGATTCGCTTCGGTGATAAGCACGTACGGGGTTTCCTGACGAACAAAAAAATAAGTCCGCTGTAAGGCGGACTTTAGTGTTTGTGATGCTCGAAGAAGTGCATCTCTGGGCCGCTGTCAAGCATAACCCAGGCTTCGACATCCATGAACTGCTGGATGGTTGCGGCCATCTGCCGCACCGTCAACACGTCGTTGTTCTTCCGGTCCGCTGGCCTAATCATAGCGAATGGCGCGGGTGAGCCATCACACACGCGGTACGTCTTTGACGCCACGTTGTGGTACTCCGGCAAGAAGAAGCTGCTGCTAATCGCCTGCTTCACCAGATCAATCGCCGTTGCACCAATGTCAAGGCCGTAGAAACTGACCTGCACAGATCGGAGTGTCGGGGTGGTGAGAAAGCGATAATTCTCCATCATCGGACAGTGCTCCACGCCAGCCAACCTGATTGCCTGAGCGAGGAGTTCAAAGTCGCTCTGGCTTACTTCGACACTGGCGTGGATAGATGCGAAAACGCCCGCCCTATCGCACCAAGAACCAGAGGTCTCCATCATGACGATCCGCTCGCGAAGCGCTTCGGGCAACTCAGCGAGCTTCTGGGACAATTCCTTGCGATGTCTTGCACCTCCACCTAACCCACAAGTAGCAATGACCGGCATATTGTAGCCTCCTTAGGGCTCAACGGGATATCTGTGTGAATGCCAAAATACTACATTATTTCATGTAGCAACGCAAGAACTTTTAACCTGATTATTTCAGACGATGTCTCGGCCGGTGATAATGATGGTGTCGCCTTTACCGAGCTCGCTTGAGAGCAATTTTTTAGCGAGCATATTTTCAACCTTTTCTTGTATAGTACGTGCCATGGGACGAGCGCCCATTCTCATGTCATAACCTAAAATGGCTAGCTTATCCACCGCATCGGGCTCGACTTCAACCTTAACACCTTTATTTGCTGCCATATCTTTTTGCAGTTTACCAATCATCAACTTAGCAACTTCGCGAATATTATCTTGAGTCAAAGGAGAGAAGATGATGACACCGGTGAAACGGTTTATAAATTCAGGTCTGTAAATGTTGTTTTCCTGAATGTAATTTAAGAGTTCAGTTTTAGTTTTTTCATACTCTGACCCGGACTGGATCGAGGTGCGAAGCATGTTGGCCCCAGCGTTTGAGGTAGCTATGATAATGGAGTTAGTAAACGAAACTTTACGGCCATCTCCGTCAGTTAATCTACCTTCATCAAGTATTTGCAAGAATAAATTTAATATGTCAGGATTGGCTTTTTCCACCTCGTCAAAGAGCAACAGAGAGAATGGCTTTTCTCTAACTGCAGTTGTAAGCAAACCTTGCGTCTCTTCCCCACCAACGTTTGAGCCGATAAGTCTGTAAATATCTTGTTTGTTCTGAAACTCTGACATATCAAATCTGATCATACGATTTTCATCCCCAAAGTAAGCCTCAGCCAGGGCTTTGGCTGTCTCTGTTTTACCAACACCTGTAGTACCAAGAAATAGGAATGAACCGATAGGTTTCTTTGTCTCGGTGACGCCGGCGCGACTACGACGCATGGCATTTGCAATAGCGTTGATCGCCTCCTCTTGACCGATTACCCTCTCGTGCATTGTACTCTCAAGATTCAAGAGTTTCTCTTTCTCTTTATCTCCAACTTCAGAGTCAGGAATATCATATTTTTCAGAAACATATTTCAAAATATCAGAAGAGGTGATGATTGTCTCCCCTCTCTCAGAGGTAGCTTTGGCGCTAGCACCGTCCAAAAGATCGATCGATTTTTCTGGATTCGGAATATTTAAAATGTACCTATCTGCAGCTTTTATGGTTGCTTTAATAGCCTCATAAGTAATAAGCGAATTAGTGTGGTACTCGATTTGAGGTATGACATCTTCCAAAATCCTAACCATTTCATCGCGAGTTGGTTCTGTAATATCAACTTTAGCAAATTTCTGCATGAGCATAGAATTGGTTGAAATATATCTGTTAAAACTAGCGGTGTCGGTAGTACCTAAGAAGTTTAAGCCAGACGACTCGGCATAATTTAAAACGATCTCTGAAGCGTCAACTGTGCCGACGCCAATCTCTGTGACTATATTTTGAAAATTTTCGATGAATAATATAACATTGCCGGCTCTGGCTGCTTCGCTAAAGATCTCGGAGATTCTGCCAGTCAGATCATTTTGGTCTGCCGCACCAGAGAGCAAGGATTCTATCTCGATTTGAATCACTCGCTTGTTTGAAAGCTGCCCCATGGCCTTGCCCTCATAAATCTTTTTAACTAATCCCATAACAGTAGTTTTCTTACCGACACCTGGCTCTCCGACAACTAAAACATTGCCACCCATGCCCCTGGTCATAGCCTCTTCGATCTGTTTGATCTCGTGGTTATGGCCAACAACATCCAAAGAGATTCCATAACGTGCAATCTGATCTGTAATATCACGCGAGAAACGCGCTAAAAGTGGTGTCATACCGTATGCCCAATCGCGACCGATACCGCCTGTAAGCTTCAAATCATCTGGATCGAAAAAGCGATTTTTGTTTTTAATCGTCCTTCTAACAACCTGCGTCTGCCAATAAACAACGTTAGCCAAATCTTGAGTTTCGAGACCCAAATCACTAATCAACTGTTTTAGAATCTCGTCAATCTCGCATAAGGCGATGAAGACATCTCCGACTTCAATCCTGTGATGATTTTCAGCGTAAGCGATCTCCAATGAGCGGGAGATAACTTCATTCAATGGAGTTGAATTTTTAGAATTATTTAATACTTCCAGCAACATTTTGCTAGAGATCCCTATTCTGGAGCAGATAAAAACAATATCAGGGGAACTTGCCACAGCCAAGGCTAAATCTTTAGCATTTTTGCCCTTACCACTACCGAGATGAAAGTTGAATGCTTTTGCTAGCTCAAAGGAGAAGTAAGCGTAAATGTTACACTCTTTGCTTTCAAGTGAACTAATTAAAGTCTTTAGATTATCTTTCTTGGGGTAGCGGATTTGTTTTAAATAAAAGCCTCTCATAGCAACATAGAATAAAAATACACCCATAAACAGAGTTGACCAAACAGATATGTTATTTCCGACTATCGGAGAACCGATTCTAACTGATATTGCCACAACGATGGAAGCAACTCCGAGCAGCCAGACTAGAAGAAAGATAAAACTGAAGAAAGGGTTACCAACAACTGCATCAATAATGATTGATTTGTAGATTATTGTTCCGCTTGGTTGAATTTTGCATGATTTAGGATTTATCATAGGAGCTTAGTGATACCGAGGTATATAACATATACCACCAACAATGGATAAAACGGCCAAATTACAATTAAAATGATTGCGCAGATTGACGCAAGTGCGACTGCAACTAAATATGAAGCAAGTGTGATCGACTTAATTAAAAGCCCAATGAACCTAGAAGCCAAATTCAAAGTCCAAACTTGAAACTTCTCTTTTAGAGCTAGGCCTTCATAACTAGTTGAATCTCTCTTCCAAACTGCGAAGAGTGTCTTTAGGCATATTTCAACGGAAAAAAGATCAGTTAGGTAAATGTAGACTGCGCGAATATACTTAAAAAGACGGTTGTAGGCTTCGCCATACCACCATGAGAAAAAAAGTGCAGTTAGATTATTTGTCCCCTCCATTAAAATCAATCTCCGATTGATTAAGATACAAGCTCCAAGACACAAGATACAAACATTTTTTGAATTTGCTATTTGAGCATTCTAATTTGTTTGGAAATTGCCCGCAGGGTCACTGCGCAGATTTCTTGTTTCTTGAGATTTGTTACTTGATGCTGATTGCATTTACCGGACAAGAATCGGCGACTTCGTCGAGTAGATCTTTGTCCTTTTCGCTGTATTCTTTAATAACGTCAGATTTATAGTCGTCTTTGTTCAACTCAAAATAATCTGGCGCGACCGTTACACAGGTGCCGCAACTAATACAACTTTCACGATCGATAACGATCTTTTTTTCGTCTTCTGCCATTTCATTTCCTATACTTAATTACTCTTAGATACATTGTACTTAAATAGATAGAAAAAGGCAAAAGCAATAATTGAGCACAACATCCACGAAAATAGTTCACTAAAGGAACACGAAAGGGATTCCGATACAGTAGCAGATCCCCAGCGTTTCGGGCTTTGCCCCTCCGCATTAGCGGAGCGCGGGGATGACAAAAACCTAACACCTTTCACCTTTCACCTTTCACCTAAAAAATATTAGACCACAAAAGGGCTTGACAAAGTGCTCAGTTTTTGATACAATGTCTTAATTACTCAAAAATAGAGTAAGAAATAAATTAATGCCTAGGAGGCAAAAATGGAAAAAACAAAAACAAACAGCCCAGAAGTCGTAGCAGTCAAGCATGTAGATTATGAAAATCTTAATGCGATTGAAGCGATTTCAATGACAGTTATAGCAGTCCTTGCGGTAACGCTCGGAACTATATACGGTTCAATCTTATAAATTAAACAATTATATGATCACAAAAGATTCCCCGCAAGGGGAATTTTTTGTTACTAGATAGTTGTTCTAATGCATAAATATTACTTTTTTTATAGTCAGGAGAAGAGGCTGATTTGCGATGCCGCCTCCTCTCCCGACACCCATACCACTGCACGCCTTGATGTATCTTTGCCTAAGCAGACACTCCAATATTTAGTCGCTTCGCTCCTGCAGTATCGGGCTCTACTTTGGGCAAAGGACTATTTTTAAAACGCTGGCTTCGAGTTGAAGCCGAGACTCCCCTAGGGGGTAAATCAGCCCCTCTGTCCCAATACAAAAAGGATTCCTTCATGGAGTTGAAATTGCAGATAGAAACTATTTTTTGATAGATCGTAGGAGGGCGTTGATCTGCTCTGAATCAAGCGAGACTCTGCCTTCTAGGTCTTTTTCTAACATTGATTCAATGAGGGAGCTAATTGAAGAAGCAAGTGACGAGCGAGCCGCCTCGAGCTGAATGAGAAGATCTTGTTCCGGACGGTCTTTCGAGACCATATCTTCGATACCTCGAATCTGTCCTTCAATTCTCCGAAGTCGATTGTAAAGTTTTTGATGTTTCATGGTATTCCAATGAATTTCTATCACTGATAAGTTACGCGGATAAGCGCTGATAATACCGTTCGAACCTGCCTGCCGGCAGGCAGGCGCAGTGAGAACTATTTAAACTTCTCGCAAGCTCGAAGAATAATAACTTAATTTTAAACTTTCCCGCCTGCATAAGCTAGCTCTTAAGCGATTGCGGGCAGGTCGCTTTTAGCTTTGCGCTTTGGGGACAAGTCGAAGACTTTTCCCCAATAATACCCCCCTATATCCACAATATACCCCACCCCCGTATTATTCAAGCGTAAATATCCACAATAAAAAATCCCTCATCCAGTTATTGGGCAAGGGACGGTTAGAACGTCTCTTTACGAAGTAATCGTTCTCGGAGATACGCCTCGGTCGCTGAGTCCAGTGGCAAGCCGTGACAGGCAGTTCCGCCTGAAACCTTCGGCTTGTGAAAGTTCAGCATCCCCGGTGACACCCAGATAGTACCATCACCTGACTTGAGCTTGCGGCTTTGGCCTTCATGGCGCCACTCTGGCTTGACTAGCCTGAGTATTTCCCCAAGAAGGATAGACAGCCCGCGACGTTCCTCTTCCTTCTCTTCGAGCGCTGCCTTCAATTCCCGTATCCGACACCTGTATATGGAAACCAACACCGCTCCGAAGATGAGGCATAACAGCACCGTCCCACCCACAGAGAAGAATACCGCCACTAACACCGCGTGTCCTGCTTCTTGTCCGCTAATCATGTTACACCCCTTTTCAGGCTATTTACTTTCTACCACAATATGTAATTCGTGTAAATCTCTATACTAGTTTTCTTAAAATTTTAGAGCATGTCCACAATAAAAAAAGACCGGAGCACTGAGGCTTCGGTCGGGTTAGGTTGACGCTCAGGCAGCAGCTCTGTCGATCATGCTCCAGACAAGGTCGGACGTTACTGGATCGAGCTCGAGCGTCGTCGGAATGCCGTTCGGAGTAAGGAAATACAGCGTATCCAGCTCCAACGCCACATCTCCGTTTGGAGAGAAAGCCAGCAGATCTGGTACCATCTCATCACGGACCAGAGATGTGATCTGCGAACGCAAGACGGTCTGTACCAAGGCAACCCAATAATCGCACTTGGCTGATTTCTCTCCCATCTTTTCGCACCTGAGGCGTTTGTTCTCCTGGTCCTTCTGCACAAGGAGAAGCAGGAGAAATACGGTGGCGATTATGAGTATCGCCAAAGCCCACGTCTGCGGGTCAAACTTGAACATGTGCTCACACTCCAGTGGATTCAAATGCCAGTACACCTTCTATACCACATACACGCATAATTGTCGAATAAAAAAGACCGGAGCGTTCATGCTTCGGCCTGGGTTAGGACAGACGTCTCTTGGGCGACCATTTTGATGGCCTTAGTTTCGTGAAAAGGAGCCTTCGGCTCAAACGCGATTGGCTTTCGACACTCAGGGCAATGTGTCTCTACTGGCCTAAGGGGCTTTCCCTTTTCCAATAGTTGCAGGAAATGATCCGCAATCCGTGAGAATTGCGTACGATGATGATCCCGAATCGGTCTTCCACAACAGCGCCAGGTCGTGAGCTCTGGCTCATCTATTCGGTATTTAGGCACTTGATAGCCTTCTTTCACCGGGTACAGTAGTTATTCTTACATTAAGTTGTAACACGGCAATGCAAAACAAACAACAACGATACCGTGTGGATAAGTATATATTGAAAGATTGGATATTGAATTACCCGTCCTTCGTCCCGCCGATGGCGGGACTACGGAGGGTTTATTTTTTGTATCAACAAAAAATAAAAAAGACCGGAGCATTCATGCTTCGGCCGTGGGTTGTAGTGCCCGCAAGGGCACAACAGATGCAGTGACTTGTATGGTCTTCTCGAAGGGATGGATGGGAGTCAGCCTGAGCATTCTCCCGCACTCCGGGCAGATATGAGACACTATCGCGGGTGTCTCTCTTTTCCGAAGAGGCTTGCTGAAGTAATCGCGCATCTTGCGCCTATCTGGAGGTTGAACCTCCGAACCACAACAAGGGTAACAGCTAACTGTCCTCTGGTTGGATATTATAGCAATCGCCTCCCTCAGGGCTAACGATGTTTCTTCCCTAAACTTTGTAACACACGCAAAAGAACCGCTCAACCCTTGAAGCGGTGGATAAGTGTGTCTAAAGGACATTCTTTCAATACTGGAGGAGGATTAAAATATATTTAAGATTTAAGATTTAAGATTTAAGATTAGAAGCTGAGTAGTGATGGCTTGAAAATGAGGACGAAGCCGAGAGCCAAGATCAAGATGCCGCCAACAAGTTTCATCCAACGGTCGTATTTACTGTTTACATGAACATAATTCATTGTGGTGACGGCGATAATGAAAACAACGATGTCGTCCGCCATGTATAGTGTATTGTAAAAAGCGATGTAGAGATAATACTGCCAATTCGGCAAATGGTTTAAAGTTAAGATTTGAGTGTAGATTACCGGAAGCCCAAGCGAGCACATCATTTCAACCAAATTTACCGAGAACGAGAGAGCGATGACTCCAAGAACAATTAATAGTATGGAATTGTGCGATGCAACTTTCTTCATCCGTTCCATCAAGTTGCGTTGCTGTTTCTGATTAGTAACTTTACAAACACCGGGATTATAGTTTTTGAAATCCTTTAGATAGGAGTAGCCAGCGTAGAGAGCAACGGCACCAATGATGTAGCGTAGCCAGGCCACAAAGGTCAAAAGCTGAAAAGTATTTAGGTAGAAAGCCATAAAGAAGTAGTAAATCAGCCAGGAGGATATTATAAAAACCGTACCGACTAAGCGGATCTTTTTGCGGTCTTCGGTGGCCATCAAGATTGTAATCAAAGCGATTAGAGCCCACATGGCGCAAGGGTTAAAACCATCAATGAAGCCAAAAACTACAGTTAACGTTGGTAATGAGAGAGATGAAATTTTAACCTGCTTGTGAATGAGCGGGAGAGTTATGGTCCGTTCGCCTACTGACTCTTTTATACAGTAAAGATCATAAATAGATTTTTTTATTTCAACGCCAGTAAGTTCGTCGGAAGCATAACCGATGAAAGTTTGATGGCCAACAAAGACGATTGGCACGTTTTTGGCTTCAACTCCCCTTTTTTGCGCCTCGCTTTTTAACAGATTGAGATTGTCAGTGTTGTGCCAAACTTCGTACTTTTTAACCTGAATCTCAGGATAAGCCTGGACGATAGTGGCTAAGTATTTATCTAACTCTTGGCAGTGAGGGCACTCGGCGCCGTAATAAACAGAGATCGTCTTGTCACAATTTTCAGTGTGACCGGATTTGTTGCCAACGACAACAGCTTCCGTTGTTTCAGTACAAGCAGCTTGATTATCCACATTGCAGACAGCACTATCAACTGCTTTTGAGGACTTCGGCAACAACAAAATTAACGCAAAAAATATAACTAGAAAAAGTTTTTTGAGAATATTCATTATCCGATCCTAAGCAATAGGAACATTACTAAAATACCACCTATCAAGAACAGTAGCTGAAGCAGAGAGTTCGCCAGTCGGTTTTCTCTGTGCAGTTCTGGAATTAAATCACTCATTGCGATGTAGATAAAACCGCCAGCCGTAATAGGGATTAGGGCTTCGGTCAGATGAGTAAATCTAGCGCCTATGATTAAGGTAATGATTGTGCCGACTACAGCAGCGGAACCTGAAAAAAAGTTGACAACGAGCGCACGTTTTCTTGAATACCCTGAATGTACTAAAACCCCGTAATTTCCCAGCTCGTGAGGTATTTCATGAAAAACAATGGCAACAAATGTGGCTAGGCCAAGCGGAATGGAGACCAAAAAACTTGCTCCGATCAAAGCACCATCAATGAGATTATGTAGTGCATCACTAACTAAATTCATCGTCCCCAAATGGTGAGGATGCTCTTCGCAATCAATATCATGGCAGTGACGCCATCTTAAAAACTTTTCCAAAATAAAGAAAATTAATATTCCAACGAAGATGGAAATCGATGTAGCGATAGTAAGTTCACCACCAGACTCTCTAACCGCCTCAGGAATTAAGTGAATGAAAGTATCGCCGATAAGTGCGCCAGTAGAGAAAGCGACCAATACTAAAAGTAGCGACTCTAAATTCTTTTTCTTTAAACCCAAAGTAATTACACCGATGAAAGAGATCAGCGAAACGATGACTACGGCGATGATGGCATATAGATATGTCATTTAAATAATTCTAATTACTTCTAAATCTGTAACTAGCTTAGCAGATTTAAACAGATGAAGAAACTGCTTGGCACGCATAAATGTCAGCTGACCTGTTTTCGGATAAAAAAAGTGACTCCTTGAGGTGGAGTCACGGGTTCATAATCCGGCAGAAGCCTGCTCGGAGTTGCTGCCGGAGCCGCTAACGGTTCAACAGTCGGCTTCGCCGAACCCCAATGCTCCGACAGCGGAATATTGTTGGCTAACTTACTTGCCAACACCGAAAGAATCAGAATGAGAACGATCGCGAGCAACAACCGTTGTCCTTGCGTGAGTTTCATCTTGCCTCCCAGGCGTGAAAGCTAACTTTGATACTAGAATATTTACTCGACAAAGTCAACAAAAAAAGATCTGCCGAAGCGGATCTTTTTTTAAATTTATAAAGTTTTAGGACTTACGCAATTGATGAAGAAATAATAATTACAGATGTCATCGCGAGGAACGAAGTCTTCCGAGATGAAAGCGAGGTGAACCTGTGGTCAATCTATCGAAAAGAGATTGCCACGCCTTCGCACAAGGGCGAATGGCTCGCAATGACAAACCCGTAAGCCCTAAGTTTATCTATTCATTTTTATCGAATGGCAGCAAAATCTACGAAAGGTTGAATATTTTTTAACGATAGATCCAGTTCATCCGCGGAGAATGACTCAAAGTTTTCATGCTCATCGATATGTTTAGATTTTACAAAGTTTTGAATGTAGTATTTTTTGGCGCCGGAAATCATCTCGCCGATATGCAAAAAATCATCTGGCTCATGATAGGGCTTAGCCACAGTCGTACGAAATTCATAATCAATCCCAGAATTCATTAACATTTTTATTGAGCGCTTGATATTATCCGTTAACAAATTTTCAACTTTAAGTTTTGGTTTTTCACTTTGCACTTTAAGCTTTAAGCTTGTCACCTTTTCATATTTATGAAATGGTGACTTAATGTCCATGGCGTAGTATGAAACATCTCCCTCGCCGATAATACGTTCCAGCTTGTCTGGAAAGGAACCGTTTGTGTCTAATTTAACTTTAAAACCCATGGCTTTGATGTGAGAGATAAAATCAGAGATGTCATTTTGCAAAAGTGGCTCACCTCCGGTGATGCAAACCCCTTTAAGTTTGCCTACCCGTTTATCTAGGAATTTATAGATCTCCTCCTCACCATATGCGGGTATGAATTTCTCCGGAATTACTAATTCTGGATTGTGGCAAAAACCGCAACGGAAAGAGCAGCCACGGGTGAAAACCGTGGCTGCTACTAATCCGGGAAAGTCTACGAGGGTAGTTTTTTGTAATCCAGCTATATACATTTCATGAAGAAACAAGTTACAAGATACAAGATACAAACATTTGAGATTTACTATTTGGATTTTTGAATTTGTTTGGAAATTGTCCCGCATATTGCCGGGATCCCGCCGAAGGCGGTGATTTCTTGTTTCTTGTTATTTTGTTATTTTATATTAATTCTGCCTGTTCGGCCATGACCGGCTCGACTGCACACTCAATCGCTACATTCTTTTTAGCTCCGCTGGCTTTATCAAAGTCTACTGTGCTCCTATCATCAAATTCAGCTCTTTTACCTGGATTCCACTGTTTAATCGGACGAATATAGCCAACTATTCTAGAATAAACTTCATTTTCTTCGCCACATTTGTCACATTTTTCAACTCGTCCTGCGATGTAACCGTCGTTTGGACAGACGGAGAAAGTTGGAGTAATTGTGAAGTATGGTAAACGATAGTTTTCACAAACTGTTTTGATAAGATTCTTCATGGCTTCTGTATCGGAGATTTCTTCTCCGACAAATAAGTGAACTACTGTGCCGCCAGTGTATTTTGTTTGTAAGTCATCTTGTAAATCTAATGTTTCAAAAACATCGCTGGAGTAGTCAACTGACAACTGTGTTGAATTTGAATAATATGGTGGAGCACCTTCTGCAACTTGTGATTCGTTAGCGACCATAATATCCGGAAAGGCTTTTTTGTCGAGCTTTGCCAAACGGTGAGAAGTGCCTTCAGCAGGTGTCGCTTCAAGATTATAGTTGTTACCTGTTTCTTCTTGATAAACTGCTATTTTTTCGCGCATGAAATCCATGATTTCTAACGCTAGTTTCTGACCTTCAGCTGTAGTTAAATCTCTACCGATTAAGTTTAGAAGCGCCTCATTCATACCGATCAGACCGATAGTGGAGAAATGGTTAGACCAGTATTGTCCGTCGCGCTCTTTAATGTGGCGTAGATAAAACTTGGAGTATGGATAAAGTCCAGCATCTGTAGTTTTTTCAAGAATCTTCCTCTTTATCTCTAAACTTTCTTTAATCAGATCCATTTGATAAGCCAAATTGTAAAGAAATTCTCTCTTGTCCCTGGACCTGTAACCAAGTCTTGGCAAGTTTACTGTTACTACACCGATTGAGCCAGTTAGAGGGTTAGCACCGAACAGACCGCCGCCGCGTTTTCGAAGTTCCCTGTTATCTAATCTTAAACGACAGCACATACTTCTAGCATCCTCCGGATCCATATCTGAGTTTACGAAGTTGGAAAAATAAGGAATGCCGTATTTGGCAGTCATCTTCCAAAGGTTCTTAAGATTTGGGTTATTCCAATCGAAATCTTTAGTTATGTTGTAAGTAGGAATAGGGAAAGTAAAGACACGACCTTTTGCATCTCCCTCCGAAACGACCTCTGCAAAAACATCGTTAAATAGATCGACTTCCTTCTGAAACTCTTTGTAAGTCTCTTTTTGTGGTTTTCCACCACGAATTACGGGCTGGTCAGCAAGTGTGGATGGCACCGTTAAATCAAGTGTTACATTAGTAAAAGGAGTTTGAAAACCTACTCGAGTTGAAACATTCATGTTAAACATAAATTCTTGGAGGGCTTGCTTAACATCCTTCCGTTCCAGCTTGTCGTATCTTATGAATGGAGCTAGTAAAGTATCAAAATTTGATATGGCTTGGGCGCCAGCTGATTCTCCTTGTAGAGTGTAGAAAAAATTAACCAATTGACCAAGGGCAGTCTTCAAATGCTTAGCGGGTTTTGATTCCATCTTGCCTTCAACACCTTGAAATCCGACAGCAAGTAGATCTTGCAGATCCCAGCCGACACAGTAGGAGGCTAGTAAATTTAAATCGTGAATATGGAAATCACCATCTAGAGTTGCTCGCTTAATCTCCGGAGGATAGATTTTTGTTAACCAGTAATTTTTAGACACCTCAGAAGCAACGTAATTGTTCAGGCCTTGCAAGGAGTAAGCCATGTTGGAGTTTTCTTTAATCTGCCAATCCAAATTACCGATGTACTGATCAACTAGCTCAACTTGCTCAGCGTTGGCAATTTCGCGCATTTCATTGTGTTTTTGTCGGTAAAGAATATATGATTTGGCGGTGTTGCGGTATTTTGATGCCAAAAGGACATCTTCAACGCTATCTTGAACTTCTTCTACTGTAGGAATCTTGCGGCGCACATTGTCATTTGCAAACTTAACCACCTTCTTGGCTAACTGTTTGGCTACATCTTCGCCAAATTCACCGCTGGCTTTACCTGCCTTACCTATAGCAAGAGCAATTTTAGACTCATCAAAAGCGACGATTTTGCCGTCACGTTTTCGAACTTTAGTAAACACATTCCCTCCAATCTCGGTTACCCAAGAATATTACTGATTATCCCCCGAAACTTTATTTTAAGTTTAAATATTTAAGGTTAAATATTTAAGATTGAAAATGATTATTAATTTCTTTAATCTTTTTTTGGGGTAATCCCAATATATACCGCACAAAAGGCCAAATCAAGCCGGAAATCACTAGATATAGTGAGAAAGAAATTAAAAAACACTCTCTGTTGTGTTTTGTTTTTATAGGACTTATTTTTTGAGATTTATTTTGTTACTTTTTTTGATATTTTCAAAAATTAGACTGGGTTATCCACAGTAATGGTAATACTTACCTCTTTAACATTTCCCGAGGAATCATAAGCCTTAGCTTTTATAATATGTTCACCATTCTCAATCTGAGTAGAATCCATCGTACCGATGAAGGGTCTTTTGATGTTCAAAACCAAAACATCATCAAAATACAGTTCGATTCTATCTAATTTTATATCGTCTGTAGCATTGACTTGAATTTCAAAATCTCCAGTCACCGTCTGCAAATCGTTTGGCTTTAAGAATTGAACTTCTGGCGGTACCGTATCAGCTACCGGGGTCGTTGGAGCTACCGGGGTCTCCGGAGTGGTCTCTGGCGGAGTTGTTGGTATAGCAGGAGTCTCAGGCGTAGCTGGCGCAGGAGTAGATTGACCAAGTGATATTAACCAATTTTTTGTACCGGGGCTTGAGGGATAACCATAAACGTTACTCATGCCATGATAACCGTAACCTGAATAAATGTAGGAGTAATCTTCAGCTAAAATTTCCGCGTCGCAATCTTCCCAACCAAGTGAATAGTCATAGGCAGTTGTTGCTTTGGAAAGTGGCCTTACATTATAGTAAGCATCTGGGAAGCGTTGCCCGCTCGGAATGTCTAAATCAACCCAACGGTGATACAGAGTATAATGGTGACCATATTCATGAGCTAAAATCAATTTCATATAGTCAGTGAAACGAGCATTATCTTTGTAGGGAAGAGCGTTTAAAGTAATGTAACCGTAAGCTTTGGTGATATCACTACCACTTTGCATGTAACTTCCGGTGTAAAGTCCACTATAATTACATTCGGCGCAATCAATAATTCTAATTTCGTACATAAAAGCCAAGTCCGTAGTATGCAATAAATTGCTGTTTACAAAGTTTTTTAAAGTATCGCCTAAGCCAGGGTATCTTCCCGTAGTGTCAGAGTAAGTAATACTGGAAGCGGCCCCCATTGTTGAGTAAGAGCTTAATTTGGACACATCTTCACTAGTTAGCTCTCCTCCGGTTGAAACTGCGGTAGCACTACCGGCCGAAGTAGTAATCTGTTTGCCTTGGATTTTACTGGAGGTAGGATGTTTGGGTGGTGCTTCGGTAATAGTTTCTTTGACGGTTTGCGGCACTTCCTCTTTAACTTCGGAGGGCTGTTCAGCTACAGCCAAAGTCTGTTCTGTAGCTGTATTGTTGGCAACCGGAACGGAGTTTATTTTATTTTTTAAATATAGATAGTAAGAGGTGCTACCAAGCAAAACAACTACTACAAAAACGCTCCAAGCTATTGGAAATATTTTGTCGAATCTTCTTCTTTTTTCTAGCTCAAACAACTTCCCTCCACATAACTTTAGCAATTAACCATATAAACTATTTTCCTCTTCCAGCAGCAAGATTTAAGTACTCTAGAATTTTACCAATAATCGGAATACCTGAATATGTCTCAAAAAGATATGCTGAAACCGTTAGCACAATTGCGATTCCAAGAACCCATCCGAACGAAGTAGCAATACCTCGTATTAGGCTCCGCCCAAAAGATTGTAATTTAATCTCTTGTGCCAAAAGAACATTCAGTTTTTCCACCTCTCCCAATAACTTTTTTGACTCATTCTCCATAATCCTCCTAAAGCGAACTTCTGCTAAAAAAGTTATTCATAATCCGAATCTTACAACTGCTGTTAATCATCGATACATCTTCCTCTGTAGGCAACGGATCTGCCAAATTTTGCTCTCCAAGTATAGCGTACATGATCGAAGTATCATTCGTGGCGTGTTCCGCTCCCCTAGCATGTCCAAGCTCGTGCATCAGCACTAACCGCAACTCTTCAGTATTGCTAAATGTGTAGATGTCAATTTTATTTTCCTTTGAAAAATACATTCCTTCAGTAATTAGCTGATTTTTACCCTTATCTGCTTCTGTTTTGATTTGATCTACAGAGAGATTGTATTTGCCAACTTGAATATTCATAAGTTCAGCAGTTTTGTTAATATCTACTCTTCTGGCATCCAGTGCCTTTCTTTTGCTTTCAAGCTGGTTAAATACATCGGTTGGCGCTCCGCCCTTAGCGTTCCATGAATTTACTTCTGCATTATATGCCGCAAGATCTGCGTCATAAGAGGAGATCATGACCTTTAATTGATCTTTCCAAGCGTCCAGGCTTTGGTTCTTTTGATTTAAGTCACTAACAGTCGCCTTAAGTTTATCTACATTGGCTTGTCGTTCGTCATAAACCAAATTTATTTTTAAACTTGCAGTCGGGTCGTACTCGAAGAGATCGGTACCCGAAGTTTTGTCCCAACGTGCTGCGGCATCATTTACAATACTTACTATTTCATTTTCTGTGAGATTGAATTTTGGGTCAACTTCCCCCAAACTGAACTTAACCGTTGAGCTACAGTAACTTTTATATTTGTAATATGAGAATACCGATGCAATCACAACAAAAAATATCACAACCAAAATTGTAACTATTGCCTTACTCCTAGGTTTTGGTTTGAGCAATAACTCTTCTTGATCCATACTTAATTACATTTTACCTGATTTACCATTATTTTGTTAGCGATACGCTTCTTATAACGTGCACTTTACATAAGGCATGTTTTTTGCTAAAATTCTGAGTGTAGTTTGAGTTACAATTTCAGCCAAATATTCCTCGATAGCTCAATTGGCAGAGCGCATCGCTGTTAACGATGATGTTGCTGGTTCGAGTCCAGCTCGAGGAGCCATTAAAAAAGATTGAACTTTTGTTCAGTCTTTTTTAATTGTTGCTGGACGAGAACCGAGGATGGGGTCGGGAAAACTGGGTTTCCCGCGGAGGAAAATACTAAAAACCGAGGGTTTTTAGATGTTCATATGTCCAGCTCGAGGAGCCAAAAGAAACAGATCAGATTTATTCTGGTCTTTTTCTTTTGATTTTCCTTTAGAGCTGGGCTCGAACTAAAAACGCTTTTAGATTATAATGGTTTCAAAGGGAAGGAATAATTATGAACGAGAAATTAAAAGATGTGAATGATCAGCCCGAAAAATCATTTTTAAAGCGGTATTGGTGGATAATTGTAATTTTATTCTTAATTATCCTTGGAGTCGTGATCACTGTCTCTACGATAAATGGTCAGAATGAAAAAAAGGCCCAAGATGAAGAGCAAAAAGTAAAAGTTGCTCAGAGAGAAAAAGAGGATCAAGCAACTAAAGATATGCAAGAAGGACGCAAGCCCCCAATGACGACCGAAGAAGTAAGTAAGGCCAATGAAGCGCTTGCTCTAGGTATTTCCATTGATGATCTCCAGAATGATTATGTAAAAGTAAAGCCAGGCACAATTCAGCCGGATGGCAGACCTGACAATTCTAGTCCATGGCCGACTCCATTTACGGACATGAAAAATACTCAGATCGGCGCTGACGAAACATATCTTTATGTAAAATATACATTTTATGGTATTTTCCCAACCGAAATGTATCGAAATGGCGAGGACTTTTTAGCTGGAGTAGGTGTTAATCTAGGCTTAAAAAAATATTTCAACCATAATTTAAATGAACAGGACGAATCAGCACTCTACCAAACTGGAATAACCTATGCCGCGAATAGTAGCAAAGAAGCTTTAAACGGCGAATATGGTAGTTTTTTTAATCCACCAAAGCTAGGCACTTCGACTTTTGGTCAGGCAAATAGTGCGGTAAAAGACAAAAATAATGAAGATACTTATGGAATAGGGACAGATGCAGGCAAAACATTTGGAGGAGCAGGGTATGATTATATATTAGTCGCTTTTCCGTTGAGCAATTTAGGCCTTCTTTTTGGCGATACGATAACCTTTGATATTGCTTGCGAGAGTGGCAGTAAGGTCTATCACCATCAATCGATTGATCCACTTCTTGATTTTGGTAGTGTAAAATCTGGCAAGTTAATTACTTATAAAATTGGTTCAAGCACATATACTAGCGTAATTCCAAAATATTAGCACATAAGAACTTAGAAATAAGCGCTTTGAGAAATGAGACTCTAGTCCAAACAAACCATTCCGGCTCAAACTTCTGCAATTGCGCAGAGCCAGAAGAAACAGGTCAGATTTATTCTGGTCTTTTTCTTTTGTTTGCCCTAAAGCTGTGCAATTGGGCTAGTATCTGCTTTTGATAATATGTATAATCGAATTAAACTAATCTTGGAGGCCACATGTGGGCAAAAATTGTAAAAAGCATACTTTCGCACCCAATGTTAAGCATTGTCTTGGGATTGATCGTTATTGTTGGCATTGCAGGAACTAGCTACATCGTATCTCGCGAAGACAATCCATCAGATAATAATGCGGAGAAAAGCGCATCCGACAGCAGCTCAAAGTCATGTAGCAAGTTTGTTCAGATCGGTACTGTCGCGGTAGAACAAGATCCAGCTGGTGATGCTGAGGCGTGGTTGCGGTTTGACTACACAAATACAGCAAAAGAGGATCTTAATTGTCAGTACACGATCACTTTTTACAATAGCCGAGAAGAGGTTCTTCGAGCAATACCAAATGTTGAAGATACATTTCAAGCCCCAAGTGGGCAAATTCACAACGGCTACAGCAGTACGCCCTATCAAGAAGGCATGACCGCTCGGGTCGTCTTCCCCTAGCAATTCGGAATAAATGAGGAATATATGAAAAAAGCGATAATTGTTCATGGCTGGGGTGGAAATCCTTCTGGCGACTGGTTCCCTTGGCTAAAGGAGAAATTGGAATCCTCTTTTGAGGTTGTTGTGCCTGAAATGCCAGATACTTTTCACCCTACGATTGACAACTGGGTGTCTACTTTACAGAATATTGCTGGCGATATCGATAGCGATACAATATTAATCGGCCACAGCATCGGTTGCCAAACAATTTTACGTTTTGTTGAAAAACTTCCTGCTGATATTAAAATTGCAAAAATCATTTTGGTCGCAGCCTGGTTGCACTTAACTGATGAAACTTGGGACGAGGATTATACTCCTGAGATTGCTAAACAGTGGCTAGAAACTCCGATTGATTTCGATAAAGTCAAAAGTCATTGCAATGACATCGTCTGCATCCAATCAGATAATGACCCATTTGTGCCTGTGGCTGATGCTGAAATATTTAAAGAAAAGTTAAATGCGAAAATCGTATTCCTCCAAAACGCCGGCCATATTTCAGCCGAATCCGGCTTCACAGAATTACCAGAGATCTTGAGACAGATACAATAACTAGGACTTACGCGATTGATGAAGAAATAAAAATCTTAGATGTCATTGCGAGGAACGAAGCAATCTATTAAAAAGAGATTGCCACGCCTTCGTACAAAGACGAATGGCTCGCAATGACAAACGTATAAATCATTTTTAAATTACTTGGACTATTTATTCGTATCTTAAAGCGTCGATTGGATTTAGTTTGGCTGCACGAGCTGCAGGATAAATGCCGAAGACGATACCTATGAAGGCAGAGATGCCGACAGCCATAAAGATCGAGCTATTTGTGGTGACTGGTGCAAAGCCGATAAAGTGACCGGCAATACTACCGAGTGCAGCGCCAAGACCGATGCCGATAACTCCACCGATTACAGTCAAGATGACTGCTTCTGTCAAAAATTGTACTAATATGTCGGAGGTTTTGGCGCCAACTGCTTTACGTAAACCTATTTCACGAGTCCGTTCAGTGACAGAAACTAACATTATGTTCATGATTCCGATGCCACCAACCAAAAGAGAGATGGCAGCGATACCGGATAGCAACGAGGTTAGAATGCCGGTAATGTTGCCAACCGTGGAAAGCAAATCGGCTGAAGTCGAGACCGCAAAATCTGCAAGCTTTAAATCTTTAATGTTGTGATTGGCAAGCAATGTATTTTGTATTTCTTCCTTAGCCTTATCAACAGTATCTGCGCTGGTTGCTTCAGCTGTGATCATGTTAAATTTCTGAGTGTCATAGGTATCCATTGCTGTAGTATACGGCACATATGACATTAGGTTGGGATTGTTCAGCGTAGTTTCTTTAGCTTTGGCCAAAACGCCGACAACAGAATAAGTGTCGCTGCCAAGGGTTAAACTTTTACCAAGTGGGTCATCAGTCCCGAACAGATTGGTTGCAAGATCGCTACCCAGAACAATCACTTTGCTTTTACCGGTTATATCAGCGTCGGTAAATAATTTCCCGTTGTTTATGCTTAACTCACGAAATGGAAACTGAGTTGGGGTAGTACCGATAACACTGAAACGTTGGTCTCCACTTATGCCGGAGCCGTCTATGGAAGCAATTACTAATTTAATATCGGGATTTTTAGTTTGATCCGAGAGAGAGTTGTAATCAGTTACAGTTAAAGTCGAGGAACTTTGTCCCATAGTCCCCCCGCCTCCGCCGCCAAATCCTGGCGTACTTTTGCTACTGCTAGCGTTGTTGTTAGTAGCGGTTGGTGCGGTAGCCTGTTGAAAGCCTGACCCTGGTTGAATGATTAAAGTTGTAGTGCCGAGACTGTTGATTTGGTCTGAAACATAAGACTTAACACCATTGCCAAGAGACATTAAGGCGATAACCGAACCGATGCCGATGACGATGCCCAAAACCGTTAAAATGCTCCGGCCTTTGTTGGACAAGATTGCTTTTAGTGATTGTTTGATAATTGAATAAGATTTCATTTGGCCTCCCGATCGCTAACGATTTTACCGTCTTCAAGCTTGATAACTCTTTTTGCAAACTTAGCGATACTCGGTTCATGCGTAATTAATATAATAGTGGTACCTTCATGATTTATTTTTTGGAAAAGCTCCATAATCTCTTTGGATTTTTTTGTATCGAGATTACCAGTTGGCTCATCGGCCAAGATAATGGTTGGATCGGTTATGAGAGCCCGAGCTATGGCGACTCTTTGAATTTGCCCACCAGACAACTGATTACTTTTGTGTTTAATCCGATCGCTTAAACCGACTCTTTCAATCATCTTTTTGGCTTGTATGGTAGCGTCTTTCTGCTTGCTATATATAGTAGGCAAAAGCACGTTGTCGAGTACCGTGGTTCTAGGCAATAAATTAAATTGCTGAAAAACGAAACCGATCTCTTGGTTACGAATCCAGGCTTGTCTGTTTTTAGTAAGTTTACTAACATCCTGACCGGCTAAGATGTATTTGCCGGATGTCGGTGTATCTAGCAATCCCAGAATGTGCATGAGACTTGACTTGCCTGAGCCAGAAGGCCCCATGATGGCAACAAACTCACCCTTCCTTACTTTTAGATCGATGCCGTCAACGGCGACGGTGTTCTCGTCTCCGGTTTTGTATACCTTAGTAATATTTTGGATTTCTATTACATTTTTTTCTGCTTTGTCCAAATCAGTCCCTTTCTCTACTCACCATATGAATTAATATTTACTTTTCCCGCTATCAACCTATTCAGTATATCAGAGTTAGGAGAGATTAGCTTCGTGGTTATATCAAAATTCTGCCTGAAAAAACTGATAATATGCTTAGAATTTCCTGTGCAGTTATTTTTTATTTGTTTAATAACACTTTAGCCGTTACAATTAGGACATGTTTGAAACATTCGCAAAATTATTCACTGAAAATATTTTTCATATAGAAAAAGGTTCACATTTGGCTGAATCGCTGAATTTTTTTATTGGCGATACTATAAAGATATTCATCTTATTGGCCGTGATAATTTTTGTGGTTTCAATCCTCCGCTCTTACTTGCCGCCAGATAGAATCCGCAAATTCTTAGCAGGTAAAAATTTGTTTTTTGCTTCATTTATGGCTGCATTAATCGGAATAATTACTCCATTTTGTTCCTGTTCGGCGATTCCCCTCTTTTTAGGCTTCATCGAGGCGGGCGTTCCTGTAGGAGCAACTTTTTCTTTCCTTATAGCTTCTCCGATGATAAATGAAGTTGCGTTAGTTCTGCTTTTCGGCATGTTCGGCTGGAAAGTTGCTTTGCTCTACGCAGTATTTGGTTTGTTAATTGCAATAGTTGCCGGCTTAATTCTAGGTAAAATTGGGGCTGAAAAGTGGATTATTGAAATCAACACCAAAGCACTTGCAAGTAAAACCGGGATTATGCCATTTGCCGAAAGAATTACTTATGCAAAAAAATATACTAAAAATATTATCCGAAATGTTTGGCTGTACATTTTGATTGGCGTAGGAATCGGTGCTGTTATTCACGGCTACGTACCCGTAAACTACTTGGCTGGAATAGCTTCGCGTGACAAATGGTACGCAGTACCGGCAGCGGTTTTGCTTGGTGTACCTCTTTATTCTAACGCCGCTGGGATTGTACCGTTAATCTCTGTTTTGACCGAAAAAGGTGTCGCCATAGGAACAGTTTTAGCTTTTATGATGGCAGTTACCGGACTCTCCTTCCCTGAATTTATGATATTGAAAAAAGTCCTCAAATGGCAACTTCTGGCAATTTTCATCGCCGTAGTAGCCGTGGGAATAATGGCGGTTGGGTATTTATTTAACGCAATACTCTAATTAGTTCTCTTATTTGTTAGCTTTTATTGGCAGTTTTTTTATTGTATAAAACAATTATTTATCATATTGCATATCGTCGATCGACGATATGCAATATGATGTTATGCTCAAATTTTTATAGAGAATAAAAAAGCTACCGGGATTATTCGGTAGCTGGTGTTAGGCAGTGAAGCCATCGCCTAGTGGGATAGGCAGTGCTGGGCGGAAGCGCCATGACATGGGATTGACCGGAAGGTCGAAGCCAAGCTCTCTAACACGTTCGACGCCGACCAGATGTTGCTCGAGATTGGGGTGAGTCAGCCCATGGCTATATACGACGCCATCAATTGTGACCCCGGGCGTCCAACCACAAGCGGTGCGAGTGCCCCGGAAGACTTTCTCGGGCCCAACAACGAAGAGGAAGACTTCTTTGGCCTCTGTACCTTCCCAAATCTGGCCATGCTTGCCTTTCGCTTTCCTGACTTGACCTCCCATGTAGATAGAGCAAGCCGGCGGGATGACCGGGCGGTAATCTCCGACTGCTTCGCCAAGTCTGGCGTCAACCTCAACCTGCAACAGCAAGAACAAGAAATCTGCCCATTTGTCACTTAACATTGATGTTATCCTCCTGTGATTGCCGACATAACACTACCATAATAATTCAATGATTTAAATACTGTATTGGTATTGGTCGACTGATTTGTTATATAATCAAGTTATGAAAAATAAACCTCAAATGGTTGATGGCTTTTGGTGGATACTGCATGTTGAGAATGATGCGGTGGATATTTCCTCAGTTGAAAAGTACGCGCAGAGTAATGATTTTAGACCAAAAGATGAGAAGCACGTTACCATTATTGGTAGTAAATGCAGAGATGCAATTGTCGAGAAAATGGATGAGCTAGGTGATGAAGGCAAGCAGAAACTTTTGAACAGTATTGAAACCTTAATGAAAAAATATGATTGGAAGTTTGAGCCAAAGGAGTACTTTCATATTAAAAAAGAACACGAAGGAGCAGAAAAGGAAGCGATCATCTGCACCATTTCAATGCCCTGCCTTCAACCTTTTTACAATGATATAAATACATTGTTAAATGCTGATTTGCCCATTCAATTCCCACATATCTCACTTTTTACCAAAGGCCCCATAAACAAAGATGGCTACTACGGAATCCCCATGCCGAGTGAAGAAGAATTTAATAAATCAAACCCGGTAAAATGTAACTGATAACTCGTCATTGCGAGGAAGAATGACGAAGCAATCTATCTAAAGAGATTGCCGCTCCTCCGACAAGGCGGATGTATCGCAATGACAAAGAATCAAGAAGTTAACGGACAAAATATGAAGCTATTTCTAACTTCAACTGCTGCCAATGTAATGGATAAAATCGTACCGCAACTTTCCAAAAAGCCGGAAGATTCTTTGGTGGCTTTCATCCCGACCGCTGGCGACGTTTATGATGAAACTCCGTGGATAGAGGAGGACAGAGAAAAACTTAAAAATTTAAAGTTTAAGATTAAAGATTTGGATCTCAAGGAGGAGACTCAGGCTGATATTGAGGCTGCTTTAAGCAATGTCGATATAGTTTTTGTGGCTGGTGGCAATACTTTTTACCTACTTGAGAAGATAAAAGCATCGTCCTTCGATGTAGTACTGAAAAATATTATCGATAATATTGTTTAC
>Ga0247841_10004615_pt1 | contig 23391 bp, 6 predicted proteins | sample LaCruzMarch2015__2_FD_192410 | JGI IMG/M metagenome (GOLD analysis project Ga0247841, IMG submission 192410) | Freshwater microbial communities from meromictic Lake La Cruz, Castile-La Mancha, Spain - LaCruzMarch2015_18m | ecosystem: Environmental > Aquatic > Freshwater > Lake | place: Spain... | reverse complement strand
TCAAATTATTTATAGAAATACCTTAGTTCAAGGTGATTGGACTGGTTTAGAAGTAATTATAGATGAAGAAGGGTCTAATATTGTAGTTGCTCGTTCTGACGGCAAAGACTGGCAAGATGTTACAAAATTATATAAAATTACAAAAACATGATATATTATATTGACGATTTTATGACAAAAATGGTTAAAGCTCACAATACTGTGACTTCTGACCAGCGTAAAGCAATCAATATGGTAAAAAATGTTATAGAAACGTTTCAGCCTAAAGATGAAGACATATTATTTTTATTAAAATCAGCATGTGAAGTTGGTTTAGATAATCCGAAGAAATTTAAGGGACTTATAATGGCTTGTATCGATAAGGTTCAGGTCAATCATGACCTAATGATTAAGTCATTCAACCAACGTAAAAAATCACATGGAAAACAAATCTCTTCATAATATTCAAAAGTACGCTGAAAATAAAGTTTCTTCTGTTATTATAAAATCAAATTGCAAATTGTGCAACAGCGAATACCGATCTAAAGCTGAAGATTTGTACCTAGAAACAAGTAATATCAGTTCGGTTTTTAGAATGTTAAAATCTAAAGATGAAGACATATCTATCCCTGCTATACGTTCTCATTTAAAAAATCATTTTATTGATCAGCAACAGCAAGAAAAAATTAAAGACTATGCTGCAGACATTGTCAAGTGGAAAGAGATGCAAGCCAGTAAGGAAGAGCGTTTAAAAACTTATTTGGCTATATTAGAGAAGAGAATTTTTCAAATAGCTGCTTCTATCGATGATCGCACTGATGTTGAAAGTATAAAAACTACAGAAACACTTGCTAAGCTTGTAGACCAGGCTGCAAAAATTCAGTTTCAATTAGATGAAGAAAACATGAGAGTAGAGCCAGCCAAGGTGGTTATTAGGAAATTGCAGGAAATTATTGAGATAAGAGTAAAAACAAGCAAAAGCGTTGAACTTAAAAATACGCTTATCGATCTTGTATCTGATTTACAAGGCAACATAGGAGGTCTATTGGACAATGGATAATTTACAAAATCAAAAAATTAATTTACTTAAAAAAATTTCTGATATTAAAAAAGCTATTGGCGGAAGTAGTACTCCAAGTAAGCCAGTGCAAGCACCCAAGAGCGCACCAAATACTCCCCAAAACAATCCTGATAATGGATCAAGGGGATGCGGTGCATGTTCTCGTAAAAAGAACTCATGATAGATGAAGTAATTGGCGCTTTCCAATTAAAGCGCGGCATTTTTATATCTCCAGATGATGCTGCCTCCATGTTGAAGTCAGTCAGTTATGTGGTTGATCCAGAGAATGTTAAAAACAATAGGGATTTACGTATACCCTTACGACTAGCAACTGGAGATCCCATAGGTGATTGTTTCTTTGTTTCAATGACGGTTCTTGATGTTTCTATAGCGCTAGCAATAGATCAAAGACCCTCTATAACTCCTATATTTGCTTCAAATCTTTCAAAGGCTGTAGGTTTATGTAATAAAGATCTTCTTATATGTAAAATAAAAAGGCAAGATATTAAGTGCAAAGATTTTGAAACAGTATGCATGCTAACCCATGGCATACCAAATTTTAGAGCACGTTGTGAATCTATAATAGCACTTAACGATCATTCTTTAAGAGAAATTGATCGATTTGTCCAGAGTAAGGAATTTGACGTTGAGATAGTAAGGCTGAAAGATGAATATAAGAGTAGCTATCATACATTTACCTTTGCTTCTCAAGATGGCGAGGTTAAGGTTGCAGACAATACTTTGCTTGGCGCTCTTGTTAAATTTGCTTCAATAAGTAAAAAAAATGTTGCAGAATACGTACTTGACCCATCAGTTCTTGAAAAAATGACTATTTCTGTTGATACACATAAAGATGGCGTGTCAGAAATGAAGCGATATGTATCTGGTGGAAATAAGATAGTTCATATTGGTTCAAAAGTTGTTGCTAAGCCAACCAATCTTATGAAAAGTAAAATAGTTGGCACAGTCATAGGAAAGTCTGCCAACGTAATAAATGTAAAATGGGACTCTGGGGTTATGAAGTATGATCTTAATAATCCAAAAACATACTTTCTTTTAGAATTTGTTGATTAATGAATAAATCATTCAACTTATATGATTCTGCAGCTATAGGTGTTAGCCAAAATAAGGCTAAAGTTTATTCACAGGTTTTATTGCAGCCTGGTGACATTATGCAGATAGGTACTGCATTTTCCACATGCGATAGAGTAATACTTGATATTAAGGCAATAGCAAATACAAAGTATGCGCCTACTCCAAATTCCACTAAAGAAAGTGTTCGTTATTATTTAAATGAAAGCAATCCATTTGACATCATTATAGACACGGTTAATCCCTTAAAGGCTGCATCTACTGTTCGTGGGCTTATATCTTATAACAGAAGTAAAAATATTATTGAGATTAATACTGGCACTATATTTGATAGGGGCTTTTTTAACTTTTCAGTAAAGTTGAATTTTTCTTCTGATGGTATTACCCGTGGAAAGACTACAAAGCAGCAGCCTATTATAAAAATCAAGCCTACGTCGAATGCAGAAAAGCTTTTTGATGGATTGCAAGTAAGAGTTGAGAAAACTGGGTCTCCTTCAAAAGACGCAATAGTTATAGACGAGTACAAAAGATTTGCACAGAACAATCTTTTTAAGTTCTCTGTAGTTGAAAAGAATTTTGGATATGATCCATTTAATATTAGATATACTGGTTCTGGTGAATTCAAATTTGACGAGAACGTAAATGTAAAAAACGTAATTATCACTAATTTTGCAGACGTTTACTTACCTCCAGGTTATCCAATAGTTTCTATTTATGATAGAGTAAATGCCCCAAGACTTGAGGGCGGATTACAGTATTATAATAATCATCCAAAATTATATACATCAATTACTCATAGCCAATACTTTACCACCGATGCAATAGGATTTTATGATCAAACTGTACGTAGGACATTAGTTGGTGATCAAGATCAGCCAGGCGAGCACCCGCTTGTTTTAATACGCGATGTATTTTCTGCAGTTGAATCTCATTCTAATATACCTGTACTTCATTTTAGAAGAGAATACACTCCTATTGAAAATACAAATAATGGTAAGGCTCCATACCATTTCTACTTTTGCCCTAAGTTTGTAAATGCTAGTGATAAAATTGCTGAGTGCATATCAGTAGAACTTAATCGTTCTGCATCTGAAGAAGTATCGGTAGAGATATCTATAAAAAATAGATCTCTTACAAATATTTCACTAGAAAGTAAAACTACTTTAAATAAAGACGGAAATATAAAAGTGTATTACGGCCAGCTCAATATCTCTGTGCCTTCTTTTCCAAATAATAATAGTTTTAAATATGGTAAGTCAAAAGTGTTTCATAGTGATTTGCCAAATACTAATTATATAAGTGATTCTGTTTACGGAATTACCGTTATGGACGTTATGGATGCGTTGCATTCCAACATTGGTGGAAATATCAACGAATCTTCTGCCCAAGGCACTGGTAGCACAACACATACTGGATTTATTCCAACTTTTAAAGAGCTTGGTCTTTTTTCTTCAAATCAAAATAGCCCAGTTGTTCAATTTTTCCCAGGAAGAAACTTACGAGCTTGTGCGTTAATGGCTGCTGCTCGTTTATGGAACGGTAACACTGACAAGAGTAAGTACAGCGCAAGAAGCGAGCTGGAGGCAGTTACAGTAAAGGGTAAATATTTTAGAACTGAGATGTACTGCAGGGGCTTAGCTCAAGGTGTAGATCTTTCTAATTTTGTTGCTATCGCACCACTTTGCAGAGCTTTGACAACTGCATTCGTGCGTGGAGAAATAAAGTCATTTGATCAGCATTTGTCGGATGGCGATTTTACTCCAATCGAAAATGATGGTCCAGGCTATAATAGATTTTATAAATATGACACAATTTCTAAAAGCATGAATGTCATTTCGTATGGTGAAAACTATTTCAGTAGTATTTTGAAATTGCCAAACAATGAATCTTCCAATATGACCTGTGGAGGCCCAGCTACGGCAACAAAGCACGCAGGAGAATCTAGAAGATTATTTGGATCTTCTCAAATTGGAGTAGCATTTGATTTGCTCGGAAACGCATTTGAAGATGAGACTGGTTTTTTTGAAAATACTCCAGCGTATATGATTTCTCATATTGGCCTGAAGGAAATTTCTAATGTAAATGCCAGTAATTTTACTAAAAAACTTACAGATATGTCTGGTGGAATTTTATCCATATCTTTAAATTATAGACATAATGCAATGTTCCCAGGCCCATATTCTTATACTGCTAAAAAATATGTTCCGTCTCCAGTTGAATACGGAATTAATGAATACGGAGAAGATCCTAACGGTTATTATAATGGAGGTATTTTCCATGTATTATACAGTACATCTGGCAAAGGATCACACGTTTCTGGAGTAAACGACATTAGCACTGAGGATAATATAAAGTATTCATTAAGTCTTGATCCTTTCTATTTTGACAATGATGCACTTTTGATTTGTGAGGGTGGAGATGAAAAATTACCACCAAAAAGAAAAATACAAATTAATAATAGCATGCAGTGGCTTAGCAGTGCGCCAGAAAGATCAAAAATACTGAGTGCATTTATTAGAAAAGACATGATTGATTGGGCAAAAACAAGAAATTGGCAGCTTGGCAATACCATAAAGATCAAATTTGATTCTAGCTATCAAAACAACTATAGAGGTACGCTGTCAATAACTGGAAGCGGTAAGAAGCAAATTACATCTTATCTTGACTATGATGTTGACAATGACATGGTTTCTTATTCTTCAAATTTAGGAGAAAGCATGTTCATTGGCAAAACTATAAGTGCTTTTACCGATGCACATCAAAATACTTTTGCTGGCGTTTTGACCGTAAACGTGTCGTCTGTCTTTAATGGTTCTGCTATTTTACCGTATCATAATTTAGTATTTAATAGAATAGTAAGTAAGCTCGTAGTAAATCGACCTATCATAGATTTTCTTGAGCCTAATTATAGCAACCCTTATTCTAATAATCCTTATTCTAGCAATCCTTATTCTAGCAATCCTTATTCTAGCAATCTTTATTCTGATAATCCTTACTCAGCAAATCCCTATTATAGTGCAGCTTTTACGGCAGGCTCATATGAAATACTTTCATATAACTCTCAATACTATAGCTCAAACTTTCACGACGCATACGTATTGAGTCCATATGTAGAAAATCCATACTATAACGCAGAAAATCCATACTATAACGCAGAAAATCCATACTATAACGCAGAAAATCCATACTACATTAATCCGTATTCTGTATCTTCACCTATTGATCGTGGGTTATTGACTGTATACGTCAATGAAGTGATTAGACCATTAAGTGGTGGGCTTGAGATGAGTATAGATGTCATCAATCAGAGCAACTATCCAAGGTCTTATAGTTTTTATCTTAACAATCCACGTTATAATTCTGTGCAAGATATTATTAATGACATCAACAACAGACTATCTGATCTTGGGATAACTGCTGAATCTCTAGTGTCAAATCCAAATGCATATTCTGTTCAAAGAATAGCAAAAAAGCCGATTGGAAAATTAGTAAATGCGGATTATATATTCAGTAGAACAGAGACTTATACTCAAACGTCTTCTTCAGAAAATCCATATAACGGAATAAGCATTAGTCCTTATGAGGCATTTTTGTTTACGGATACTTTCATTTTAAGTAGTTCTTCTTCTTCGTATCCAGAATTTGATATAATAAGTTCAATTAATCCATATAGCTTTATTAATTCATATAACTCTATTAGTGGATATCAAGAATCAATTGCAACTGGTCCATATGATTCTATCTTTGACATGATAAGTCCGTATGGATATTCGGTCAATCCTTATAATAATGAACCTTATTATGCGGTTAATCCTTATAGTAATGAACCTTATTATACATTGGTTCTTCCGCCTGCATTTGATTCTGGTGACCCTGTTGTTTCTGTAGACGTTGTTGGTTCATTGGTGCCAGTTATCAGCTATGATAGAATCCGCATAGTTGAGTCTTTTGAATCAGAAATTAATATAGACAACGACGTATACGATTCTCAATTTAATCAGCCAGAAAGTATTTATATTAAGTTTGTTGGTAAGTCTACAGACTTTTATTCAGCAGGAGATCAGGTGTCAACGCAAGGAAGACCAAGAGACATTATTGGTCTATCTGATCTTTCAGTGCCGTCAACTTTTGAATTTACTTCTGCTTCTAATGATGATACGAGATTCTCTGAATCTAGCAATTTTGGCAATCAGAATATTACGTCTCCGTTTAAATCTAGTGCTTTTATTGGCAACCAGTCAAACGCTAATACGCCATCTAATATCTTGGGACTAGAAATTGCGTATGGAGGCGTAGTATCTGGTGGCGCTGTTACGTACAATCAGGCTCCAAACACGTATTTCTCCAATAGCGAACAATCTGGTCTCGGTGACATACAATTTAGAACAGTTGATGCAGATTTTGCTATTATACTTATTAGGGTTGCATATCAAGACGGTACATATGGTCCTACAAATTTTGCAGCAGACAGCATAATCCAATCAATAAAAGCAAACGTAACGTACAATTCATCTGCTTCGCCCGAAACATTATCTGCAGAATTTGCGCCAGCTCAAACGATAGAGTCTGTAAGTTATACAGACGTAAATGGGCAGACTGTAGAATACTCACTATTCCCTGCTATGATAAAAATTTCGCTGAAGGCAGCTATAAGCTATGTGAGTATATCCATGTCAGACACTAGTGTTTCAGCTAATGTCAAAATAATTGATGCACCGTCTTCTTTGAACAATTTTGGATTTCTTGCGGTTAATAAAAATAATCCAAATTATGACATGGGAACTTCAAGGGACGGCCAGACATTTGGGCTTGTATTAGATAACTATGGATTCTGGGATATTCTTATTGCTCCAGAAGCTTCTATTGAAACTGTATATCAGGGGGAGTTTAGTTTTAATGGAAGAGGCTATCATAGAACTCCTGGAGATACAGATGATAAATTTATAGCTGGAATTGGTACTCCAATAATTAATCCAATAGATAATGATATTACTGGTTTTGACAAAACTATGATACCGTCTGCTATACGCGATGCCATAACTCTTATCCCAGTTCCTGGGTATCAACAAGTATGGGTTTTGCGCATAGACCCAGCAGTTAAGTCATATTTATTGGCTATCAGAAAAGCTTCTGGAGGTCGCACTCAAGACGGCTGCTATGTAGATATTCCAATATACTTCCAGGCATCTATTACAGAAGCAGTTGGCACATGTAACGTCAGAATATTTAATAGTGTAGGCTGTGTATTTGATTATAAATTCTGTGACTTTTTCTGGAATTTAGGCTCTCCACTTGACCCACCAGCTGCATTCTCTATCCAAGACAATATTGAGGTGTCTTTCATAGAGTATTTAACTTGCGAGGGTAGTACGAGAGTATTTAATGATAATGGTATAGATAAAGTAGAAATAATTTCTTACTTTATTATGAATTTTGATAAAATGCCAATGTTGGATAATGGAACTGGACTATTGCTTATAAAAGCTGATACTTCTTCGTCAGCAATAGTCGATATATTCAATCCTACAAATGAGGTTATTTTGCAGCTTAAGACGCCAAATGACTCCAATCCATCAAGACCTTGGGAGTTTAATTGCAGCACAGTGAGTGGAGCCGACAGTATTAATAAAACAATATTATACACTAATCCTCAAAATTATTTAGAATATACTTATAATTCTAGCGAGATAGCTACAAAATTAAAAACAGAAAAAAGATTTTTGTTAGTTCAGCCTAAGTTTAAATTTCCTTTATATGACGAAAACGGGGCAAGTTCTCCTAAAGAAAAGGTGGTTGCAAGTATCGGGTTTGCATATCAGGATTGGCGCCCATCTGCAACTGGTTTTTGGTCAGAAAGAATGATCTTTGGTGTAAAATTCGTAATTCCAAGTGGGCAGATACAGGTTAATCTGTTGCAAAATTTCTCGATAAGATTCTTATATAACGAAGACAGAAAATTACTATGATTACAGTACGTAAAATTATTTATTGGCATTTTGCGGTGTACAAAGGAGATGCTGCTAATATTGATCCAGATAGTCTACCATCGGATGCGATTTCATCATTGGATACGACTCAAGACGTAGTAAACCCAATCATAGTAAATGCAAATCCAAGAATAAGAGCTTTTTCGCTTACAACTGGATATGAGTGGCTTGTGGACATATACGTTTCCGAAGGCGTCACAAAGGACCTTGACGGAGGTGGCAAGAGAACAACAATTAGGGCGAATAACCCTATTGCTTCTGGTGGATTTGCATGGTTTGATTTAAATGTCTCTCAGCTTAAGGCATTGTTCGGAACTCCAATTGTAGTTGACAATCTTGCTCAATTGGCACCAGACGCAACTGCTGAAGGCGGTAGAGCTAGACAGAAAGTTCAATACGTAATATTTGGCGCACACAAGAACGGAGAGACTGGTCCGACCGGCAGGAGCGAGCCAGACGATTGGTTTGCATTTGATGCCATACCAAGTGAAGTAAGTGCTACTGGGGACACTTCTTATCTTGAATTGAAGACTGCAATGACTCCTAAAACTTTTGTTGATGCTGCAGGCGGCGAAAGTGGCTTTTTCATTGAAGTAAAGTCTCATGAAGAAGTAGACAAGCTTGGCTGCTGCGACATACTGTCTTCATCTTCGTCATCATCGTCGTCATCTGATGGTGGCAGCTCCAGTAGTTCTGGTGACTCTGAAACTGGTGGAACTCAATGCTCTACTGGTGGCTCTTTCAATACTGTTCGTGTATATTCTCCTCCAGATAGCCGTAAACGCATTTGGGCTGTGCGTCAAACAGTTGACATTCACGCGAGTAATTACCCTGTTAATTCTGGCAGCTATTTCTCAACCGGCAATATACTTACGAGAAGAAAATTATTTTCAGAACTTATATATGTAGATGTTGAGGATGCAGTAGCTAGTAACTCTTTTGAGTGGGATACATTGGCATGGAATCATGCTGGTTATATTTCTTTTAGAGACCAGCAACCTGAGCTAGCCCACTCTCATATATTGCCAGAATTTAATAAAACTAGTGTTTCAGTTGGCTCTGGAGCCATTACTGCGCATGCTCCATATGACTACGACTACGAGCTACCTATTACCGTCCAGGCGCTTACTTGGGATGATCGTGGATATCTATGGGCCTTATGCAGTGGAGGTGCAACGGACGCTACTCAAAACAACATTACAACCGTTACTAATGTAAAAACCACAGAGGGTATTTACAGATTAATTCCTGGAGGCTGGCAAAGTAAGGCTGCTGACTTTATGTGTTGGGGTGGAACGAATACTGGTAAGCTTGAAGAATCAGATTTCTTCAATGGCGGTTTTATCGCATCTATAGTTCCTGGGTCAATGAGTTGGGGACTGGATAGATCTGGTAACTATGAATTTTTAGCGGCAATAGATACGCAGTCAAATCTAAGAATATGGCAAGAAAAAAATCAAGGTACTAAATTTTTCCCTGATGACTCAACAATTGTTGATGATTCCGGAAAAATTCTAACCGCACAATATATAGATTCTGGTATAGATAAGATATGCGTTATAGATTTGGAAAAGAAGCCTTACCTGATTTCTCAAGATGCAGCAAGTGATGAAGAGTTATTGTCTTTAGTAAATATCGAAAGAAGATTTAGTGGGGAGCAATATTCCTTGATGATATCTGGACGAGAATTTGTCATTGGCAAGACAGTGGGTGGGCGGCTTAGAGTAATTCTAAATCCTTCCTTACAAAACGTTATGCCAACCCAGGCAATGGCTGATGAGCTTGCTGCTAAGATCAGTGCAGATAGCGATACAATAAATGAAATAACCTGTGGTGATGCTTTTTTTGCAGTTTTGACTAATTCTGGCAAAGTTCATGCTCGTGGCTATATGAATGGGAAAATTATATATGAAAATGGTGCATATACTGTTGATGTAGTTAATACTTTGCCTTTTGAGACTAACGACGCAGCAGCAAGCATAACTGCTTTCGGTGATTTTCTTATTGGGATAGAGAAAGGTCAGTCTATAAGTGGAGAGGATAATACACCTGTATTCCCTGGTTATTTCAAGTTTGCAACTGTATCGCACTCTTATCGTCTCAATGATAATTCTACAATAAAAGCGCCTGAATGGTCAAGTTTAAATAAAATTAAGAGTATTTTACTTTCAGCAAAAAGTGGAGATCTTACCAAGCTAGAGTTTTGGACCCAACCTTCAGAATTTACAATAAAGTTGCCAAAATCAAAAGGGCTGATTGGCGCATACTGGGAAACATATGAGTCATCAGAAAGAATATATTCTCCTTATTATGGTCAGACTAACAATGTAATTGATAACCTTAAGGCATACCCAGGCGTATTCGGTCATGCTCTTGCAACATCCCCTGCGGTTGAAGCTTATGCGCAAGGAGATTATGTTGTAATATCTGCTCCTGGCGAGGGAGGCACTTTTGGTACTAATTGGATAGATAATGCACCTGGTGCTGTATATATATTCAAGCGTACTGCGCATGAATTAACATTTATACAAAAGATTACAAATAATACAGCTAATGCAAAAAATCATGGCGCTCATTTGGCAATGTTCAAAACTAAGGACGTAAACGACAATACTGTATTGGGTCTTGCTTGCTCGTACCGTGACACTAGCAATAACACTCACAAAATAAGAATTTACCATTTAGATTCTTCTGGAAATTATTTTAATTTTTCTTCTGATGGTATCCCAGCGGCTCCTAATGAAACTGCATCGTCTTTTTGCGACATATTGAGCATGTACGCAAATGACGGTATTTTGGTTATCGCGAAAAATGTAGGAGTAAAAAAACAAATCTTTACTTGTATCGATACAAATAATAATTTGGATGATATTAACAATGCCCCAGGCGCTCATATAGAAATAGACTATAGTACAATAGTTCCTTCTGTAGGAACTCGTGCTGGAGTATCTGTGTTGCGAGAACAGTCAGGATACACGATCATCGTTTCTGATATTGCAATGGACGGTACTACTGAGCAGGTTGTATTTGGAGATAATGGCTTAGATGATAGTCATATAAAAATAAATTATAATGGCAAAACAGAAAATGGACACGGCGGATTTTTTGTGTTCCACATGAATGTTGAAGGCGGCATTTCATTTACATCTGGAAGTGGTACCGCTCCAGCTTACTTTAAGCAAACTGAAAATTTCAATAGTCCTATAAATGGTACAAAGAGTAATTTTGGTTACTCCATAGTTTGTGATGAAAACAACATTTGTGTTTCTGCTGTTTACGATAGCACTTATGACTATCTTGAAGCAGGTTCAGTATTTACATATGAATGGTCTTTAGGTAGTGATTCTCCTTTAAGATCGATTAATCTATCTACTAAGAAAAAAATAACTCTTAAAGATCTTGACGACTGGTCTACTGGTAATAGTCATCTTAACGCCACAAATTATGATCACCTTAAGTTTGGAGCTTCTATGCTTCTTAAGAATGGTAGCTTGATTATTGGAGCTTGGGAAAATGATGATTTTACTCTTGGTTGTGCAGTAATAAATGAGCAAAAACCTGGTTCTTTGTCTTTGTGGAGAAAAAACAATATTGGTGTCTGGGGTATTGTTGCAACTTCCCAATCCGGCTCATTGGATTCTTCAAAGGGAGATAGATTCGGATGTTCTCTTGCAGTAATTGATGTTTCTGGTGGCGGCTTTGTATTGCTTTCAGGGGCCTCTGGCTTTGTAGCGGCGGGTAGTGAAGAAGAAACCTTTAAAAATGTTGTAGGAGATGAAGTTTCTCTTGGTGGGGCAGCTATTAAGGGTATTAATCCTTCAGTGGCTGGAGTTGTTAAAACTATACTTATTTCTGGTAGCGGAGCTTTTGGTTCTTTACCTTCTCGTACTCCAAGAAGATATAGTAATTCAAATTATGATAATTCTGATGGTTATATTTTTACATTCTTAAATAATGCTTTTGGAAAAAGACATGTTTCAGTAGGCGTAACCCAAAATCCTAGTGCGTACACGACTGTGTACTCTCCAGCTCGCTTGATAGAGCGCTCTGTTATTGAGACAGATTTGGCTCCTACTGCAATACCAAAATTCAAGTTAGCTAAATTTGCCAAAGACCCTATGACTGGTCTTCCAATGCCTAGTACTTATTCTGATCTTGGTGCCTTTAGCATGGAATCTGATCTCAAGAATGGTGTTGGCCAGACTGCAAATGACATTACAGTGGCTGCTTTGCCACTGTATGATTTTCAGTCTTATACTATAAGAGTTCTTGAGATGCATCCACGTCCCTACAGGACTATTGATGTCTCTTCAGCAATAAATAGTCTAAATGCTTTAAGTGACGCTAAACTAGAAGTGCCATTTCAGATATCTGAAGGTGTTCTTGATTGGGCTACATTGGTCATAAGTAATGGTTCAAATATTTATTTATATGCTCCAATTGTAAGACTATCACCTCCCACTCTTCATAATGGTAATATATCTGAGTCAAAATCATTTGCTATTTCTCCTTTGCGTGCAGATAGATGGTTGGTGCCAGTGTCTGAGATATCACCTGAAAATTTTGATTTATATAATTTTGGTCTTGCTATAAACACAAATTTTGCTACCTTTATTTATAACTTTGCAGGTGGTTATTATACCGCAAATACTACTGCTTTGACTCCAACTGTTTCTACTCATACTTCGCTTATTGGAAATCCAATAATAAAGGCTAAGGACATAGAGCCAGCGACTGAAAAATGGTGGACTGCTGGCAATTATTATTCGCCAGGATGTGTTCAGCTGATGCAGTCTGCCAGAGTTGGAGGAATCTTATTAAAGAAAGGATCTCTGGATAATTTTCCGACAGCTGAGAATGCGAACTTTGGTTTTCCGTACATTAACGGAAGTTCTACTTCCTCTATAAATCCGGGAACGAGCGTCAAAGTTCATGATATTTGGGGATTAAAAATAGCAGAAGGTTCATGGAGTGCTGCATTCCTAGAAGATTCCCCGATAAAAAGCGTTTCAGCTACTTCTCAGTTTTTAGGATGGAGCGCATGTTCGCTTGACGTTGGGAGTACATATAGGTACTTTGGCATCCCGCAGGGCAACAACGCTGGTACTATAATAAGTGGTGCCCCTGTTGGAACTTCATTTCATGCTAAATATGAGAAATGTGCTCCATCTGCGGACACGGTAGACTTTGGTTTGGGTCATCAATTTAGTTTGCCAGCAGTACACATATCTGCCACAAAATGGTGTAATAAGTTTGACAGTGCAACAGATGTCACAAATAATGTTTTTGGTTTTGGTAAGAATATTATGTATCAGGGTGTAAAAGATCCAGTTATACATGGCAAGTATAACTACAATAAGTTTAATGCAACAGATAATCCTACTTTATCTTCTATCGCCGCAGACAGAAGATCAATGATTATTACTTTCCATTCAGGATTTGGGGCTACTGTCAGGCCTTTCAAGAATGATGACTCAAGCTTTGCTTATTTTGCTCCACAGCTAAAGTTTACTGCACTGCTTGACAGAAGATTATCATCATGGAAAAATTTCTTTAACTGCAAAGCGTCACCTGCAACAGCTACAGGACAGGCAAGTAATTATATATCAGTTACTGCAGATCCTACATGGGTTTCACAAAAGAGTACCGGCACCGGCAGCACAAACGTTGACGATACTTTGTCCTACAGTTCTTGCGTGGCTCCAACAGATACGCTGTACGTAACAGACATATTCCACGATTCAAGCACGCGGACTGACGTTCCTAATCCAGCTGCTATACGTAATATAATTTATAGTTATTGTTTTCCAAATGGTAGTTTTGATTTTTATAAAGTATTAGCATCTAGTGATACCCGTCTTACTAACAGTTCGAGCACCGGTAATTACATATCTTTTGTTAACATAGGGACCACTGCCACTACGCAGGTTTTGCCTATTGTATATGGAATGAAATTTCCAGATGAAGGATTCGCTGGTGGTTCAGCCACTTCGCTTACTGCCATGAAGCGAAGCTTTTACCTTCCTCCAGAACAGTCTCAATTTACACGTAAAGTAGGAATCTCAACCGTTGGTACTGTGGCTGGTAGTATTGAATTAAAAGCTACCAATTATTTAGGTGAAATAAGTAGTTCAACGCTTCCCTTTTATCCCGCAGTAAATACAGCCTTTAACGCGATTCCTGGTGATCTAAATATTTTTGATTATCACACTGCAGTAAATATGCTTTACGGGCGAGGTAGAAATGTTCAAATTTCTCCTTTTGGATTAGAATGTCGCAGCACGGGAAGAGATGAAATAATTTTCCAAAATGAGTTTATTTACCGAAAGCTTAAGTATCACAATAGTCGTCCGGATTATCCTCATGGTGTTCCAAAGTTTACAGATAGACGTGCAGCAGGATCTTCTGATGATCTTGCTTTCATTGCTGAAGTAAAAATATATACAGACATAAATAATGATTTTGAAACTGCAAACGAAGACAATAAAATAGTTATCCGTCAAAGGGCAGATGTAGGTGAACCCCGCACCTACTCCCCACTTTTCAACCCACCAAGCTCAATTACTGTCAACCCTGCAGCTTATGAGCACTACGAAATTTATGATCGAGTTGCTCCTATTGGTTTATTCACGGAAAATTCACTGGTCTGTATGCCCACCTTTAGCCTTCCTGATATGTTTAATATAACAACTTCTGGGAATACTGCATTTGGGCACGTATTTGGAGTGGGCAATGGTTTTACAATTAATCCTTCAACCCCATACAAAAATGGTTCAGATGTCAGTAGTCTTATCTACTATGGAATAAACTTTACTAATGTACCTCAATCTGCAAGGCCTTTTGTTGGCCTAAACACTAATCCTTTAAATAATTCTGCCTTTGTTAAGGCAGTGCAAAATAAACTTGCGCATGTTATTGACGTTAACTCTTCTGTTGTTTCTATAGATAATTCTCCAGCAGCGCCAAACCAGTATATGCTGACTGTATCTATATTAGCGTCTTTTAATGCAGACAAAAATCCAACCACACCATCCATAAGCGATAGCTGGCAATGGGAAAACACTTTCGACCCAAGTATCTATGGTGGTGGACTAATTTGTGCGATCATGACAGCCATGCTTGATAAGGATAAGAAAATTATCAATGGCAGCTGGAGAAGTACATTTAGTACAAATACATCAATAAATGGTGTTAATAGAGACGCAGGTATAACAGCAAACACCGCTCTGAAGTTCTTGTGTGCTAATCAATGGAATAGAAATGGCATATGGATGCAGCCTTTGATCGGACTGGCAAGATCAAGTAGTGACAACTATAATAGTCCATGGTATTGGCCTGGAAACTACCCGTGGTCAAATAGTAACAATGCAACTTCCTTAGGTCCAAAACCACAAGACATAATTACCTCTCGTCCTAATTTCTTTCACGCTCCACCTGGAATGATAAAGGTTCCAATGGATCGTTCATTTATCCACAAAATGGGTAAGCATTCTATTGTAAAATATTCTGACCCATCAGGTCCAAAGTGGTTTGCAGTGATAGGACCAGTTGTTTATCAAGTGAACAACGTAAGTGATCTGGAAGCAGGCCCTTGGGCTTGGATAAAGCAGTCATCAATGTCATGTGTACCAACGAGTCAATATATCTGGGATAGTAGACCGGTTATTTTTCAAAGATTTGGATTCACTAAGGCTGAGCTAAGCAATTTTGCTAGTTTTAATAATGTAGATTCATTGTTTGCATTTGCTGAGTGCGCCTCTAGTCCAACTTCTATAAGACTTGTGAAGTCACATTATTCTGATACTGCTTTTGGAAGAGATTTGGCAGCTATACCTAGTGGTGCTAGTCAAATTAATAATGAGCTCATCAACTTTAGTGCTTTTAGTGGAGAATCTTACGCAATGCTTGGTGAGGGCGTTGGCTTCAGTAAGCAAGACGGAAATGTATTGAGATCTTTTGTTTGGTGGAAGGACGGTTTCTATCGTATAACTCCAGGACCGACCGCTCCGTCTATATCTAAGATTAATCTTCCTTCAAGTATTGCTACTCAAGTAAATTCTGCATATAGTTTACATCGCTTATCTGGCTACTTTAATGGAAATGATAGATTTGTCATATCTGGTAATGCAAGCAACAGTGAACCGTTCATGCATGTATTTAAATTTAAGTCTGATGGAGTTCAGGCAGTAGACGGATTTACTGGTGTAGGTTTTGCCTTAGAATATTCTTTCCCGGTAGTACAGCCAGCTCCAGCTAATGAGCTCTTTACTGCTTCGGAATTTGATCCAATGTGCAATCAGTCTTGGAGATACGCCACATGGATGTCAAGTGATGCATCAATTATTGCAGTTGGAAATCACCAATGGATTGACGGAACTTCTTCTGGTAATCCCAGCGCATTTAATGTTCAAATTTACTTAAAAAGAACTGTCAATGGTCAGCTTAAGTATGAATTGTTAAGCAATAATACGTTAACTGTTGATGATACTATTAGCGATAGGCCAGTTGAATCTTTCTGTCAGTCGATATGGGGAGTTGAAGAGGGAGGTTTTTGGTCAATATACGTTTGTTCTGGCGCTGACCCAAATGCCGAAGACAGAGACTACTTGGATCCTGGAAACATTTCACCAGAAAAACGTTTTGGCAGAGTCCATGTATTTAAGGCTCAGGCTACAGGTGGTGGCGGAAAAAATGTCATTGAACTAAATGATATGGCTATAGCCACTGATCCTGATTTTAAGGATTCTGCATTTGCTAATATGAATTTCTGGACGATGACTCCGGTAAGCGCAAAAAACGGTATGTGTGGAATAATGTTCTCTCCATCTACTGGAATGGTTGTTTCTACAGCTGGTAGTCTTGCAAAAATGAGTAAAGGCTCTGCAGATAACAAATGGAAGCTTGACAAATTTGCTGGGCAGGCAAGCGGAGCCCTTGGCACTACAAAAACGATTGCGGTTAGTCGTGTTATCGCTCCATATAATTACTTTGGATATGCTAACCCCAATACAAATGAGAGTATCACATACGCAGAGACATTAAAGGATATCTTTAAGCTATCTACAGTGGCAGTTCCTTCTTGCAACTCTACAGCATCCGATTCTGGCATGCAAAGATACGCATCAAAGCTTTCTTTTGTCCGCCTTAATGTGGATGGCGCTGATTTTGATTCAATCATATCTATATCAAATTCAAATTCTACTACTTCCAATCAGTTTGGAGTATTTGACACCGAAACCGATCTTTCTTTAGGAGAATGCAATCCTGCCTATTATTATTTGCAAGGAAAAAGGTCTGACGTATCTTCAGATGCAGAAAAACAAATTTTCAATCCAAGCTTTAGGGCGTGGTTGTGCAGCTTTGATATTTTGGATAGCTCTTTCGGTACTGTAAAAGATCTGCCGTATCAGTCATACAATAGTGATAAAGGAAATGACGCTCACATTATCGTTAAGCCTCCAGTCCCAGATGATGTAAATAGGCAGATGTACTTTGCTGGTCTAGAGTGCGCGCCAGTTGATGGTAATCCTTTGTATAGAGATTACAATGATAATCTCGAAGACGTTAAGGGAACTTTGATGCAGATGGACTGGCATGATATCGCTGGAGTTCTTTGGTGGGGCGGAAATAATATATACGTCTTGCGTTCTCACAATCACCAAAATAACTCAATCGCTGACGGAGAATCTAATACGACTGATGATATAAAAGCACATGTTAATGCAAAATCATACTCCGTAACTCCGAATGGAGCAGTGCTTGTTGGGCAAAATGCAGTTTCAGTATTTGAGATGCCATCATCCACCAATACTATAGTCACTCGGCCAACAAAAGTTAAAAATGAACGCATAGGTATAAAAGGAATTGGATTAAGCGGCCCAATGGCGATTACGGTTGCAGCTTGTTCAAACCCTTCGCATGTGAAAGACAATCCAAAAGCTGAATTTACATACATAACTCCATTAATGCGTAGAAGAGATATTTTTGGCTCGCAAAGAGTTGGCATTGTTGTAGATGATTCTGATGCCATGAATGAGAGCTATTTAAATATTGGTGCTGACGCAATAAGCTCGTTTAAGAAAGTTAGCATCATTTCTGATTCTTATGTAACAACAACTAATATAACAGGTAAGCGTGGAGAGCAGGCTATGTGTGATTTTTCATGGAAGCTTGCATTTAAGAAAGACGGTTATGCATACAATGATTTTGTGCTGAATGGTCAGCCTGGTGTTTCCATTCCAGACATGGTGCATTCAAATGGCGATGGTGCTCAAATATTCTCACGAAAGTACAAGTTATCTTCTAGCCACACAAAGTGGAATAAAATTATAGGAGATATTTCTGCAAGTTTGGACCACAAAGTCGGTAATGTTTATAATGGAGACAAAATTTTCGTGATGAGAAAGTCTTTTGTCTATAAAAACTTTGCTACAAACTCTGCGCATGTTGATCCAGCCTGGTATTACGTCCCAAGTGCAACTGGTGACAACATATTCACTCACAGGGTTGGCTTGCTGCCTTGCAACTGTAAGGACAAGTTATATGCTGCGAGTAGATATATTAGTAAATGGAAAACAAATGCTTCTGCAACAGGCAATATACTAGACATGTTGGTAAAAAAGATTGGGCAGAATGAATGCCCTCTTATATCTTCAGTTGATGTTTCTGCGTCTCAATCTGAAAAATTAAAAGATTTGGTATTAATTGGAATGATTACTGATATAATGATTTCTGATGCTGCCCGTGCAGTCAATGCAAATACTCCGTCTTTAGGGGGTCTTCTGGATCATATTTACAATAATATATATAATGGAAATACATCTTTAATGGCACAGAATGGAATGGTGCATATTATTGATACAAATAAGGAAAAAAGCTCAGATTCTAAGCTTGGTTTTATAAGACTTTTCCAATCTAAGTTTAATGGGACATACACGACGATAAAAGGTTATTAATGATTAGAAATCCTTTTGACATTACCCAATACACTTCTAGTTTTGTTAAAGATAACATTACGCTAGATTCTAAAGGCATACAGCTTTCTGGAATTGGCGCTTTAATGGAATTTTTAGTTAATCAGGTGAGAATTCGTCAAGAGGCTATAAGAATAGGTTATATTTCCAATAATCCATCCTTAATAGGTAATGATTATGATCTAGTTAATATTTCTAATCTTACATTTGACGACCCAGCATCTTTGAGAGATTCATCTTTTAAAATCGTAAATGCAGTCAAGCAAATGTTTAAGGGCCATAATACTGAGCTGTATGAGAAATTAGTTTATCAGCCCACAATAATATTAGACGCTACTCCAGATGACGGGACATACGAAAGTAGACCTGGTGGATTTTTTCATCAAATCACAGATCCGCTTTCTGAAACAGAAACTCCAGGGGATTCTTATTTTGAATATATTAATGATTCAACATTTATAGACGGTGTTCATTTGACGATGGGTGATTTGGATAGATTTAATACAGTTCCAGAATTCACTTCAGCTTATGCTACTTTTAATGATTATATTAAAGATCAAGTTTTTTGGGCCAATTCTGCTATATTGATAATTAATAAGCTTAAGTATATACATAAAAAATTAGTATTTTCATATCCGTTCACTGCAACTTCTTCAGGTGTTGGATGCGTATTTGCTTATACAATAAAGTCTACCGATACCAATATCGCTGGAGTTGCTGGTACACCGATTGAAGTTATTTTAGACATGTCAGAGGTAGTTAATTCGTGTAACGACGGTACAAATACTTATGGATACTTGTGTGTTAAGTGGGCTAGCAAAACTTCTGGTTCCCGTTTTGTTGTCATGCCAACCTATAAGCAGAATAATGTTAATGACACGGAAACGCTTCGTCTGCCACTTTGGGGCGCACCGGAGGTAGACCCGACTACGTCTAGTCCGTATGTCCCACCTGCTCAAAACGATCCAAGGGGGTATCTTGATTCTTCTAAATACTATACTCTGGCTGCTGGAAATCCGCTCCTTACCTGGCAGCCAGAAGATTTCAATGACAATACACCAGTTAGGGCTGCAGTTCCCATACTATTATCTGGATGTCCCAACAAGCCATGCTGTCAAACAGACGAAACTGTAGCAAATCCTCCATTTAGAGACGGGAATCCTAACGTAGATCCAGATTCAGATTATGCATGCATAAAAATTACAGGAGACATGTTCTCTACGGGCACTTCATCTGATTGGGATAATAAAATAAGAATTGTTATATTCCCTGGATGCGAAAGTCAGAGCAATGGAGCTAACTGGGAGTTGATGCTAACTTGCTTGGGGTGCACTAATTGTACCACTGATTTTACAAATTGTGGTGGAGATCCAGTTCCTCCGTCTTCTAGCTCTTCAAGCAATAATCAAGGTGTTTGTAATTTTTCACTAGATATTCAGGGCATGCTAGCAGTGCTTGTGAAATATGACATAGATGCAAGAGGAGCTGCAGATCGCATCGACGAAAGCGGCAAAAAATATATAGAAGTATGCTTAAAGTATCAGACTTACGGTATTCCAGATCGCGTTATAATTCTTGCCACAAAAACTAATGATGCAGAAGAAACTAATATAATAAGAAGTCCATTTTCTAGTGTTTATACTTCTAATTACTACAGGTTTGCGCCATTTGACACTCCAGTCTTAGGTTCATCACCTTTTACAGGTAATCCTTATTTTAATTATGATGGCAACAACGAAACTGAATGTCCAATAAATGGAATAATATTTGATTCAGATTGTGTCTCAACTTTTAATATTTTCTTCTCTTATGTGGTAAGGATCACGGAAGATCAAATGAGCTTTGATCCATTAGATCCATATTATAAAAAATTTAAATTACTAATTTTTAATGATTGCGGCGAGAATTGTCCATCCCAAACTGTGCCTTGTTCTGAGTGGGTATTAAATATTAACTGCGAGACTGCTAATTGCACTTCTACTTCTTCCAGCTCTTCCAGTTCATCTAGATCTTCTAGTAGCTCTAGTAGTTCTTCATCTAGTTCTTCATCTAGTTCTTCATCTAGTTCTTCATCTAGTTCTTCATCTAGTTCTTCATCTAGTTCTTCATCTAGTTCTTCATCTAGTTCTTCATCTGAGTCATCTAGTTCTTCATCTAGTTCTTCATCTGAGTCACCTAGTTCTTCATCTAGTTCTTCATCTGAGGAATCTAGTTCTTCATCTCAGCCAGATGGTTCTTCTAGTGGGATTGAAAATAATAGTTCTTCATCTGAATCTAGCAGTTCATCTATTGACCCTGATGCTGGTCTTTCCTCTAGTAGTGAATCTAGTTCTTCATCTAGTTCTTCATCTAGTTCTTCATCTAGTTCTTCATCTAGTTCTTCATCTGATCTACCTCCAGATAGTTCTTCCAGTGGACTTGGCAATAATACAGGAAACTTACCTGCTCCTGCTCTTTGGAGAAAGATAAAGCCCGATAATACTCCACTTCCAGATGACATCGTCTGGAGGCCTGGACTCGATGGTGTAGTACATGAAACAAGAAGGTGTCCTGCGTGCAATGGCCCCAGTCCTAGTACTCAGTCATTAGATTTTATTGTGCCTAATCAAGAGGAGGCATTTGATAACAGGGATTGCTTCACAGAATTAGATACTGGTCAAAATAATATTTTTAACTTGCAAGGTGTAATATACGGAAAATTTCATGCTAACTCAACTTCCTTTTGTAACAGGATTGCCCCTTGCCCGGAGGTTCCTAATTGCAATTGCTTTGGTTTAGGAACAACAATAGCAATGGCTGATGGTACATATAAGACTGTAGAAAACATCAAACCAGGCGACGAATTACTTTCAGTAATCTTTAGAGATCCAAACGTATCCGCAAATCCAAATCTAGAAGAGATAAATAGTGGCTGGACTTTATCTGATGCTCAGCAAATTCGTCATGTAAAAACATATGTGAAAGATATTTTTGTTGGTGTTGAGCATACAATGTATAAATTCTCTGACACCTTATATGTAACATATGAACATCCATTCCTGATAAAAGATGTAGATGATTCAATTAAATTTAGAAGTTCTATTTATATTGGTAATGGAGTGTACGTTTTTGACGAATCTCTCAATCCATACATGATTGGTTCGCCAAAGGTAATAAACAAAAAGTCAATAACCATACGTATAACAACAGAGCCATATAATTGCTTCTTTGCAGGAGACGTGCTTGTTCATAGTGGTGTTATGAATTTGCCAAATCGGTCTATAGGTATTGGAGAAATAGGTACTATTATAGAGCAAAAAGAATTATATCGCTCTGTCTACGGCACATCATCACCTCGAATGATTGGAGTTGATAACGGCAGTGCTGTTAATAAAGATAATGACCCTAGTACTATCGTAGACAGCACTTCAGTAATACTTCCAGGAGGCACTCAAGGGGAGGCGCCTATTGGGGCGGCGAATTTTACTTTTACTTGCATTTTTAATTGTAGTTGCAGTGCATCTGGATGTGATAGCGTAAATCTTTCTAATGTAGTTAGAGGAGTCCCTCCTTTTGGTATAAGTTGCGCTTGTAATGCAGGTACGGCAGGTACGTGTCAAGATGTAGGCGGAAATAATAGAGAGATTACATTTGATGTAGATGCTGTTGATTGCGTTGAGGCATGTAGCATATGTGAATCTTTAATAGGTAATCCAAGTCCAGGTGGTCCTGGCTCTTCATGTGCTGCTATGAATGACGTATCTTGTGGAAGTGTGAGTTCTTCCAGTAGTTCCAGTAGTTCCAGCTCATCTAGTAGTTCCAGCTCATCTAGTAGTTCTAGTAGTTCTAGTAGTTCTAGTAGTTCCAGTAGTTCATCTAGTTCATCTAGTTCATCTAGTTCATCTAGTTCATCTAGTTCATCTAGTTCATCTAGTTCATCTAGTTCATCTAGTAGTTCCAGTAGTTCCAGTAGTTCTAGTAGTTCCAGTAGTTCCAGTAGTTCTAGTAGTTCTAGTAGTTCTAGTAGTTCCAGTAGTTCCAGTAGTTCTAGTAGTTCTAGTAGTTCCAGTAGTTCCAGTAGTTCCAGTAGTTCTAGTAGTTCTAGTAGTTCCAGTAGTTCTAGTAGTTCCAGTAGTTCTAGTTCTTCTAGTTCTTCTAGTTCTTCTAGTTCTTCTAGTTCTTCTAGTTCTTCTAGTTCTTCTAGTAGTTCTAGTAGTTCTAGTAGTTCTAGTAGTTCTAGTAGTTCTAGTAGTTCTAGTAGTTCTAGTAGTTCTAGTAGTTCTAGTAGTTCTAGTAGTTCTAGTAGTTCTAGTAGTTCTAG
>Ga0247841_10004614_pt1 | contig 23398 bp, 16 predicted proteins | sample LaCruzMarch2015__2_FD_192410 | JGI IMG/M metagenome (GOLD analysis project Ga0247841, IMG submission 192410) | Freshwater microbial communities from meromictic Lake La Cruz, Castile-La Mancha, Spain - LaCruzMarch2015_18m | ecosystem: Environmental > Aquatic > Freshwater > Lake | place: Spain... | reverse complement strand
TATTCAGTGTCAGAAGGGAAGTTTCTTCTTTGTTTAGAAAAAGATGTCACCAAAGAACTGATTGATTTAATTGTCGAAGTCAAACCCATGCAGTTTATCTGCCTTGATTCTGCTTTTGATGGCAACGATCAGCTAAAAGCCAATACCGTACAAACTTTCAGTGCTTTCAACAATCAAAAAGATGAACATAACCAAATCATCTTCCGAACAGTTTAGGGGAAACATGATAGAAAAAACAGAGAAATACTTAACAAGTCTTTTTTATGACTTGATTAAAATGCCGAAAGAGACAGAATGGGCTGAGTTCAAACATAACAACTATAATCCTCAAGAAATAGGGGAGTACATATCCGCAATGGCAAACATAGTTGCATTGTCCAAGAAAGACCATGGTTACATAGTTTGGGGAGTTGAAAATGATAGCCATATTATACTTGGAACAAGTTTTAAACCAAAACATGAGAAAAAAGGGAGTGAAGAGCTAGAGGCTTGGCTTATTAAAGGCTTGGACCCAAAAGTAGTTTTCCGTTTTTTTGAGTTAAACGTTGAAAATAAACCAATAGTTATCCTAGAGATAAGTCCAGCATACTCCCATCCAGTCAAATTTTATGGTACAGAATTTATTCGAATTGGGTCAAACAAAGTAAATCTAAAAAATTATCCTGAAATAGCCAGACAATTGTGGCGAATATTTGAACAAATTAAATTTGAAGAAGGAATCGCACTAGAGGCTACTGTTAGTGAAGATGTTCTTCGGTTGCTTGATTACCCTAAGTTTTTTGAGATGATCAATCGTCCATTTCCTAGTTCTAGAGAAGAAATATTCCATGCATTGAGGGATAATGGATTTATAATCCTAACTAGCAATGACATGTGGAATATCACCAATTTAGGAGCTATTTTATTTGCAAAAGATCTGAATGAATTTCGATCCTTAAAAAGAAAAATCCTTCGCATCATCTTATATAGAGGGAGTGGACATACAGAAGCAATCAAAGAGCTAATGGTAAATAGTGGTTATGCTGCTGGCTTCGATCATATTATATCTACCATTTACGACCTAATACCCTCTCATGAAGAAATTATTCATGGGATTCGAAAAACAGTCCAGTCATATCCTGAAATAGCCATAAGAGAGCTAGTAGCAAATGCTTTGATACATCAAGATTTTAACGTCACAGGGGCTGGACCTATGGTTGAAATATTTGACAATCGGATAGAAATCAGCAATCCTGGAGGTCCTTTGGTCGATAAAAATCGATTTGTAGATGCTTTCCCAAAATCTCGGAATGAAGCTATAGCGTCTCTGATGAGATTAATAGGTTTATGCGAAGAGAGAGGTAGCGGAATCGATAAAGTCGTTTTACAAACTGAAATTAACCAACTTCCTGCTCCTTTGTTTGAAAGTTCAGAAGATTTTACTAAAGCGGTATTACTCACCTATCGACCTTATGCTGAATTGACAAAGGCTGAAAGACTACATGCTACCTATATGCACGCATGTTTAATGTTTGTGCAAAAAAAATATCTTACCAATACATCATTAAGAGAAAGATTTGGAATAAAAGAAGAAAACAGCTCCATGATATCACGATTGGTCAGTGAAGCTATCAAATCTAAGGTTATTAAGCTTGTGGACCCAGAGAATAAATCTAGAAAACATGCAATGTATCAACCAATATGGGCTTAATCTTATTTGACTGTTATTTGACTGAGGACCCAAAAAATGACTTATTTAAAACAGAAACACCCATTAATGCTGAGTTGTTTACGAAAATCTTATTTGACTGTTATTTGACTGGGGATAAATTATGAAACTAAAATTTGATAGTAACCTTGAATTTCAACACGATGCCATCCGCAGTTTAACCGATATCCTGGAAGGACTACCCAAAGAATGTTCTGGATTTGTTACCAATTTTGGAAAAATCGATGAAGATGTGGATATACATGCTCAAGATATCATAAGCATTGGAAACAATTATATCATTCCAAATGATAAGATATTAGCAAATCTTCAACAAATTCAGAGTCGCAACCGAATACCAAAATCAAAAGACTTGAGTAGTGGTAATATCTATTCTTTTCCCAATTTCTCAGTCGAGATGGAAACCGGTACGGGCAAAACATATGTTTATCTAAGGACCATCTTTGAACTAAACAAGCTTTATGGATACTCCAAGTTTATTATTGTCGTACCATCGGTTGCAATCCGAGAAGGAGTAACCACCTCCATCAAACTAATGAAGGAGCATTTTAAAGGACTATACAATAATGTCTCCTTCGATGATTTTGTATACAATTCCAAGGATCTAAGTCGTGTGCGAACTTTCGCAGTCAACAATGAGATCCAGATCATGGTAATCAATATCCAGGCTTTTCAAAAAGATGCTGGGGAAGAAGTCAACTATAATGAGCTAACTGAAGAACAAAAGAAAAAATTGAACATTATCCATAAAGAGCATGATAAAATGTCAGGAAAACGCCCGATCGAATTTATCCAATCGACGTGTCCAATCATAATTATCGATGAACCACAAAGTGTAGACAACACGGAGAAATCGCAAAAAGCTATCAAGAACTTGAATCCGCTGTTTTGTTTGCGATATTCTGCCACTCATACCAATCCATACAACCTGGTCTATCAGCTGGATCCCATCCGAGCTTATGATATGCACCTGGTTAAACAAATTGAAGTGGTGGATGCGAGTGACACTCAGGATTACAATCAAACTTTTGTTCGATTAGATGCTGTCGATTATTGGCCCTCAACTTCCAAAACACCCCAGGCTAAAGTTACCATATTTGAGAATACGCCCAATGGTCCACGGGAAAAGCAGATTAAAATTAAACACGGCACTGATCTGTCACAACAAACCAATCGAAAAGATTACGATAACTACCTGGTCGTCAATATAAACGCAGAACCAGATAATAAATATATTGAATTTCAAAATGGTATTGTCGTGGAACTCTTCAAAGAAAGTGGCGGAATGAATGATGAACGCTTAAAAAGCCAGATACGACAAACAATCGAAGCTCATATGGCGAAAGAGAAGAAGCTCAAAGGGAAGGGAATTAAAGTTTTATCCCTGTTCTTTGTAGATCACGTTAAAAGTTATCGAACTTATGATGAAAGCGGAAACAAACAAAAAGGAAAAATAGCTTTGTGGTTCGAGGAATTGTACAAAGAGATCAGTAATATGCCAATGTACAAGGACCTACTTCAATTTCCAGTAGAAGATTTGCATGATGGCTACTTCTCAGCCGATAGAAAAAAAGGCAAGATCGTAGAACTGTTGGATACAACAGGAAACACAGAAAAAGATAACGAAACCTACGAGCTAATCATGCGAGATAAAGAGAGGCTTTTGAGTTTAGATGTACCCCTTCGCTTTATATTCAGTCATTCTGCTCTCAAAGAAGGCTGGGATAACCCTAATGTTTTTCAAATTTGTACTTTACGGGAGATGGGAACCGATCGGGAAAGAAGACAATCTATTGGCAGAGGGCTTCGCTTGCCAGTCAATCAAGACGGGGACAGAATCTTTGATGAACACATCAACCGGTTAACGGTAATAGCGAATGAAACCTTTGAAACATTTGCCAAAGGATTACAAACGGATATCGAAGAAGCGATCGACCCAAGTGGTAATTTTAAATTTGGCCGTATTGCACCAATTGCTTTTACAGCTCTTTTAAATGCGCAAGGCTCAGAAAATCTAACCCAAAGTCAATCAGAAATGATTTGGAATCATTTACAACAAAAGGGATTCATCGATGAAAATGGAGAAATAACAAACTCATATAAACCGAATCAACCAGGATTTACCTTACAAATACCTTACGATTTTGATGTACATGAAGAAGATATAATTAATCGAATCAATAAATTTGTTCCTCGGGATTTTGTGAAAGACCCGCGAAAACGACAGAAGATAAGCTATCGGAAACAAGTTGAATTAAACCCAGAATTTCAGATTCTATGGGATAAAATCAGTCGAAAAACACACTACAGCGTAGAATTTGAGACTCAAGCACTGATCAGCAAAGCAGTATCAAAAATACAAGAAATGGAAGAGATTCGACCGGTGCAAATACTTATAACCAAGCGAGATTTACTGATCAAAGAAGCAGGCTTAGAAAGCGAAGAGATAAGAAGCAACAGAATTTATCAGGTCACCAACAAACTTCCCCTTCCTGATATTTTGTCCCATTTACAACAAGAAACTGAACTCACCAGAAAGACCCTGGTTGAAATCCTCAAGAAATCGGGAAAACTCAATGAATTTGCAGTGAATCCCCAGTTGTTTATGACCGAAGTTGCTAAACATATTAACAGAGCTCTCAACGAAATGATTATCGATGGGATAAAGTATGAACCGTTTAAAAATGAATATTATGAAATGAAACTGTTCGAAGATGACGAACTGGAAGGATATTTAAACAAATTGTATGAAATTCAAAACGCAGAAGTCTCAAACGATGACGGGACAACTGTTACAAAAACACCCTATGACTATATTGAGTATCAGTCACAAGTAGAGAAAGAGATTGCTACTCTTTTGGATCACGAGGAAAGAGTAAAATTCTTTTGCAAACTACCCTCCTGGTTTAAGGTACCTACTCCTTTGGGTGAATATATCCCCGATTGGGCTGTTGTACTGGAAGGTACAAATAAGCTGTATTTGGTCAGAGAAAGCAAGAGTACCCTGGACCACGATAAACTTAGAAGTAATGAGGCTTATAAAATCAAATGCGGAAAAGCTCATTTCACAGCTCTTGGGGTGGATTTCAAAGTAGCAACCAATATTAATGAAGTACTGGGGGAATAGGTGCAATTAGTCGAATGTTTTTCAAAATTTAGTTACTGTAGTTGTGCTTTGTTATTTTATTTTTTAAAAATGGCTGGAAGTATGGATTATTTGAAAATATTAGAAAGTTTATCGATTATAAGTGCTTCACTGGTGGCTATTTTTGGAATCAATTCTTGGAAAAATGAACTCAAATGGAAAAGGAACAATGAGCTAGCTGAAGAGATTTTGGCTTTATGCTATGAGAATAAATCAAACCTAGATTTTATAAGAAATCCAATCATGACTGGAGCAGAAGGATTAAGCCGACCTATTCCACCTGGTGAGGATCCAAAAATAACGCCATATTTAAATAGAGCTTATGTTTTTTATGAACGCTATGAGTTAAAAAGGCAGATCTTTGATTTATTAAAAAGCAAGAAGTTTAATGCAATGGCTAGATTCGAGAAAGAGATTGGTGATCAAATCAAAATTTTCGAAGATGTGAAAAATTCAATTCTGTGGCACGCAGGGAATCTAGGAAAAATATATTGGCCAAAACAAGACGATAGAACTTTTGGAACTGATGAATTACAAAAGACAAGAGGTATCATTGCTAAATCAGAAGAAATAATATGGAAAGTAAACGAGGAAGATGCAACATCCATTATAATTAATCAAGCAATTGAGAAAATTGAAATGATATTAATGAAGTGGATCAAGTAAGCATATCGCCTAATACAACGAGAGAATTGAGAAATACAAAAGGAAGTTTTTTTATGAAGTTCAATGAAGAATTGATCAGATTAAGCAATTTAATATACACAACTCCAGGAGCATTTGCTTTAATGCTGGGATCCAAAAAATCAATTTATCTTAGCGATGATCACCTTTCTGGTTGGCAGTTCTTTATGCCAAAGAATACCGAAATTGCTATCAATGCAAGTAAGAAAGGCTTGGTGCAGTCAGTTGGCTAAAGTAAAACTTTTTCGGATTGACGAACAAATTTTAGAAACAGATAAAGTGATTTGCCGTCATATAGATAACCTTTGCACTTCACCAAGAGGTGTAATATCACAGGACATATTATCTCATCTGCGCAACTTTGTTGAACATATAATGTTGAAGTTTTATGCAAAAAATCAAGACATTGAGGATAGTTATGAAAATATATGCAGTGCTATTGAATATGTTAAAACACGTGGGAATTTAAAAATAATATGGAGATTACATGATTTTTTGCAAAAATCATCATCACACTATACGCTTGAAGAGGAAAATTCCGAACGGTTAATGTTAAAATACTTTGAATATCTTTTGAGAATTAAAAGCCTCTTACATACGATATTTTCTCTTGATGTTCTTCACAACCTAGATAAATTTCCGATGAACACGGATTCATGTTTACAGGAATATTATAAAAAGATTGCAGCTAAGATAAATAGGTATAAAGCAGGGGGCTTAGGGAAATCCGATAAATACTATATTCAAAAAATTAAACCTTTCTTTGTCGATCAACGGATTTATTATGAAGTCACTTTTTCGCCAGCCAATGATTTTACGAGTAAGTTTGATAGGATTATTGCCTTTACTTGTTTGGAAGTAACTGACAACTATGCTGTGAAGTTTGACTTGGTACACGATAGCATTAATATTCTCGGAAAAATTATGCCAATCATTATTATCACCGATTGGGTAACTGCAATTCGAGATTGTGAATTTAAAAATTTTACACGTCTTATTAGAGGTTCATCTGTTTCAACCGGATATGCTGAACAACAAGGTATCACGCAATTTTTGACATCAACTGGTTTTAATCTGACAGAACTTGTAAATTTCCCCGATAAAGAATTTGAAAAGGTTAAGAAAGAAGCGACGCAAAGGGCTAAGGTGGTAGTGTTCTTCAATGATTTAGATAATTGCCGGGCACTAATTAAAACAAATGGAGTGGGTAGCAATCTCATTCGATATTTACTCTACCATATGAATAACAAAGTGATTAAAAACCAATGTTCTTGCTTAGCAAATGATAAGATGTCAGGTCTTTTTGTGAAATATGGTTGTATTCCGTTCGAGAAAATGCCATTTAATACTTCGCTAATAGATCATAATCCTAGATTAAGCGATTTGTTCGCTTGCATCGATGTTACAAAACGAGAACACGAAATACTTGCACGATTTGTCAGGAATAATATCGAAATAAAAGGACAGCTTTTTACTCCCGTTAAGGAAATTGATAGATTTGATGAACTAACAGATCTTGTAAAAATTTATAACGATATTTTATGGTACAAGCATCGTGAAAACAGTAAATTAGTAATTGAATCTGGATATATCTTTATTAGTGGATACAAAAACGATACCCGATTCATTATTGATAAACTTGAAAAATTAACAGAAAGAGGAGTTCAGAACTATACAAACTCAGTAAAGGCATGGTTGAGTGGAACAAACCACGGTGTTGACTGTGACGAGAAAAAAGAGGCTTTGACCCGAATGTTTGAGCAATCATTAGTAGCTCTGGTATACGGCTCTGCTGGTACGGGAAAGTCAACACTTATAAATCATATAGCACACTTATTTGCAGATAAGAAAAAACTTTTTTTGGCACAGACAAATCCCGCTGTCGATAATATGAAACGTCGTGTGACAGCTGCAAACTGCACATTTTTAACTATTGCTAAGTTTCTAAATAGCCAGATCGTCACAACTAGCTATGATTTGCTGATAATTGATGAGTGCAGTACAGTTTGTAATAAAGATATGAGCAACATTCTTTTGAAGGTTTTATTTAATCTGTTGATTTTAGTAGGTGATACCTATCAAATAGCCTCAATCAGGTATGGTAACTGGTTCAACTTAGCTCGATCGTTTGTTCCTGAAACTTCCGTTTTTGAGCTAAAGAAGCCATATAGGACTAATAATGCGAATCTGATTAAATTGTGGGATAAGGTTCGCAGAATGGATGAAACCATTCTCGAACACGTTGCTCAACAAGGATTTTCTGCAACATTGGATGCTTCAATTTTTGCACCAGCAGAAGCAGATGAAATAATTCTCTGCCTTAATTATGATGGATTGTATGGCATAAACAATATAAACCGTTTCTTGCAAGAAAGCAATCCAAGTCCTGCTGTACAATGGGGAATTCAGCGTTATAAGGTTAATGATCCTATTTTATTCAATGAATCTAATCGATTTGGACCAATAATTTATAATAATATGAAAGGACGAATAGCAGGGATAGAAATTCTTGATAACAATATGCCTACTGAACGAATACAGTTTGATATAGAACTTGACAAGGTAATTAATGGTGTAGATGCATATGGTCAAGATTTTGAGTTGTTGGATAGTAGTGATGAAAGCGTTTTTTCTGTTATACGTTTTTGTGTTAATAAACTTAAAAGCACTGATGAAGATGATGATTTCCCGTCAAAAGAGATTGTTCCATTTCAAGTAGCGTATGCTGTGTCAATACACAAGGCTCAAGGTTTGGAATATAATTCTGTTAAAATCGTCATAACGGATGAAATCGATGACTTGATAACACATAACATATTCTACACAGCTATTACCCGTGCTAGAAAAAAATTGAAAATTTACTGGTCGCCAGAAGTTGAGAAAAATATTCTTAGTAGAATAAAACCGAAAAATAGCAATAAAGATGTCCACTTGTTAAAGATGGGAATTCATTAATTATTTGTCAATAATGTCCATACCATATTAAAAGAGGATTTTAACAGAACAGGATATTCAAGTGGTAACAAAATGTAAAGAAATAAAATCTATAAAAATGGCAAGTGAAAGAGATTGTACAGAATCTGTTTTGATGAAAAGAAAAAGACACAACATGAAACGGAATTGTGATAAATACCGCATTTGATGGAATCAAGAGGTTAGTATATTTTACCCTTTATTTCAGATCATTTTCTTACAATTTTTCAAATCTTTTAAAAAATGGCATATTTTAATTTTTTAACGGAGTAATTCAAGCAATAAACCACCATAAAAAAGAGAGGAGCTTTCACCCCACCCATTTTCTGCTATATAAACAATCTTAGTCAATTCCTTCTCCCACCAATTGAAGCGTATAGAAAATTGATATTCCAATCAGAACGAAAAAACTTATCTATATTCATAGCTTCGAGTTTTCCTTTTTGAATTGTTTTCTTTTGTTTATACTATACTCATATTGATTGATTCCCATTAAGTGGAGGTTGGATTGGATAGTATTTTGGAACTGGCTATTGAGGAGCTGAACAAGAAGAACTATATCCAAGGGAAACAAATATTGGAAAGCATCCTGGAAAAAGATCCCAACCATGCTGATGCATTGTACAATCTGGGAGTATGTTTGAGCGTGATCGGACTTCTCAAGGATTCGGTGGAAGCCCTCGAGAAGTGTATTGCCATCAAACCGGATTACGAATATGCCTATGTCGCTCTTGGATTTTCGTATAGCAAGCTTGGAAATCTGGAATTAGCCACCAGTGCTTTGGAAAAAGCAGTCAAACTGGAACCCAATGATTTTTATGCCCTGCGAAATCTGGGTGGAGTTCTTGCCATGCAAGGTAATTATGATCGGGCAATAACTATGTTTAATCTGGCAAAGCATTTAAGACCAGACGCCAATGATATTCTTTTTGGCTTGGCGAATGCGTTTGAAAAGAATAAGAATTTAGCAGAAGCCAGCAAGTGGTATAAGAGGGTGTTAGAGCTGGATGCTCCTGACAATATTAAGAAACTGGCAGAGGAAGGACTTACCCGTATCGCTATGACAGATCTAAAAGGTAAGGGACCAAGAATGGATGCTATCATGTATATGACTTCTGCTCTTGAAAAGTTAGCTAATATGGAGCTAAATGAAATCAAAAAGATCACATATGAAATTGCGATGCTGGGTCAGAAGGGCTTTGATATCAACGATCCCTCGATAAGCCATACCCTGGATTCTATGGAGGGAGACTTCTCCGGATTAGCGCTGGTTTGTTATTTGTTTGTCGGATTTAAGAAAATAGATCCTAACTCACCACCAGTTGCTGATTTGGCAGAGGAATACAAAACAGCCATGGACATGTTTAGGAAAGATAAAAATTAACTTAGTCGAATTCAGCCAACAATATCCAGTACTACCAGAAGTCTTTACGATTGTTGAAATGGTGGAGGAGATATCAGGGAAAGAAATTGACTTTCAGATACATGAGAAGCTACCGGTCGATGGTCTCATCAAAATAGCGAGAGCGAATATGCCAAAGCACCTCCTCAAGATCAAAGCCTCCAAGGTAAAGAATATTAGCGAGATGATTGCTCATGAATGTGGACATGCCCTTCGAGTGTACAGTGTCGCTCCCTCAGAGCGGAGAGTATCCTTTTCCAATAGCTTTCTTGTAGCGATGGCGACGGGGGAGCTTGAGTCTGAGAAATCCAGCTTACCTCCCGAGACAAAAAGTATGATGGTGGATACCTGGATTAATGGTCTGGTGATGCAGGTCAACAATTTACCGGTTGATGTCCGGATTGAGCGATGGATATATGATACTTATCCAGGACTACGGATGGAGCAAAAAGAATATCTGGAAAATTTAGCAGATACTTGTGTCAGTAGTTTTTCCAAAGAAACCCTGGAGATCACCCCACCCAAAGTATTCCGGTGCAATATGGCGATGGTCTATGCTTTCCTCTCGGCTATTGGTCTGCTTATAGGAGAAGACTATAGCCAGCATTTTGCCCCCTATCCTGAGATTATCCAGTATGGTAAAGTTTTGGTTAAGCTTTTGGAGGAGCCAGACAGGGGATACCTGCAGGATATAGAAACCACCAATTATTGGGCGAAGATCCTGGGACTCACCAACTGGTTCTCCTGGACTGATTTTGAAAACGTTCCGGAGGAGTATGGGGAGTAGAAAAAAATAAGCATAAAAAAAGAGAGGAGCTTACACCCCTCCCTTTCTATAAAATAAGTAACGTAAAGTCTATGCTTTATTAATCCAATTGCAAATTACCTGTGCTAGCTCTCTACGGTTTACAAACTCGCTAACTTGTTTTCGAGCATTTCATTTTTTGGACATCAGCAATAGACATTTATCGAGCAGGTCTTGCTTCTGAAGGAACAGTAGAAGTCCTTCCGGGTCTAGTGGCTGTAAAAGGAGTAATATTAATGCTCCTGTTACTTGTTTTGTTTCCAGGATGGCTTTAATTTGATTTTTGTCCTGGATCAAACTAAGTTTTTCTTTGGTGGATGTTTCTGCTTTGCCAATATATTTGCTTTTTTGATGCTGTTTCTTAGCAACAGGATCCCAATAGGGTGTGATCTCATACAAGTAGGGATGACCATTGATGATTTTGGTACGAACGAAAGATTTATTGTAATGAACCATACACACAAAGTGTGTTAAGGGGACGGGGGAGCTGACAACAACGATTGTTGATTCCGACTATTTTTTGGAGGAGTGAAGGGATGCTTATTGGCGAAATGAAGATTGACGATAAGTAGAAGGAAAACGTACGGTTTTTCATTTTCATGGAAAAGAGCACTCGGGATTAGCTCTACCAAACAAAGATTCTCAAGATTTAGTCGAAATCGATCCCTTTGGTTGTAAGCTAACATACATGGTTTAGTTAAGGTATACTTTACTTCCGAGAAGTTAATCAGGAGGTTGGATTGGATAAAATACTAGAACTAGCGATAGAGGAACAGGACAGAAACAACAGTTAACACATGGATATCAATCAAGTTAATCAATTAATTCGGCAAGGGGAAGGCATACAGATTGAATTCAAGGGTTCTAAAGAATCTATACCAGACTCTTTCTATGAAACGGTAGTTAGCTTTTCCAATACAGATGGCGGAACAATCTTATTAGGTGTTAATGATCAAGGAAGTGTTATTGGCGTTGATCCAAATGCCGTTGTCAAACTTAAAAAAAATATTATTTCTGCTTTAAATTCAGATGGTTGTATTAATCCTTCGATATTCGTAGAACCAATTATTGTTACTCACCCTGAAGGATTAATTATGGTCATTCAAATTCTCCAAAGCAGTCAAGTACATTCTCATGCAGGAGAAATCTATATTCGCAGTTTTGAGAGCGATTTGAAAATTACTCATGAACAACAAAAGATAAGAGATCTCTATATCAAAAAAAGCAATTTCTTTACAGAAACTAATATTTATCCAGCTTTAACAATAAAAGATCTTGAAGAAACATTATTCGAGAAAGCTCGAAATTTGATGCGCAGTAAACAAAGCGATCATCCATGGTTATCTTTAAATAATGAAAACATACTCAGGAGTTCTGGATTGTTGATTAAGGATTTTAATACTGGGCTAGAAGGATTTACTCTTGCATCCGCCTTAATTTTTGGCAAAGAAACAACAATCCGTAGTATTATTCCTGCTTATCGCATTGAAGCTCTTGTTCGAATTCACGATAAAGATCGTGTAGACGATCGGTTAACTTTGCAAAAAAATCTGATAGACAGCTATCTTGAGCTCAAACAATTTATCAACAGATATTTACCCGATAAATTCTATTTAGATGGTGATCAACGAGTAGATTTGCGAGATAAAATATTTCGAGAAGTAATTGGAAACATTATTGTACACCGGGAATATACGAACCATGCGTCAACAGAAATAATTATCACTGATACAGAAGTGGTTGCTACGAATCCAAATATTCCAAGATTTCATGGGGTCATTAATCCAAAAGAATTCAACCCAAGTCCCAAAAACCCCAATATTCGAAAGTTTTTTAAAGAACTAGGGTGGTCAGATGAGTTGGGATCGGGAATTCGAAATACAAACAAGTATGTTGCACTCTATGTTACCAATGCTAAACCAATCTTTATTGAGGATGAAACTTTTAAGACCATTATTCCCTTGGTCTGGTTTACTATGGAAAAACATGCAACTCACTTTCAGCTATGGCTTGGATTACCAGAAGAGTCTTTGCCACATATAACAAAAGGACTTTCAAACATTTCACTTTCTAATGAATCTCTAGCCGAGAACTGGGAAGATTTACTTTTACATTTAATATCAAGTTGGTCCAAAAAAGATATCAAGCTAGAACAACTCAGATGGTCATTAAATCAAGATATTGAACAAGAAATTGGAAAAAAGGTGCCAAGCTGGGACCAAAAAGGTGCCAAGCAAATAACTGAAATATCCTGTATTGATGAGGATCAAATTTTGGAGTTAATAAAAAAGGTGCCAAGCTGGGACCAAAAAGGTGCCAAGTTACTTTCGAAACGTTCCTTGATTTTAATAACCATTTTAACTTTAACTTTAGAACCAATTAAACTTCAGGATATATTGGAGTGGATGGCTTATAAAAAAAGACAATCTCTTCGCGAGATATATTTAGATCCATTAATGAAAGTTGGCTTTGTAACAAGAACTATCAAGGATAAACCAAAGGATCCTGAGCAAAAGTATGTCATCACAGAATCTGGCAAACTATTCTTAGCTGGAAGTTAAAGGAGAATTCTTATGGCTAACCAAAAACAAGACACCAAACAGAAAATCAAAGTCGCTATCCAACAATTTGCCCCATCCACCACTCCTGTCGCAAACACCGTTGGTGTGAAGCAGTCATTGCGAGAACCTTGTTCGTGGCAATCTCTATCCCAATCCGCCCACTATCTCTTCCAAGCCCTTGGTTACAATACCGATCGTCAGCAACCTCTAACCACACCCACCTATAAAGGATTCCAAAATACTTACATCACCGGAAATCCCAACTGCGACAAATTCAGCGAGGAGAGAGCCCAAACCAAGGATTGGGAATACATCGACCTCCTCTTTCAAATCTCGGCTGAAGAACTCACCCCCCTCCTCCCCGTATTCACCACTCAAAAAGTAGACGATACCATCATCGAGAGCTATCTGTTCTTTGTCGTGGAGCTATCCAAAGACTCCTACTCCCGCTCATCCCTCAGCCAAATCACGAGGGAAATCAACAAGCTCTTCCCCATGCCCGTCATGGTCTTATTCAAATATGGCACCAACCTATCCCTCGCTATTATCGATCGCCGGCTCCACAAAAAAGATGAGCAAAAAGATGTCCTGATCAAAGTCACCCTCATCAAAGATATCAACATCGAGAGTCCCCATAGAGCTCATATCGATATCCTATACGACCTCTCCTTTGATGAATTATGCCGTAAATACAAATTTCAGAACTTTGTAGAGCTCCACCAAACCTGGCAAAAAGCACTGGACACCAAAGAGCTCAACAAAAAGTTCTATAAGGAGCTATCCAACTGGTACTTCTGGGCAATGGAGGAGGCGGTATTCCCCGATGATATCGAAAAGAACAAAGAGATTCGCAACGCCACCAGCCTGATTCGCCTCATCACCCGGATCATCTTTATCTGGTTTATCAAAGAAAAAGGTCTGATCCCCGATAAACTATTTGACCCCCGAGAGCTCAAAACTATCCTCGCCACATTTGCCACCACCGCCAAAACCATTATTTTCTACCAGGCAATCCTCCAAAATCTATTCTTCGGCACACTAAACCAGAAGATGAACGAGCGAAAATTTGCTATCAATGGTTGCCAGGCAGAGAACAAAGCAGAATATGGAGTCAAAACTCTCTTCCGCTACGACGATCAATTCACCATCACCAAAGAGCAAGTCCTGCAGATTTTCCAGTATATCCCCTTTCTCAATGGTGGACTCTTTGACTGCCTCGATAAGGAAAACGATGTGGGTAAGGTACTGTATGCCGATGGCTTCTCCCGCAATCCTTCCAAACGAGCCCAAGTCCCCGATTTTCTATTTTTTAGTGGAGATAAAGCAGTAGACCTAAACGAAACCTACGATACCAAAAACAAGGAATACACCACCAAAGGGCTGATCAACATCCTGGACAGCTACAAGTTTACCATCACCGAGAACACACCGATTGAGGAAGAAATAGCCCTCGACCCGGAGCTCCTGGGGGAAGTGTTTCAGAATCTCTTAGCTAGCTACAATCCCGAAACCAAGACCACCGCCCGGAAAAACACCGGATCCTTCTATACCCCTCGTGAAATTGTGGGCTATATGGTGGATGAATCCCTCATTGCTTATTTCAAACAAAAGCTGGAGGATAGAGGATTTAAAAATACAGAAGAAAAGCTAAGGGATCTGATTTGTTACAACGGACAGAGCAATCCATTTACCAAAGAGGAAACAATCGCTCTCATCGGTGCCATCGACTCCTGCAAAATCCTGGATCCAGCCTGCGGGTCTGGAGCCTTCCCGATGGGTATTCTTCAAAAGCTAGTCCATATCCTACACAAGCTAGACCCCCAAAATGAGCAATGGAAAGAGAGACAGCTTCAAAAAGCACGCCAACAGGACATATCAGAAGTTCGTGATCAATCGGTAGCAGATATCGAATCAGCCTTCGTCAACAATGAGCTGGACTATGGTCGCAAGCTCTACCTGATCGAGAATTGTATCTATGGAGTAGATATCCAACCCATCGCTATCCAGATTGCCAAGCTTCGTTTCTTTATCTCCCTCATCATCGACCAAAAGAAAGATCAAGGCAAAGATAATCTGGGTATTCGAGCCCTGCCCAATCTAGAAACCAAATTTGTCTGTGCCAATACCCTGATCGGTTTGGAAAAGCCTGATGGATTTTTAAGGGATCCATTGCTGGTCAAGAAGGAAGAAGAACTTAAAGAGCTACGTCATGATTATTTTAGCTCCAAGACCCGGGAGCAAAAGCTAGGATACCAAAAGAAGGATCAAAAGCTACGCAAAGAAATCTCGGAGCTTCTTGTCAAAGATGGCTGGGGTGACAAATCTGCCAAACAACTTTCCGAGTGGAACCCCTACGACCAGAATGCATCGAGTCCGTTCTTCGATCCGGAGTGGATGTATGGATTGACGGAAGGATTTGATATTGTGATAGGTAATCCACCGTATAAAGTTCTTTCAGCTGAAGACCTTTTTCTAGAATATTATAGGAATAATTACCAAGGAACTGCTGGTGGAAAAGTTAATTTGTATAAATTATTTATAGAGAAATCAATTTCATTACTAATTGAGAATGGTGTTGTAACTCTAATCACTCCGTATAACTATCTTTCTAGTAGTGATAGCAAAAAGCTTAGAGAAATACTAATAAAAAAGACCACCATTAAAGAAGTTATTGATTATGAAGAATCAGTTGGTGTGTTTGAATCAGTTACACAAGCAGTAGCAACAATTGTAGCTGTTCGAAAACAATCAAAAAATTATTCTTTTCGTTACATAAAAAAAGATCACGCATTCTCCCTAGAAGTAGAACATATTTTAAAAGACCCAGATTTCATAATAAAAGGATTAGATATTGCGATCGAAAGAATAAAAAGGCATCATTTAGTTTTTGAAAATATTATTAACGGCTGGCAAGGAGAAATTAATGTTAGTACGAAAAAAGATTTTTTTATAAATCACAACAAAACTGGTTATTTGCCTTTAATAAGAGGAAATCATATTGGAATGTATCAGATAGTTTCTGAAAACATTGAATTTTGTCCAGTTAGTATGTCGGCTCGTGACCACTATAATAAATCCAGAATTGTGTTTCAAGAAGTATCTAATTCTGGATTAACAAGAAGAATTAAGGCAGTTATTCTCAAAAATGTACTATGTGGTCACACTACTAACTACATTATTCCTAAAGATAGTGATTATAGAATCGAATCTTTGCTAGGACTTCTCAATTCAAAATTAGTCAATTATTATTTTAAATTCTACAATCAAACAAATCATGTACCAATTGGGGAAATAAAAAAGATACCTGTTCCGCCAATAACAGAAAAAAATCGATTGATTGTTGCCCAGATAGAAAATCTTGTTGAAAAAATATTGGATTTAAAAAAACAAAAATCCGACACCACAGCCATAGAGAATGAAATCGATCTTCTTGTCTATCATCTATACGACCTCACCCCCGACGAAATCAAAATTGTAGAGGAAGGAAAATGAAGAATAATAATAAGTTTTTTAAATTCTTTAAACATTTACCAGCCAAAGAAGCTGAGAATAATAAAATGAAATTAAAAATTCGAGACTTTATCTATCTTGATATCGAAAGGTTAAAATCCATTATTGCACAAATTGAAGAAGGCTTAGTTATCGACACTTCCACATCATTAACCTCAGGTAAAGATTATCAAGCAAGCATTAAAGCAGGAATGAAAGTATTTTATGAAGCTGGAATTGATGCTAAGTTCTTATGGCAGAATCAAGCTTCAGAGACAAAAACTTTGCATGATAATATTTATAACAAAGTAGAAAGTATTTTGAAAAAAGAAAAAATTCTAAAAGAATTTGATGAAGAATCTGGATTTGAGGATGAAACGGAAAATATCAGAAATAGCTTAATTGATACTTCCTATGTTTTGATAAAAGGGAGAGTTGTAATAAACGATTATGACAGAGCATTAACAATATTAAATAAATTTAATGACATTGGTAAATTTTTGTCTTCTATTCAAAATAAAACCTCTCCGAGAAATGATCCAAAATCACTTCAGGTTGACCCCAATTTAGTAAAAGGTTTTCAAACAATATTTGAAACTTTTTATAAAAACCGCGTTATTGTTAAAATCAAACCAAAACAAAGTGGTTTAACTTTTTCGGGATTCTTAAAAAATTCTTTTTTTAGAGATGATATTACAGAAATAATCTATAAGTATGGTACAGCACCAATATCACAGTGGAATATTTTTGCTCAAATCTCATCTATACCCGCACAAGAAGAGTATTTAGGAAGCAATGTTCAAAATTCATCCATAATCGATAATGCTTTTAATGATTTGTTTGACAAAATGAGAGGTGTAGAACAAGTAATACAAACAATTGCTTATCCAGAAATTGCAATTACACCAATAGCTATTTATAGAGAGTGCAACTAAATGAAATCCATCCCCGAAATCCGCATCATCGAAGGTCTGGACAAATGAAGCTTTATACTGGATACAACATTATGATTGCTTGTCCCAGCGACATAATAAAAGAGAAAACTATCGCTCAAAAACAAATATATAGATGGAACAAACTATATTCAGATGCTTATGGCATACAGTTAATGATGAAATATTGGGAAAAAGATACACTATCACAAGTTGGTACTCATCCACAAGTTTTTATTGATAAGGAACTTTTAGAAAAAGCTGACCTATTAATTGCCATTTTTTGGTCAAAAATAGGAACAGCAACCTTAGAAAGCATATCAGGTGTTGTGCACGAAATTGAAGTTCATAGGAAAAACAATAAATATGCAATGTTATTTTTCTCTTTAAGAAAACCAAAATTTACTACAGATGATCCGGTTATATATAAACTTGAATTAACTGATTACGAGAAAGTTCAAGAACTAAAGCAGAAATTTTCTACAAATTCTTTATACAAAAGCTACTCCTCATTCAAAGAATTCGAAGAATTGATTTTTGATCAACTTTCTATGTACATTAATAATTATAAAGATGAGATTAATGGTTTTTCTAAACAAGTTTTGAGTAATGAAAAAAAGGAGGAAATCGTGGAAAAGAAAGATGGTAATATTTATATTACTTCAAATAATCAAAGTGGAGGTATTACAGCTCAAAATGTAAATTTAGGCAAACAACCAAGACAAATGAACAATGAACTAGGAAGGCAAATAAAAGAACGGGTGTCTACAGATTCAACTATTCTAGTTGTTTGTTTATTAGGAGATACAGAAGGATTTAATTTTGCCACACAAGCATTACAATGGTTAAAACAAAATGGATACAAGAACGTAGATGGTGTGACACAAGTTGTACCGTCTCAGTCTCTATTCGGTCAAACAATTTTAGAAAGATCTAAAAATAATTATGAACTTGTTATTGGAACACAAGAGTAATTCGATATAAAATAAAATGAAATCCATCCCCGAAATCCGCATCATCTTTGGTCTGTATGTGTAATGGTAAGCAACCTGTTAAGTTAAAATAATAAATGGAGGGCACTATGACTCAAATTAGGAATTATCTTGATTATGACATTTCAAGAAAAAATGTTGAAGAAATCAAAATTCTAATGAATCAGTGGATAAACTTGATAAAAAGCACAATCGATAACGACAGACAATTTACATTGGTGCTTTTTGGATTAAATCGATTTGATATAGAAAAACTTGAACCTTTTTTTGATCGTGAGTTTATAAGTAGTTTAAAAAAAACTCAAGATAGTTTGCATCAAGGGATTTTTAAAGAAAGTCATTTTACATTATTTTCGCCTCAAACTTATGGAGGCTTGAGAAGTTTTGGAAAAAGTTCATGTATTGTATTTTTTCTTAAGGAAGAAGATTTGCTGCCTCTTTCAGATCTGTCAAATTTCGATATTGAACATCTACTTTTGATCCCTTGTCCAAATATGGGTAAATATTTAACTTTCCAAAAAGCATCCAAGCAATTTTGTAACGAAAAAGAGTTATCTCCTTCTGTTCCAGACTTTATTCTGGATTCAACTTTTAATAATGAATTTCATAAAATTATTGAAAGCACACCAGCTACAAATGAATCATTAAACCAAGATATATGTCACCCAACTGATGTTGTAAAACTTAGACAAGGATTAAGAAAATTGAAACTGAAAAAAGGAATAATAATTCCACAAAAAAATGAATTGATCGGATATCTGTTATATGAATATGCTAATAGCACCAACGGAAACAAAGGATGCACTTTCCTAAATGTAAAATTTATTGTTAAGTACCTTTATGATTAAAATGCCAAATAAAAAAGTTTTTGTATTAATGCCTTTTAGTGGACACTTTAATGATCTTTATTTAGAACTCAAAGAACTAGGCGAAAAGCATAGTTTAGATGTTATTAGAGCTGATGAAGATTTGAATCAAGAATCAATTTTGCAATGTATAGTTAGGGAAATACAGATATCTGATTTGATTATTGCTGACCTTTCAGATAAAAATCCAAATGTTTACTATGAACTAGGAATAGCTCATTGCATACCAAAAAAAGTAATATTAATATCACAAGATCTTGATGACTTACCTTTTGATATTGATAAATATCGTGTTATTCCATATAAAACTGACTTTGCTGAGTTTAAAAAGTTCATAAAAAAGCTAGAAGGTACGTTCATTGAATATAACAACGGAAACCTAAAGTTTAGTAATCCCTATCTTGATTTTAAAGTTGATGAGACCATAGTAGAAAAATTGCAAAAAATTGATACGGTACAAGATGGAATAATTAAAGAGATGGGCTGGGTAGATTATGCCTACGAAATGGATAAAGCAATAAAAGAAATAGTGTCAATATTTGATGATCATAATACTATTACTAAGGTATTTAACATTTCTATTTCTAAGTGCACTAAAGAATGGGAAGAAACTAAAAAGAGTAATGCGAATGATAAAACTGCAGAATTTTATAGAATTTGTGGTGATATAACAAATAACATTAACAAATACTCTTTGTCGTTTGAAAATGTAAATCGTAACTTTGAAGCAAAATGCCAAAAAGTAACAGACTATTCAGTTTATTTGATTGAAGCAGCTGGTGAGAATATTTTTGAAGAACTCAAGAAAGAAGAATTGCAAAATTTTATTGAAGCCCACGTAGAACTTGTAAAGGTTAGTAATTCTGTAAAATCTACAATGATAGTTTTAAGAAATAGTGTAGACAATATTCGATCAAAAAGAATTCAAGCCGGAATAACAATATCATGCAATAAACTAATTTCAGAATTGAATCAATTCACTGACTCGCTTGATAAATTAATAAAAATAACAACCAGTAACATAAGAGATGCTGAGAATTTAAGAGACAAAAACTTTAGTCAAGAAGAGATTGGATGATTATGTTGTTGTTTCGTTACGAAATTGAGGACTAACTTCGGACGAATGGGAAGTTAAGGTAGCATGAAATGGAGATAAAATGTTACTAAACGATGAAATGTTAAAAATCTGTAGTTCAATCTACACAAACCCGGGAGCTTATGCTTTAATCATAGGATCAGGGCTCTCAACAACAGCTGGAATTGAAACTGCCTATGGCATTCAAATTCAATTAGCAAAAGAAATACTCCAAATGAAAAAGTTATTACCTGATCCAGATATGGATCCAGAAGAAATTGAAGGGTTTTTCATAGAAAAGGTTGGAGAGTTTTCGTATGAATCTCTTTTAAGATATCACAATGAAACTTCCACAGAAAGAGCGTTCTGCATCAAAAAATTTATTGAACCAACAGAAGAAGATAAAGAAGCTGGAAGAAGAATACTGACAGAATCACATAATACAATTGCAAAATTGGTAGAAAAGGGTTACATCAAAATAATCATTACACCAAACTTTGATAGGTTGATTGAAAGTGCATTAACAATTGAAAACATTAACTATCATTATGCTTACAACGTAGAGGATTTAGATAAGTTGTTACCATTAGTTCATATGAATAATTGCGTGATTATAAAACCTAATGGCGACTATTTATCGACAGAAACTAAGAATTTAAATTTCGAATTAGATTCGTATCATGAAAAAATGGAAAGCTATCTATCTGAAATTGCCAAAACATATGGGATCATAACCTTTGGATGGTCTGTAAAATATGATAAAGCTCTTAAAAGGATTCTCTCCAATAATCCATGTAAGCATTTTGGATCATATATAACAAGATATAACTCGCAGTGGGAGGAAGAAGCAGAAGAATTAAAAAATAAGCGATTTATGAGAGTCATCGATATTGATGCTGGAGAAGATTTTTTTGAATCCATTTTGGACGGGATTGAATCATTGGAGCAATTGTCAACCACGGAAAAAAAAGTTAATCTTGAAACTTTTAAAAGATTTGTAGTTAATCCCTCAAAAGAGACTCAAATATATAGTTTGATCACAAATGAAATCCAAGCTGTAAAAGACAAAGTAAAGAACATAATGGCGAAGACGCTGGATCACGAATATTTTAAATTTGATGGATTTGAGTTGCTATGTGAAGCGACTTACCGTTTAAGTGAATATTTAGCTTGGTTATCCTACATCGATATAGAAGGGAAATACTCATATTTAGCTACAAGAGCAATCGAAAGTTTATCATCAAATAAGTTGTATAATCAAAATGAATTAGAGAATCTATGGAATATTCCATCTACATATCTAACCTATGTGACAGGAATCTGTTGCTTAAAAAGGTACAATTATTCTTATCTGAAAGCCTGCTTACTAAAACCATCGATATTGATGCCTGGTCTTAATAATAGTAGACAGAAGGCAATCTTATTGAACAATTTAACAGCTTTAAGTTGTATTTCTGATCAATCTCGGATTTTTGAAGAAAGTAGTAATATGTATCGGAAACTGAAAGAGGTTTTGATCAAAACTCAAATATTCAATGATGAAGAGGATTTTACTCATCATTTTCTACAATTCCAACTTGTTTTTCATACAACTGAGGGTTTCCAAAATAAGAAAGATAAAAATCCCATGAGTTATTCAAAACTTGGAGGAATTACTTACCACTTTTATAAAGGTGATTTTTTAAGCATGTTTACTTCAGATATTATTGAAATTGTTGAAAATGAAAATTCACTCCTAAAGTTTGGGTTCTACGATGGGAAAATTATCATTTTTTTTAAAGAACTTCTTGACCTAGCAATTCATGTTAAAAAAGTAATAAATTCTAGTCAGGATCTTTATTGTACTGATGGAAAGAAATTGGATGAATTGATTGAGATAATTCAAACAAATTATGTAAAAGAATGGATGTTTCCTGAAAAATGATAATATCAATAAAATTAAAGGCGAATATGTCAAGCAACGACCAGCATAAAATATTAAATACATTGTGGAGCAGTTTTTTAAAAAAAAAGGTGGGTTTAAGATGAGTTACAATGTTAGCGACAATCCTGAGCTTTTTGATTGGTTATATGACGATTATTTGGATGACTTAGTGGAGTAAGGAATAATCTTGAAACTGAAATTGGAAAAAAGATATTAGATTGAGTATAATGATGAAATGGAGGATGCGAATGAAGATTAATAAAGTCGAAAAAAACAAAGTTGAAGGTAAAGAGATAGAGGTTCTTTTAACTTTTTTAAAATTAACCAAGGAAGGCAGATATGCCACCATTGAAGAAAGCTCTTTACCATATTCAAGAATAGAAGAACAACCAGAAGTATATTGCGAAGATCAATATATCTACGGCATGATATAGCGAAAATTAAATTTAAATCTGATATAGTACTATCATATTACATTTGAATGTTTCCGGAAGTACAATTGATGTCTTATTGTTTCGATTAAAGCTCTCGGTCCCATTGAGCAATTATAAAAGAGCATGGTGGCTGTATTTTTGAAAAATCATAAAAAAAAAGAGAGGAGCTTTCACCCCTCCCTTTCTCTGTAATGTAAGCAATATTAGTCTATGCTTTTTGTTTCATTTTTTGGACATCAGCAATAGACATTTATCGAGCAGGTCTTGCTTCTGAAGGAACAGTAGAAGTCCTTCCGGATCTAGTGGCTGTAAAAGAAGTAGAATCAAAGCTCCTGTTACTTGTTTTGTTTCCAGGATAGCTTTAATTTGTTTTTTGTCCTGGATCAAACTAAGTTTTTCTTTGGTGGA
>Ga0247841_10004613_pt1 | contig 23401 bp, 23 predicted proteins | sample LaCruzMarch2015__2_FD_192410 | JGI IMG/M metagenome (GOLD analysis project Ga0247841, IMG submission 192410) | Freshwater microbial communities from meromictic Lake La Cruz, Castile-La Mancha, Spain - LaCruzMarch2015_18m | ecosystem: Environmental > Aquatic > Freshwater > Lake | place: Spain... | reverse complement strand
GCCTTAAGCATAGAACTATGTTAAGCAGTTGATTGTATTTAAGGATATTGGCTTAACGGGTGGGGTACGATTCATCCCCGGCCTAAAGACCGGGGCGTTCTCTACCCCTACACCCCACGCCTGTAACTGGAAAATTCCATCGCATAGTAGAAGGAAGAGAGACCGCATCGGCTTCGCGCGGGATCCCGTTTCACGCGAAGGCGCGAAGTTCCGATGAGAAAGCTTGAGCTATCCCAGGCACTTGCCAGTAAACGCTTTTGGCAGGAGATCGGCGAGCGTAGCAGTCATTGCATCGCCTTTATCGTTGCTCATGATGACAACAATATCCTCTCCGAACTCTATCAGGCTCTGCCGGCATATGCCGCAGGGCGATGTAGGCTCGGCGGCATTTCCTACTATCGCAATCGCCTCAAATCCGCGCTCTCCGGAGGCAACAGCTCTGGCCAGGGCCGCCCTCTCCGCACAGATGCCCGCCCCGGAAGCGGCATTCTCAATGTTGCCGGCCGAATAGATACGGCCGCTCCGGCAGAGAAGCGCCGCACCTACCAAAAATCCGGAGTAAGGGGCATAGGCATCTTTTGCTGCCTCTTTAGCCTGCTCGATGAGATGATCATACCCTCCGGTGTAAGGACGGGGGCCACAGCGCAGTGCTCCGATGTACATGCACTCCTGGGGTGGGATGGAGGGGATGGCGCTTTGCGTCTCGCTGATGGACACAGGTGCGTCTCTTATGATCACGGCCGGAATTCCTTCGTCACCTTCACCCATTACTATTTGAGCGGCAGATACTAAATTGTCCGCCACCGCCTTGCGGGTGATCTTGAGCTCCCGACCGAAGAGGTCCTTTTGGCCGCGCGCATCCTCTACCGGCTCCAGGCCCACACAGGCCAGGGCCACGCCCACACAGCCCAATCGCAGGGGATGAGTCCGGCTGTCGCCGATGATAACTGCAATCCTTCTGCCCTTCGCCATGCGCTCTCTAATCTCGAATGCCGATTTTTGGGCATCTGCCGGAAATAGAACCACGTGTCCGGGCGGGGCATTGGAGTTATCGATGCCGGCGTTGGGATAAAGAAAGCCCTTACGTAGCGTCAGCACCACGCCCGGTATGCCCCCCATTATCTCATCCGATTCCTGGAGGATCAGCTCCATCTCGCGCGGATCTTTGCTGTACTTGGATGCCATGGAGAGGGCGAGAGGGCCGGGTGTGACATCATGCAGAGCTACAACCCTTCCTTCAGCGGTCGCCACAGTGCTCTCCGAGACGACCAGAATGTCGCCGTCCTGCAAAGCCAGGCCCGATTCAGTCATGGCTTTTTCCAGGGATGCCCCCAGGTCATCGCCCGGGCTTATGAGATCCGTCTTTATGCCTAAAACCTGCAATACACTCACCTGTAGCGCTCTGGGCTTTCTATCATTTTAGTAGCCTCATCTATCCTTTCGGCCAGGCGCATGAGCCGGAAGGGCTGGCCGCTCAAGTTCTTTACCAGTCCGGCTATCTGGTTGGTGGTGCCGAATATTAAAACCTCTTCCGGTCGGGGATCACAACGAAGAGCCAGCTTGGGAATGGCGGCATCTCCGCCTCTTGCCAGCATCTCCTGCTTTATTATTATGGCCTCCATGCTGCTAACACCGCGCACGGCCAGGATGCGAAAAGAGCTTTTCTTGCAGAGCGTGCCCAGTCCCCGCACATCTACCTCTGTCCTCTTAAGGGTCTCGGCCAGATCCTCTCCCTGGCCCAAATAGTCCAGCACCTCCACCTCTATCTCCTCGTCTGCGGACAATGCCGGACGGCCCAAAATGGCCTTTGCCATGGCTACGGTATCCAGGCTGGCGGCGATATCATGCGTCCTGACGATATGCGCCCCCAGATAAACAGCTATGGCTGTTGCCGCCAGCGTTCCCGCCAGCCTCTGGAAGGGATCGGGCTGATTGAGACGCTCTCCGATGAAGGACTTGCGGGAAAGCGCCGCGACCACCGGCCGCTCTAAAGCGCGCAGCCGCCTCATGCCGTCCAAAATGGCCAGATCGTGGGCAGGAGTCTTTTCCGGTATCCATTTGCCAATGCCCGGATCAACCGAGATCTTAGCCAGGCATACTCCTGCCTTCGCCGCTGCCCTCACTTTCTCCCCCAGCAAGGCAATTATCTCGTTTATTTGGAGCAGATCGCCAGCTCTCTGCCGGGAGGCCATGATGATCAAAGATGCGTCATGCTCGGCTACACTGGCAGCCATATGGGGGTCAGACAGTCCGGATACATCGTTTATGCAAAGAGCACCGCGGGAGAGGGCATGCGCGGCAATGCCGGACCTCTGTGTGTCTATCGAGATGGTGATATCCAGGTTGTCCAGGATATCCTTGAGGGCGGGAAAGAGCCTCTCTCGTTCCACGGCCTCACTTATGGGTGGAGAGCCCGGCGCCGTGGAGACGCCGCCCAGATCTATCATATCCGCGCCCTGCTCCTGCATAGCCGCCGCCAGGGAGAGAGCCTCATGGGGGCCGGCCACTGAGCCCTGGTAGAAGGACTCACGACTTAGATTGATTATGCCCATCAGCCGCACGGGATGGCTGTCTCCGACCAAGACGCGACCCAAAATGCCTTCTATCAATCCCAACACCTCATATCTCGCAGTACTACTCCGACAGCCGCAGCAGGATGCCTGTCCTTCTCGCCCTCTCAATAGCACGATCCAGCAGGATCAGCCCTAGAACCAGGTAGAAAACGGCCAGAAATGCACCAATGGCCAGATGATGGGGGCCTGGAATAAATATTGACCTGTAGTATTCTAAAAAGTAGGTCAGGGGAATGATTCTGGCAAGCGTCTGCAGCAAGGGAGGCAGCACCTCTACGGGATAGTAAATTCCACTCACGAGCAGGATCATACCGCTCAGGCTCCAGGCGGCAACATCCGCCTTCTGGCCGAAGGTGAGAATGGAGATGCAGACAGCTATGCCGATGACCGCGGCCGTAGCGAAAACACCTGCCAGAAATATCAGCACCGGCAGAAGGCCACCCTCCCGGAAATCGAAGCCGAAGAGGTAGCGGCTGACGAATGCCAGGATGATGAAGACCACACTGCCGCGCAGGATGCCGAAGAGTAAAGCTCCAAAGACCAGATGGTAGCTATGAATCGGGGCGATGAAGGTGTTCTTGATGCTCTTGGACCACATGTCGAATAAGAGAACGTAGGCTACATCCATCTGGGCCACCTGCAAAATGGTAAGAGCAATAGCCCCCACCAGGAGAAAGGATACCATCGAGCCCTCTACCTTCAAGAACCGCGTGAGCAGACCAATGGACAGCAGGCTGATCATGGGCCAGAAGAAGAGCTCGAATACGGTGAAGATGTTCCTCCTGGAGATGATCCAGTTCTTGTAGGCACTAGCCAGGTACTTGTTCAATTCACCTTGCCAGTTCAAGGAATACATCCTCCAAATCGGGCTCTTTTATGGTTAGGTCCAGGATTCTGGCATGGCAAAAGAGCTTGATTATCCTGTCCAGAACGTCCTCGCTTCTGTCGATCGCAATCTCCAAGCGACCCCTCTCCGTTTTTATGCCTAAAACGCCCGCCATGCTCTCCAGGGCCGCGATGTCTACCGGCCCTTCGTAAGAGACCACCACTCTTTCCCCCAGCCCCAGATGCTTTTTTAAGTTCTTAGGCGTATCCAGCGCCACGATCTGGCCTTTGCGCAAAAAGGCAATCCTGTCACATAGCATCTCCGCCTCAGGCATATAGTGGGTGGATAAAACCACGGAGATGTCCTGTTCCTGGTGAATTCTCTTGATCAGCAAGCGGGTTTTTATGGAGATATCCGGATCAAGACCTGTGGTGGGCTCGTCCAGGAACAGCAGACGAGGGCGGTTGAGCATGGCCTTGGCCAGAGAGAGCCGCTGCTTCAGGCCGGTAGAGAGGTTCTCGAACTTCATATCCCGAAACTCGCAAAGCTCAAAGGCATCGATCTGATCTTCCACCGTCCGGGAGAGAGCGGAGCCATAAAGGCCGTAGAGCATGCCGTAGTGGCGCAGGTTCTCACGCACAGTCAGGCTCCAGGGGAAGTTGGGCTTGGCGGTACTGATGTTTATGGCTTTTCGTATCTCTCCCTTATCGCGGCGCGCATCCATTCCCAGGATGAATAGACTGCCTCTCTCCGGGTAGATAAGTGTGGAGAAGATGGAGATGAGAGTGGTCTTGCCTGAGCCGTTGGGGCCGAGCAGGCCGAAGATCTCTCCCGCCTCGATATCCAGGGATATGTTCTGAAGAACTGTGGTACGGCTCCCCAAGAAGCTCTTATATATCTTGCAAATTCCCTTAGCTTCGACCGGTTTTTCTGTCATGTACCGCTCTTGTTTTATCTCATTACATTTGCCGTCGTCTTCTCTTGCGACGGAAGAGTTGATCCCCTCTTTTCCCTATCAGAAAAGCTGCCAGGGCGGCTATTGCCAGGCCCCCCAATACCGGCAGTGCAAAGTATCTCAAAACCCCGGCGCGGGAAAGAGAGATTTGCAGGGGGGCAATTATGCTTTTCTCCTGGCAATCAATCTCACAGCCCAGTTGGTAATCCTGCAGGCCGGCATTTCCATCTACGTGCACCGTGAATGCGGCTACGGCCAAAGATCCGGGGGCCAGGTCTCCGAGCACTGTAGCCGGGCTTTCTACGTAAAAGGGAGGTGCAGCCAGGAGCCTGGCCGAGCAATTGTGAAGCAATGTGGCGCCATCATTGCTGATCGCCATCCTCAAGCTTTCACTTCCACCGGCATAAAGCTGGGACTTAATCCCGGAAATGCGCAAAGTCTCATTATTTCCGGCCGCAAATACTTTAGCCGTAAGGTTTTGCCTTTCTGCTTCATAGAGGGGAAAGACCTCGCCGCCGCTCACGCTCACATCCACCTGCCTCTCATAATCAACGCTTAAGGGAAGCATATACCAGCCGCTTGCATTCTTCTGTGCGGTGATATTAAACTGCAACAATGCCGCGCCTCCCGCAGGAAGGGATTTGATCTGCTGCTTGATCTGCTGCGGCCCTGTTGTCACCTTTATGGGCCCCGCCCCCCCCAGGGCGGCATTGATGTTCAGGGCATCACTGCTCTTTGTCTCCGCTTTCATCTCCAGCAATATGTCTTCATTTGAGCCGCTCTCGTTAATGGGCATCAGCTCTTCCAGCTCGCCTATATTGGCCAGGTTTATTCGCAGGACATTGTCGCCTGGGAGCAGAGCCGGATTGGCCACCGAGGCGGTAAGCTCTGGCCGGCCAAAGGATTTGTAGTGATCATCTGCAAAAAATATGATATCTTCTGCCTGGCCCGGCCCGGCAAGAAGAAGCAGAATGCTGATGATATGCAGGAGCATCATCCTCTTTCAGGTTAATTTGCATCCATTAAATAAGCCTATCTGTGATGTCTATCGGGAAAGCACTGTGCTCAGGAAAAAGGCCGCGGAGGCCGTCAGAATTATGGTCGCCCCGGAGGGAACATCCAGCTCATAAGATATCAAGAGCCCTATGGTTACAAAGATCGCGCCCAGGATGATGGAGCCGGCCATGATGGCGGGCAGGCCCAACATGTGCCGCCGGCTTATGGCGCCGGGGATGGTGAGAAGCGCTATGACCATGATTATGCCCACGATCTTGATGAGAATGACGACGCTAAAGGCCACCATGGTTAAGAGCAAGAGGCGAAGGCTCTGCACGGGAAGGCCGATGGCTTCTGCGTAGATGGGATCGAAGCTTAAGAGGAGAAACTCTTTGTAGAGCAGAAAGACCAGCCCCAGGATGATCAAGGTGAGTGCCGAAATAAGCAGCACATCGCTCCTCGTCACTGCTAAAATGTTTCCGAACAGGTATCCGTAAAGGTCTCTGGCATAGCCCTGGGAGAGAGTGAGAAGCATTATTCCTAGAGCCATTCCCGTGGCCATGAAGACGCCAATGGCCGTGTCCTCGGATATGCGTGCCCGGGAGCTGACCAGGCCTATGCCCAGAGCGGTTAAAACGGCAGATCCTATTCCGAAGGCCAGCGGATCGTAGCCCAGGAAGTATCCAAGACCAATGCCCCCAAAGGCGGCATGAGCAATGCCGTCGCTGATGAATACTATTTTATTTAATATTATATATATTCCAATTACGCCGCAGAGCACTGAGGCGGCCAGGCCCGCTGCCAGGGCATTTCTCATGAAGTCGTACTGGAGAAAATCCATTTCAATCATGTTCCCTCAAGACCCGATGGGGCGTGCCGTGCGCTATCATCTCCACCGGGCAGCCGTAGGCCTTCTCGATGTCCTCATTGCTCAGTTCCTTGGAGTCGTGATAATAAAGCCTCTGGTTTAAGCAGGCGATCTTGCTCACGTATTTGGAGATGGCTGTAACATCATGGGAGACCAGCACAATGGCGATGTGAAGATCGCGATTCAGGTGGCAGAGCAGATCATAAAAATCCGTTTGCTGGGCGGAATCAACGCCTGCCGTGGGCTCATCCAGGAGGAGCAGCTCTGGATCGGAGACCAAAGAGCGGGCCACAAAGACCCTCTGCTGCTCTCCTCCCGAGAGTGCACCAATCTCGCGCAGAGCTCTATCTTCCATTCCCACGGCCGCGAGGGCGCACTGCGCGGCCTGGCGGTCCATGCGGCCATAGCGATGCAGGAGTCCGGTACGGCTGTATCTTCCCATGAGCACTACATCCAGCACATTAACCGGGAAGCTCTGGTCAAAGACGGTCTTCTGGGGCACGTAGCCAATGCGGCTACGCGCCGCTGCCGGCTTCAGATCGAAGATGGCAATGCTGCCCCGCTCAGGCTTGATCAGGCCCAGCATTGCTTTGAGCAGGGTGGATTTGCCGCCTCCGTTGGGGCCGATAAGGCCCAGAAAGTCGCCCGCCACGAGATCCAGATTTATGTCCTCCAGGACGGCGTGCTCTGCCCGGCAGATCCAGAGGCCCTTTATAGATACTATATTTTCTGTCATGCTAAGCTCAGGGCAATCTCCTTGCTTGCAAATAACATATTTTCCAGGTAATTTTCTGCCAGTGGATCAATGGTGACTATACTGGCATTCATCTCTCCGGCGATGACCTGTGCGGATTTGGGGTTAAACTCCGGTTCTACAAAGATGGTGGTAATGTTATTCCTTCTGGCCAGGTCGATCACCTCGCCCAGGTACCTGGGGCCCGGATCCTTCTCATTCTCCATGAGCGGCACCTGGGATAGGTCGTAGTCCCGAGCGAAGTAGGTCCAGGCGGGATGGTGTACAATGAAGATCCTGCTCTTTTTGCCGGCAAAGGTCCCGTTCAATTCTACGTCCAGGGCTTTTAGCGTTTCTAAATAAGCGTCTCGGTTCTTGATATAGACATCTTTGTTTTGCGAATCGACCTCTATTAGTCCGGAGCAGATGTTATTTACCTGCACGGCAGCATTTCGCAGGGAGAGCCAGATGTGCGGATCTATCTCACCTTCGTTCTCTTGCAGCAAGGCGACGCCCTGAGAGGAGTCTACTACTACCATTCTCTTATTAGCCTCTAGCAGCTTGTCCATCCAGAACTCGAGACCCGCCCCGTTCATGACATAGAGATCGGCTTTGGCCACATCCATCATCAGAGAGGGCGTGGGCTCGAAGGTATGGGGCTCGGCTCCCGGCGGAACTACGACGGTAACATTGACCTTCTCGCCGCCCACCGCCTTCACAAAGGCGCCCAGTGGAGGAACGGTCGTGGCCACCTTGATCATGCCGGAAGCATTGCCGGAAGGAGCGGCGGAAGAGGACTCATCCTGCGAGATGCAACCGGATAGTATGGTTACCGCCAGCAGCAAAGCAAATATATTTATATTTTTAATATTTCCGATCATACTACTACACCTTTTTTATTTTCTATGGGCAACAGACTCTTGCCGATGTATTTAGAGCGCGTCTTGCCGCCCTCCCGCCAGTAGCCGTACCAGTAGGGACCGTGCGGGCAACCTTTGCAGTTTTTGCCGCAGGAGACCTTCTCCTGGCGGTAGGTGATGCAGCCTGTCGTCTGCACATCCAACACCACCCTATCATTATCATCCGGCAGCTCCTCTGCCAGAGGAGGTTTGCCTCTCTCTCTGATGAGGCGCTCGACGAGGTCCCTTATCTCGTAAAGGACAAAGAGATCCTGATGCTCCAGTGAGTGGATGATGGTTTTGGGTATCAAGAATATCTCTTATGTAACTGCCATTTATAATCTTATTGCTTGATTACATAAGAAAAAGAGTAATTATTCAGCCCCGCCCACTAAATCATTAAGAATTCAGGTCGCAATCAAAGTTCTCCCAGGAATGAATGGCTTCCCTTCAAAGGCTCCTTGAATTGCGTCGATAACTGAAATGGAGTTCTTTTTGACCGTTGAGATATACCCTCTAATGCGGCAAAAGATATTCGCTCCCTGCCAGCTTCTAAAGGTGCCTGAGATTTTCTGCTGGACTTTCATCATTCTCTGATCCCTCTCCGCCAGATTATTGTCAAATGGAACCTCAAAGTCATACATGAAGGCCAAAGCCTGTCTCCGATACCTGTCCAATTTCGCCAACAGATTTTGGGCCTTCGTCTTTTTCTTTTTTCCACGTTTTTTTGATTGTTCCTGGGGAATTGGTGACAATTAGGAGAGGATTTTCGAGCTTAGCCCTTTCGATTATTTTTATCGCAATATTTTAAATTTTTGGTCGATTATCGCACATTATAATTCATGATGTTTCGAAAGGAAAATAGGGTTTTGACTGAGTGGCTGAATAGTTGCAAATAATCGATGCCTCTCGGATCGGATACATAGCCCCAGCCTTTCTTTGAGCCGTCTCCATTTTTCAGGTAGTTGTAGATCGAGGCAATCTGCTCGATAGTTTTCTCTCCAGGATACTTGAGGGCGAGGACGACGGCCTCATCACGCACTCGGGAATTATCGGGTTCCACCCTGGCATCCAGAGCCTTCTTGAGGTCACCAGCATTCTTTTCCGTCGTGTTTCCCGGGGTACTGCCGCCACCAGTGACGGGAAACTGCAAAACCTCATTATCCGATGGCGTGGTGATGGCGGGCACTCCTGCGAGGTCGGGAGATGAAGCGCGTATGCTCTCCAGTTGATCGGCTGAGCAACTGGCCACTCCAGAGGAGCTGCTATCAAAGACGAAAGGGACGTCTGCGGCTAAGCTGGAAGCGGTTAACAGAACTATGTTGATAAGAGGGCCGTATGAGACATGACTATCTGGGTATCCTGCTTTTGCTGCATTATCTATTTTGCATGGAAGATGGTGGGGTCAGTTCTAGTGAGTTTTATGCTAGCTCTCTGGCTTTGACGAAGGCAGCTTGGCTTCCGTCTTCAAGATTCGGCTTGCTACATGAAAATGCGGTTTTTCTCTGACAGTTTTTTCGCCCTGTAATCACCTCATTTAGATTTAACGGCTCAGTTGTTCCATGACAGCCTCCATATCTAAGGCCTTCTTCTCCATGCCAGTCATGTAGTTTTCCCGTCTTGCAGAATCGGTCGCAACAACATTGGCCTCAGTCTTAATTGAAGCCGTGGGATTTGGTCTTGCTTGTTCTTGATAGGACTCAGATAGCTTTAGCGGAGTCTTCGCATACTTGTCCCTGATGTTAATAACTATATGCTTGTCACCCGAGAAGAAAGGCCCGCCGGGATGCGCATTCCCCATTTTGTCCGCTCCCCAGTCTAGATTTAGCCAGACATCCTTCGTTTCAGTATCGATATGCGTATAGATCTTATCCGTATTGAACTGCGGCTTCAGCCAGTTGATGATGCCTTCTACCTGGTCGTTCGGTTTATTGAGATTTCCCAGAAAAACCTCGGCATAGGCATGTCCGCCTTCGGTATTATTACGAGCCAAAATGATCCTGGTCGTCCCGCCAATGGACTCGATAAGCGCAGACATGAGAATGGCAAAATCATCACAATCGCCTAAATTGCCTAATTCCAGGGTTTCATTGGCATATCTGAAGTTATCAATGCCCCTTGTATCTGCAACGTAGCCCCAAACATTTTTAAGATAACTGTAAATCGAGCTGATCTGATCGATAGTACGATCTCCCGGATACTTGCCCGCAAGTATAATCGCTTGCCTATTTACTCGCCTGTTCTCGGGCTCTACTCTAGCATCGTAAGCTTTCTTGAGTTCTCCCACATTATTCTCCATCTCTCCTTCTGGTGTACTACCTCCGCCTGTAACTGGAAACACTATAACCTCGTCATCGTTGGCCTGAGTCACCATCGGCACTCCAGCGAGGTCAGGAGATGCAGCATACGCCTGCTCAAGCTGATCTGAATTGTAGCCAGCCACGCCTGATGCGGTCTCATCAAAGACGAAAGGCACATCTACGGCGGCACCCAATCCAATGAGCAGAATAGCACTTAACCAGAAAGCCCTGGGAAACATGATATCAGCCACATGCCATTTGCTTCTATATCAATTTTGCATTGATGGCCAAATCATTTGATTCGATTCCATCGTCCATCCGCCAGACCGATTCGCTCTAATTAAGGCTCGATTTTGCCCGATTACCTTGTGGTGCTTGACTATCAGCTTGTTCATTCTCGCTCGCCGGAAGAGCCGGACAGCAAGCGGCCCCTGGCGCCGTGCCGGATCACGCCACCTTCCACAGGCAGATGGTGCCGTCACCGCTCCCCGAGGCCAGGGTGCGACCGTCCGGGCTGAAGGCAACACTTTCCACGGAATCAGTGTGTCCTTCCGGAGATTAAGTCCCTCCCAACTCCTTCTCTTTGGAACCTGCAAAATCTGCTTCCGCATTGCGACCTAATTTATAAAGAGCAAGGGCTTTACACCCCCAAGGGTTCGGATCTTGTGGATCAATCTCAATTGCTTTGTCGAAGAACTCAATAGATTCATCGAACTTGCCAAGCTGGGTAAAAACCATGCCTTTAAATTGCCAAGCAACAGCCCAACGTTGGTTAATTGCGATAGCTCTGTCGAAACATTCTATCGCATCATTGCATGCTTGGATGGCTTCGGAAGTTAATTCTTCAGGATTTCCCCAGGGAAATCCTCCCCAAAAAGAATCTTTACCAACACCTCCAAGAAAATATAGAGCGCAGCCCTTCTTATACCAGGCGACTGCTGATGAGGGATCTAGGTCGATGGCTTTTTGATACGCTAATATGCCTTCTCTATATGCTTGCTGATTATAACTTTGAGTCCCTTGAAGCGTAAGATTGTCGCCTTTATATATCCAATATTCTGAGGATTCGTTGACAGTTTTTTGCGTGGGCGTTATTGAAAAGCTTGCGTACTTCTGATCGTCGAATTCATCATGACCTGCATGCTTGCCGTCTCTTACCTGGGCTTTGATCTGGCTAGTTCCAACTTCGTAAGCTGTCCAAATCCATTGGTTTAGCTGCTGCCAGTCCGTTACTGGCAAGCCACTTAGGAAGAACCGATAGAGGAGATGGTCGTTCTCAGGATCATTTGCTTCAGCTGTCCAGGTTACAACAGACCCAGCTTCCTGTGGGCTGAACATATCTGCCTCTAGGCTGGACAGGACAGGTGGCTGGTTTGCTACGTTGGGCGGAAGAACTATATCGAAATTAGCGCTCGTCGAGCTGTCTCCTTCAGCATTGTGCTTTTCGTCCCTTACCTTGGCCTCGATGACATGCTGTCCAACCTGCTCTTTGGTCGCGGTCCAGGACCAGACAAGGCTGTCCGACCAGTCCTGCACTACCAGTTCATCCATTGAGAACTGGAATTGCAGAGGCTCATTCTCAGGATCATTGGCCAAAGCCTTCCAGGTTACAATGCTGCCCGTTTCCTGGGGGCTGGCCTTATCCGCTTCCAGGCTAGCAAGGGCAGGTGGCTGGTTCGCCACCATCTGTTCTTGGTAGGATTCTGGTAACCTTAGCGGAGTTTTATTAAATTGTTCCCTGATACAAAGGACGAGATGTTTATCTCCTTGGTAGAATGGTCCACCAGGATGCGTATTCCCTTTTTCGTCTTGACCCCAATCAAGATTCAGCCAGACATCTTTGGTGTCTGTATCAATATGGGTATAGATTTTATCCGTATCATACTTCTCTTTCAGCCAGTCGATGATACCCTCTACCTGGTCATTCGTCTCATTGAGATTCCCGAGATAGACCTCGGTATAGGCGTGTCCGCAAATACTACTATTACGAGCAAGAATAATTCTTGTAGTGCCCCCTATCGATTCTATTAGAGCGGACATGAGAATGGCAAAATCATCGCAGTCTCCACCGCCCACGCAGTTCGCCCTATCTCCATTCTTGAGGGTCTGGTTGGCGAACATGAAATAATCGATGCCTCTCGGATCGGATACATAGCCCCAGCCTTTCTTTGAGCCGTCTCCGTTCTTCAGGTAGTTGTAGATGGAGGCTATCTGATCGATAGTTTTTTCTCCAGGATACTTGAGGGCGAGGACCACTGCCTCATCACGCACTCGGGAATTATCGGGTTCCACCCTGGCATCCAGAGCCTTCTTGAGGTCACCAGCATTCTTTTCTGTCGTGTTTCCGGGAGTACTGCCGCCGCCGGTAACGGGAAACTGCAAAACTTCATTATCCGATGGTGTGGTGATCGGCGGCACTCCGGCGAGGTCGGGAGATGAGGCGCGCAGGCTCTCCAGTTGATCGGCTGAGTAGCCAGCAACTCCAGCGGAACTGCTATCAAAGACGAAAGGCACGTCTGCGGCTAATCCGGAAGCGGTTAAGAGGACAATGCTGATCAAGAGTGTCGTGTGAGACATAACTATCTGGGTATCCTGCTTTGCTGCTTTATCTATTTTGCATGGATGATCAAATCATTAGGTGCCATCGCATGTCTGCCGGACCGATTCGCTCAAATTTAGGCTCGATTCGCTGAAGGCCTTGGGGGCTTGAGTACGAGCTCTTGTCCATTCCAGCCCGCTTGCTGGGAAGCACCGGGCCAGATCACGCCACCTTCCACAGCTTGATCGTATTGTCACTGCTTCCCGAGGCCAGAGTGCGACCGTCAGGGCTGAAGGCAACACTATCCACCCAACTCGAGTGTCCCTCCAGTATTCGGATCTCCGTGCCGCCGGCTGTATCCCATAGCTTGATCGTGTTGCCGCCATAGCCCCCCGAGGCCAGGGTGCGACCATCGGGGCTGAAGGCAACACTATGCACCGAAATAGAGTGTTCCTCCAGAGTTAGGATCTCCGTGCCGCTGGCTGTATCCCATAGCTTGATCGTGTTGTCATCGCTTCCCGAAGCCATGGTACGACCGTCGGGGCTGAAGGCAACACAATTCACCCCTCTAGAGTGTCCCTGCAGAGTTCGGATCTCCGTGCCGCTGGCTGTATCCCATATCTTGATCGTGTTGTCATCGCTCCCCGAAGCCATGGTACGACCGTCTAGGCTAAAGGCAACACTCCGCACAGAATCGGAGTGTCCTTGCAGAGTTCGGATCTCCGTGCCGCTAGCTGTATCCCATATCTTGATCGTGTTGTCACTACTCCCCGAGGCCAAGGTGCTACCTTCTGGACTGAAGGCCACACTCAACACCGAATCGGAGTGTCCCTGCAGAGTTCGGATCTCCGTGCCACTAGCTGTATCCCATATCTTGATCGTGTTGTCACCACTCCCCGAGGCCAAGGTGCTACCTTCTGGACTGAAGGCCACACTCAACACCGAATCGGAGTGTCCCTGCAGAGTTCGGATCTCCGTGCCGCTAGCTGTATCCCATTGCTTGATCGTGTCGTCACCACTCCCCGAAACCATGGTGCGACCGTCGGGGCTGAAGGCAACACTATGCACTCCACTAGAGTGTCCCTCCAGAGATACCGTCATTGGCTGAACAATTGTACTTTGTTTATCTCCAGCTTGAGATGACTCAGACAGCTTTAGTGCCGTTTTTTCATAACGATCTCTGATGCAAATAACTATGTGCTTATCCCCTTGGAAGAAAGGCCCACCAGGATGCGCATTTTGTTTCTCATCAGCACCCCAATCCATATTGAGCCATACATCTTTAGTATCAGTGTCAATGTCAATGTGTGTAAAGATCTTATCCGTATTGAATTTCTGCCTTAACCATTTGATGATATCTTCAACCTGGTTATTTTGAGCATCTAAATTCCCAAGATAGACTTCCGTGTAAGAATGTCCGCCTTCGGTATTATTGCGAGCCAGTATGATCCTTGTCGTCCCTCCTATGGACTCGATAAGAGCTGACATGAGAATGGCAAAATCATCGCAGTCGCCGCCGCCCACGCAGTTTGCCCGGTCCCCAATTTTGAGCGTCTTGTTGGCGAAACCAAAGTCGTCAATGCCCCGAGGGTCGCGCACATATCCCCAGCCTTTTTTTATGCCGTCTCCATTCTTCAAATAGCTGTAGATGGAAGCAATCTGATCTATGGTCAGGTCGCCCGGATATTTTAGTGCAAGGACTATGGCTTCTTCGCGAACGCGAGACTCGCCCGGCTCGACCCTGGCATCCAGAGTTGCTTTCAATTCGCCTACCTTTTTTTCCGTCACGCTTCCCGGGGCGCTGCCCCCGCCGGTGACAGGAAATTCCAGGACCTCGTTATCGGAAAGTGATGACACGAAAGGAACGCCGGCAAGATCGGAGGAAGAGGCGCTTGCCTTCTCAATCTGATCCGGAGAATAGCCGGCAACCCCAAAAGTGCTCTCGTCAAAGACAAAAGGCACGTCGGCGGCAGCTCCTAGCCCTATCAGGAGTATCATGCCTAGCCAGAGGACTCTCGGGAACATATCTCATCCATTTATTAAAAGACTATAAACCCAGCATGCCGGCCCTGTTGAAAGCGGCCTTCGCCTCCGTCTTCAGAATTTGCCCTTTGGTATACCAGGCATCTGCATACCTCGGGTCCAATCCAATGGCCTTGTCGCAAGCCAGGATGGCCTCATCATACCTGCCCATTGCATAAAGGGCAACAGCCTTGTTATTCCAGGCGGTCGCGAATGATGGCTCCAGTGCAATTGCCACATCAAAGCACTTTATGGCCTCAACGCATTTGCATGTGAGCATGAGCGCGATGCCTTTGTAGTTCCAGCTTTCTGCATATTTTGGATTCATTTGAATTGACTGCTCGAATGCCACAAGAGCGTCTTCGTATCTGCCCTGACCAAAGAGAACTTGACCTTTTTTCTGTTGGACCCTGTAGTCAAACTCGTTCTTGATCTCGCCTACCGTCTTGTAGTCTCTGCTGCCCGGGAACTCCAGGATCTCGCTATCCAGGGGCGTAGATATCGGCGGCACTCCGGCCAGCTCCGGTGAGGAGGTGCTGATGTTCACAAGCTGATCTGAGTCGTACCTTCCCACATCATTCGCACTCTCGTTGAAGACAAATGGGATATCTGCCGCGACTGCGTGCCCCAGGAGAAAGACCAAGCCAAGCCAGACAAGAAAGCGTAACCTCATCAATAATTCCTCTATTGTCATAAGTCATTGATGTCCTTGATAAAAAGGTTTGTTATAGGAGATTCCTATATATCGAAGGATGTCTAAACGGTCCTCAATAGCCAATAGGAGGGAAAAAAGTGAGGAACGAACAGCACAAACCATTGATGGTCCTATGCATGTTATGTTTAGGACTATTGCTAATGGAAGTAGTTGTGGCCCAGGAGACATATGAAGCTTATCCGTTCGCGCCCAATCAGGTACCTACTACAACGCCTATTCTGGCATCTACGCCTGCCACAGCACAACCAACAATAAACAACGCATATCCGACACCGCCCACCGCAGTTACAACAACACCAGCCATGCCGCCAGGAGCCACTACGGGAACAATTGTGACCAATCCTGCGACGACATCTGGCCCAAGTGCCGTAACTGCAGTATATTATACTCAGGCACCACCGGTTGCACAGCAAAATGTTTTGCTGACTTATAATATCCAGACCGCTCCGCCTGCTGCCGTATACTACAGTGGCTCATATCTCCCCTGGACATCATTCTATCAGGTATTCCCGGCAAACTCTCCGGCACTCTGGATTGCATCATCTGCCGGTTGGTCATGGTATGCAACCTGTCCTGTAGGCGGCTGGGTGCAGGTGCTGATGTACGTCCCTGTTACGGGAACCATGAAGCTCTATGACCTCTATCCAGACGGAACTACGAATTATTACAGCTATGGCTTTGCCACGCCTGGATACAAATACAGATGGTTTTATGCAAACATGCCTGGCAGGTACATAACTATGCTCACGATAGCCGATATTCCGAGCAACTATATAACGATCGATGTGGCATAGACTATGGGTCTTAGATATCACGCTACAATAAAACCGAAATTAAAAAGCAGGAGGGATTATATGAGATTCGACTTGCGTAAAGCATTGTTGCTCCTAAGTATTTTTTGCCTATGCATTGCATTGACTGGAATTGTTTCAGCCGAGGGCGATCAGGGCGACGGGACTTGGGGCGCTTATCCTGGAGCACCTATTTCAGTTGTGGGGCAGCCGACTCCCGGCCAGACTACCGTTGTTGAAAAATCGGTTACTTCAACAGTCCAGGCTGGAAAGCCAGTGATTCAATTGGGATCAATTGGACGAGCATCAAGTACTGTAAGCAGCAGCACGATAACTGCTACATATACCAATCTAGCTCCGCCCGCAACGCAGCAGAGCGTCCTATTGCCTTATAGCGTTCAGACCGCTCCGCCTACTGCCGTATACTACAGCGGCACTTTCATGCCCTGGGCATCATTCAATCAGGCATTCTCAGCAAAATCACCGGCACTCTGGGTTGCTTCATCGGCAGGATGGTCGTGGTATGCAAAATGTCCTGTAGGTGGCTGGATTCAGAATCTGATGTATGTCCCGTATACAGGAACCATGAAGCTCTATGAGTTCTACCCCGACGGCAGCATAAAGCTCTACAGCTATGGTTTCGCAACGCCAGGCTACAAGTACATCTGGTTCTATGCGGACACGCCGGGCAGACACATCACTCTGTTCACGATATTCGACAAGCCCAGTAATTATATAATAATTGACGTACTCTGAGTTTGGGATTTCTTCCCATAATTTTTTCTTTTGAACCGGAATCCAAGGATTATCGGCTCGAAAACTTTTTCATGGATTAAGCTAATAGAGGGCAATAGAATTGTGGAGACTCAATGTCTAACTTAGGACTGTTTCTGCTGGGCACGCTGAGTTTAATAATTGGCACGGGATTAGCTGCAGATATTCCTTTTATCTTCGACGAGAGAGCTTTAGGTGCTTCCGACTTTACAGAGACTCAACTGGAAAGCATGCGTGCTGCTTCCCCCGATCTCGCCAACGTGCCCACCGTATCTACGCCGCGTGACGATGAGATATTGGAGTTTCCGGTTACAGGCGGAGGAAACGCTCCCGATAGCAAAACAGAGAAGAAAGTAATCGATCTTAAAAAGATTTTCGACTCTCGCGTAGAGCCTGAGAATCCCAGAGTCCGTGATGAAGCAGTTGGTCTTGTAGCCAGGTATCCGGGAGATTACACTATCGATCAGATCAGCTCGATTTATACCTACCTGAAAAAGGATTGGCATTACGTCAGAGACCCACGGGGTGTCGATTATTACATGTATGCCAATGAGACGCTGAAGGTGGGAGAGAAGGCCAACTGCATCGGGGCTGGTGACTGCGATGATTTCGCCATCCTCATGTCGGCACTGGTGGAGTCGGTAGGTGGAACTACAAGGATCATATTGGCCCGCAACAATAGCACGGGAGGACACGCATTTGCAGAAGTCTACCTGGGTCAGCTGGACGCAAAAAACAGCCGCGTGACAGAGGTCATTAACTGGCTGAAGCAGAATTATAACATTGATAAGATCTATTCGCATGTTGATACCGACACCAAAAACGTCTGGCTCAATCTCGACTGGGGAGCAGACGAAAAAGGAAATGCTCACCCAGGAGGGCCCTTTTTCCTGGGAGATAAATACATGGTCCTTTGCATCCGGGACCATTATGAAAATACTCCGCTAAATGTTCCAGAGAATGCACTTCCCGTCGCGACTTCAATGCAAAGAAAAGCGACCGAGGATGCCGCTCAACAATTTAGCCCCGTTTCAAATGCACTTGCGTTCAGCCCCGTATCAGTGTCCCCTGGGGAGGCCATACCGCCGGGGGCAGGACCAATAGACTGGTATGTTAACAAAAACTGATAACTTCTTTTCAGATAGCGATCAAATTAATATAGTTTGATTACTACATCTCTATAGAGGTTATTTAGGAGGGATCATAATCCGGAACACTCTGTTGATATTAATTTTGGTTACCTTTGTAGCAGTCATCTCTGCAGTGCAAGGGCAAATATATTTTGATTCTAAACCCGATGCAGGAGAAGCTTCCTCTGGTGGGTATGGCGAGACATCGATCACCTACTCATCATCCGGTTACTCCAGTGACCAAGGATCAGGGTACCCATTTAATACCGTACCGCGCCAAACCACAACAACAGTAGCTCAGCCTCAGACTATTCAGCCAGGCACTACCAGTCCGGCTGCTCAGATCTTCCAGGCGCCAGAGGCCGCTGGGCAGCAAGAAGCGCTCACATACAACATTTTAGCCAACCAACCAGTTGCCGTCTTTTATGCTCAGGCCATACAGCCCTGGCAGACCTTCGTCTCTATATTCCCGAAGAACATGCCTATGTTATGGGCGAATACTCAAGCCGGATGGCAATGGTATGCAACCTGTCCGTTAGGTGGATGGGCGCAGGAGATCATGTTCATACCCCAGACGGGATCACTTGGTGTATACGAGGTTTACCCGGACAGGAATACAAAATACTATGACTATGGCTATGCAACGCCCGGTTATCACTACATATGGTTCAATGGAGACACGCCCGGACGACATACATTATTCATCACAGTGGATAAGATACCGAGCAACGCAGTCGCCTTTGACGTCATATAAAAAGGATGAAATTATTTATCGTTGTTTGCAATCGAAGCAGGTGAAAAAAATGAATGCTAAGTTGGTGATGACATACGTGGTGTTTGCCGCCTTTATTTTTTTGACGGCAACCACTTTAGCCCAGCCAGTTCCAGACGGACAATATCCTTCTGACCCTGATTATATGGGACCGAATTATCCATCTGATCCCAATTATCCGGGACAGGATTATCCTAACTATCCCACAGACCCCTACAATCCCGTGCCTTCGTCTGGTCCCGGAACCGTTCCCGGATCAGGTGACAGCGATGGAGGACACCCGTCTGCCGGACCAAGCAGCTCGCAGCCTCTTTCTACACCATCGGGTTCCAATACCGAGGCCCTGAGCTATTCTGAAGGGCAAGCTCTTAGCCAGCAAGAGGTGGCAAGCAGCGGAATGATGGCCTCAGGAAGTGGAACGACTTCCGGCAGCGGAGCGATGGCCTATATGATGGTAACCGGGCTGCAGATCTGGACACGATACAATGGGATGTGGACAACAGGTCCCGCGTCGGTCTTCTTCTGGAGAAGTACCAGCATTCTGTCTAACAACGATCAGGCCCAAACCGTATGGTCCTGGGAGCGATATCCCAATGGGCAAGTGAGCTGGCGCAACATGGGTTACAGAATGCCCGGATACTTCCATGGTCGATTCATTGGCGATGCCCGGGGCTGGCATGAACTGGCCATGTGGGGCAGCAGATCTGGCTGGAGCAATGTGGTCTGGATCTACGTATGGTGAAATTAGAATCTCTGAGGGGGGTAGGAGCTTCAACTTTCTCTTGGCTCCTCCTTTTTTATATAAATAATTATAGATATAAACAACCTTGATCTCACAGCCCTCCATACTTCCTTACGTGCTCCCAGGCCTGGTGCACCTTCGGGATTCGATCCCTCCGGCGGTAGATCGATACATAGCAGAAGATCCGCGGGCGGACATATGCTTACGAAGCCGAAAATTTTTGGAACTCTGAGAAGAAGCAATCCAGGCAAAAACGCCGCTATCTTGGCATTTGGGACGAGGCTTCCGGCCAGATCCTTCCCAAGGTTGCAGAAAACGAGATGTCTAGACAACAATATCATTGGGCCCGGCGTATCTTTTGAATTCTATCGGCAGCGAGATTCAGCTCAAATGGAAAATTGGAAAAATGGAATGATACGGATGGAGACTGAATTAAATGGTCTCTGAATAATATAATAACCGGGCCGGAGTATATAAAGTCCAAACATTCGGGACTACACAACTTCCCATTTTGCCGCTCTCCCTCGCTCCACGCGCGCCCGCCGCGCCCGGCTCTTGATGGCAGGCCCTCACCTTCTCCTCAGAACTATCCGGTCTCCTGCGGCCACGCTCTTGAATATCTCCAGTCCCTGTGTGACCTTTCCGATATGGTTCACAGACGAATAGGGCTGGGTCTTGCCAAAGAAGATGCAAAAGGCCGGGCCCGGCGACCAGTAGCAAATGTCGCCCGCGGCTGCGGTGGGCGAGGGATTTTCGTTTTCCATTTGCAAAGGCACATCGAAGTAGACCTCCTCACCCCAGAGGAAGGCTGCGCCCTCCATGGGCAGTGCCTTAAAGAATGCCTCTCTTATCCTGGGATTCCTCTCGTCCAGCTTTGCCAGAGCCTTTCCCTTTCCTATGATCTCGATCTCTATGGTTCTCATGAATTTCAGCCTCCTTAATCGACGATTACTTTCGCCCCGTGCGGCAAATCTACCTATAGCCGCTGGTACTACTATGATTTAGACCGCCCGGCCAAACTCTTTTGACTACTCCCGGCGGGCGGGTCCATCCCCTCAAGGATGGAAGATCAATCTCTATGCGACTATTTAATAAGGTGCGGTGACCTATTAGAAGATAATGGGTCACTTTTTCAGCTCCGGGGGGCGAGACTAGAGAATGGCAAAGCTAGAGGAAAAAGGAATTCTGGGCATCAAGGGAATCATTTTCGACCTTTACAACACCTTGATTGACATAGATACCGATGAGGAGAGCATCAATACCTATGAGGCCGTCAGCAAATGGCTGATCTACCAGGGCGTTAAGATCTCGGCAGAGGATCTGTTGAATGATTACCGGCGGATGGCCAAGGAGGGGATGGAAGCTAAGTGGGAGAAGCATCCTGAGATCCGGGTGGAGGAGATCTTCGCCAGGATCTGCAAGAGCCACGCCCTCAGGGACATCGACGAGGATAGGCTGGGTGTGGAGACGGCTCGTGCTTTTCGGGCCGGATCACTGCGCCGGTTGCAGCTCTTTCCTCACAGTCTGCAGCTATTGCAGGAGCTGAAAAGCTACCCCAAGGTCATTGTCTCCAACGGCCAGAGGTCGTTCTCAGAGCAGGAGATGAGATATTTCGGCCTTTACGAGCAGTTCACTCATGTGATTTTCTCCTCAGACTTCGGCCATAAAAAGCCCGACCCCAGGATATTCCTGGAGGCGGCCAGGCTGATGGGCAGAGAGCCGGAGGAGGTCATGTGCATCGGCGACAGCTTCGAGAATGACATAGCTGCGTCCTCCCGGTTGGGCATGAAGGCCATGCATATCGAGGAGGCCTGGACGCTGTTAGGCTGATCTGGGATTGAGATAATGGCAAGAGAAAAGTATGTAGACACTCTGGGTCCTGGAAACGCCTTTCGAGAATGGCTGGTGCAGGTACTGGGCGAGAGGATAGGCGATCGGAACGGCAAAGTCAATGTCTACAGGGTCATGCCCGCCTCGCATACTGTCTGTCGCTATGAATTTCAGGCTTCAGGATTAAGCGTGGTGGCCAAGTTCTACGGCGAGCATTTGAGCGGTACGAGAAGGTACGATCCCGTCCAGGCTATGGAAAATGAGTTTTATACTCTCAAGAAAATCGAGCCGCTGGTAGATATTCCCCGGCCCCTGGCCATGCATAGGGATTTCCACTGCGCCTTGCTTACGGAATATATCCCGGGCAAATCTTTCTACAAATACCTGAAGAAGGATGACGGACTGTACGACCGGCTCACTGCCATCGCATCACTGCAAAGAAGGCTGCACGATCAAACAAGATGCGAATACAGGAAAGAAAACGTATTCGTAAGGTTTCATAAAAACTTGGATCAGCTTCGTCTGGACAATGTAGCCAGAACTAAATACAACCGTCTTCTGGGGGAATGGTGGTACAGCCCGTTTCTGGACAGGTCCTATGGCTGCCGGGTGCATGGTGACGCTAACCCCATGAATTATCTCTTCAGCCGGAGCAAGGTCTATATGCTGGACCTGGAAAGCTCGAGGGAGCACGCCAATCCTGTGCACGACCTGGGCATTGTTGCCGCCGAACTCAAGTTTTATTTTGCCTTTCACCGGGGGGGTGGCAGAAATGCAGAGCCTTACATCGGCCATTATCTCTGGCGATACGCAGGCAATGAACCTGAGTTTTATGCCATCACCCGCGTCCTTCCCTTCTTCATGAGCCAGGGGCTGCTCCGGATGGCAAAGCTGGGGCTGGGACCGGATGAAAGGGCCTTTGTATTTCGTGAGGCAGAAGCGTGCTTAGAGAGCATTCGTGGCTGAGGACGAATCTATCTTCTCTTAATCTATCTTCTCTTCAGCCGGATATGCAGCCGGTCGGAATAGTTAATGCCCAGACGTAGCGCCAGATCCCAGGCCACTCGCGCTCCGGGCATATCCTGGTCTGTGCCATAGGCCATTATCCAGATCCTCTCATTTTCCAGGGCGGGGACAAGCTGCTCTAAGAGTTCAGAGGTCCAGCACCAGGGGGCTTTGCCCAGTACAAATTTGAGGTGGACATTCTTTTTGCCGGCCCAAAAGTCTAGATGGAAATCTGATCCGCGCTTGGGGCTGACGACGGCGCAATGAATCTTTTCCAGAATCTCTTCAGGAATGGGGTTGGTGCCATTGGTCTCAATGTGAATCTCCTTTCCCTGGCCATGCAGCAGAGATATCAATTCCGACAGTTGTTCCATCTGCAGGGTGGGCTCTCCTCCTGTGATGACCACTCTTCTGCCTTGAATGCTCCCCTGCACATCAGGAACGGATAATTCCAGGGCTGGCCTATCGTCTGTGTCGCATCCCTCACAACGAAGGTTGCAGCCAGCCAGCCGAACGAAGGTGGCCGGCCTTCCCATGGCCGGGCCCTCGCCCTGTATGGAATAAAATATCTCTATCAGGCGCATTTGTCGTTTTTCTCATCCCAACTGAGATAAATGCTCTCCTTATCTGCTCTATATTTTCTAAAATTATTAAAATAATATTTTATTTGCTTTAAGCGTCTGACCAAAAAATATATAAATCGTAAATGATAACTATTTAACGTTATAGTTGCAAATTCTGAGTGAAGTCGGTTTGGGTCGGGTAAGCATGATACGGATAGGAATTGAGCAAAGGAAGGTAGGTCCGGCACAATCGAGAAATCCAGTGATAAAATGAAGGCAGGATACATCCAACCGAAAATATTTTAATCTTCAAGCGAGATGTACCCTGTGAGGTCCTTCAATGACACAAATACAACTTACCATGAATA
>Ga0247841_10004610_pt1 | contig 23412 bp, 18 predicted proteins | sample LaCruzMarch2015__2_FD_192410 | JGI IMG/M metagenome (GOLD analysis project Ga0247841, IMG submission 192410) | Freshwater microbial communities from meromictic Lake La Cruz, Castile-La Mancha, Spain - LaCruzMarch2015_18m | ecosystem: Environmental > Aquatic > Freshwater > Lake | place: Spain... | reverse complement strand
CGCAATGTTACTGTACCGCCTTGTATCATTATACAGTTTATGGTTGCATTTGTCAAGCGCGGGATTGTCCCACTGGCACACCGCGGGCGGTGACGTCTAATCATTATCCCCGGAAAAATGCCTGTTTCGTAAAGGGGGTTGGGGGTCGCAGCCGTCCCCCTTTCGTAAAGGGGGTAGGGGGATTTTGCTGCCGCTGCTCTTTCTCCACCGAATACCGATTACTGAATACCGATCAGCACGGCTGCCACTCCACCCGCCCAGCCTGCGTCTTCACCCCCCAGTTGGCTTATAGCGCTTTTCCACTCCTTCGGCACCCAGTTAATTTTCCCACAGAAATCCCGGAAAATGCCTGGAGATAAGAAAGGCTGCGCATTGATCCTTATTCGCCCATTTTTACTGTTCAAAATGGCATTTTAACGGGCAAAATCACCCCGCTTTATGATGCTACACCATGCATGGCAATGGTTTGTTCAGGCCCGAGCCCAGCAACCCGCATCCGATTTTCCAAGGCCTGGAGATCGCGCTAATGGCGGGCGAAATCACCGCATTACTGTTGAGCCGCATGGCCGTGCCGGTGCTGTACTATCTGATGCGGCGGCGGATCGATAACCAGTAACCAGCATCCAGCACGTAGCCGCGGCGCGGCGTTCGCGTATGCTTGGTGTGACCCGCTGCCACAATTAGCTGCCATACATAGGCAAGGCGCACAATATGATTGCATAAGTGCGTTAGTAGGTACGCCACGCGCTCCGCGCGGGGCATGCTGTGCTGGCTGGCTTAGCTAGTCCCGCCGGCGTCCACGAGCTTGCTGACACGTCATCACACAAGCGAAAGTCACACGTCGATTGCCACTCTGCTCTGCCATCCTCTGATCTCGAGAAGCTACAATAAATGTTATATGTGAATGCCTGACACTATTTTGCCCTCCTTCGACACTCAGTGAATTTTTCCACAGAAATCCCGGAAGAGGCAGGAACCTAAAGAGCTGGCGGGATTGTGGATCAGTTGCTGAACCCGGTTATGCGCTTGGGCGAGGCAGCGCGAACAGGCATGAGCTGAACTGGCTTCGATGGCCCGTTCACTGCGGAGAATGTTTGCCGCCATGACGACGCCATGCTCCGAAAAGGCGCAGGGCGGTTTGCGCATACCACCCCATGAACTTGATGTTCCAGATTGGAATATCAAGTTGGCGAGATCGTCATGTGAAAGTCAAGGCTAAATTCGCCCGTTTTTACTGTGCAAAATGGCATTTCAACGGGCAATAATCACCCCGTTTTATGATGCTACACCATGCATGGCAAAGGCTTGTTCAGGTCCGACCCCAGCAGACCAGCAGTACAACCCCAGCAGATACCAGATCATCCGACCGAGTCACGAGAACTACGGTGGATTGCTGCCGTGGCTCTAGTCCACCGCACTCGCCTGTCGCACGCGCCGCTTGCGCCCTAACGTGCCGAGCGCAATCAGCATTACCTGTCGAATGAGCGTCGGTTCGGGCACGAACTCATACGCGCCCATGTCCACGCGTCCGTCAATGATGCGCGGATTGCCGTCCAAGTCCGTCGCGCCGACCATCCACGGCAGATTCGTGCCGGCATTGATGCACGGCGATCCTTCCTGCAAACGATAGTTGCCGGCATTAGTATTGACAAACAGGGGGTCCGCGCAGATATTCCAGATGCCGGCCGGCCGTGGATCGCTGCACGTGTACGCCGCGCTGGAGTTGAACATATTATTGCTCGTTGGCGCCGTGTTTTCCCAGACAATTGAGTTAATAACTGTGCCATAATATACCCCGCCACCGCGTTGCTTCGCCGCGTTCCCGCTGATGGTGCAGTTGTTGACCGTGCCACCGCTTGTCCCGCCGCCGGAGTATGCCGTGTTCCCGTTGATGGTGCAGTTGTTGACCGTGCCGGCATACGCCCCACCGCCGAGGTCCACCGCCGCGTTCCCGCTGATCAGGCAGTTGGATATCATGCCGTTTCCACCATACATATTCACGCCGCCGCCGGCCCGCAGACGCTCTGTACGATGATGTCTTTCGTGATCAGCACGCGATTCGAGCAGGCAAAGCCGGGCGTGACGCGCCCGCCCGCCGCGTATGTGCCGTTCGTCACCATAACGCGCGCGCCGGTGATCTCAGTTGCCTCCGCGGCTTCCACGGCATCCTGGATGTTCGTGGCCGCTGTCGCCCATGTCTGATACGGATAGCTCGGCGCTGGATTGGCCATGTTCACGTACGACGTTATCTGGTCAAGCGTAACAATCATCACGCCCACGGTTGCCGCCACGCCGGTCAGATTGTCTACATTGAATGCCGCTACGATCACCCAATACTGCCCGGTGGCACTCCATGAATGTTGGACGCCGATCTCATTCGCGATTGCGCTGCCGTCGCCGAAAGACCAGTGATTGGAAGCCGGATGGCCGTAAATCAGAGCGGAAAACGCGAGCATGGCACCGACAAGGTTGGTCGTGCGCGGCGCGCTGATCGCCACCGTCAGCGCACCGGTCAACCCATTCGGGTACACTTCATCGCAGCCCATCGCGGGCGGATTGCGCCATGGCTCGCCGTCAATATCCCAGCCCGTTGCGTAGCCATTGGAACCGGCGCCGAGACACGGCGACGAGAAATTAATGTGTGATAAATTGACCAAAAGCGGGTCGTTAGTTATGTTGCCCGTGCCCGGCGCCAACGGTATCGTACATGAGTATGCCAATGTGGCATTGTAATAATTGGAGCCTAGCGGCGCGGTGTTGTTCCAGACAATGGAATTGCGCACAGAACTTGAATGCGTTCCGCCGCCATCTCCATTCGCTGAATTCCCGCTGATCGTGCAGTTGTTGACCGTGCCGCCATAGGTGCCGCCGCCAGAATTTGCCGAGTTCCCGTTGATAGTGCAGTTGTTGATCACGCCGGCATACGTCCCGCCGCCACCAGAACTCGCCGAATTCCCGCTGATGGTGCAGTTGTTGACCGTGCCGTAAAATGTCCCGCCACCGTACTCTGCCGAGTTTCCGCTGATCATGCAGTTGATGACCGTGCCATAACATGTCCCGCCGCCGGAATACGCCGCGTTCCCGCTGATCAGGCAGTTGGATGCCATGCCGTTTCCGCCGTACATACTCACGCCGCCGCCGCTGCAGTCATAGTCATAATTGCCGCTTGTCCATGTGCTGCCATTGGTCAACGTGAAGCCAATCAGCGTGCCGGAAGACATGTAGATGCAGCGCACAGCGCTATCGCCCGGCGGTCCTTGCCCTTGAATTATTGTTGCCGCTGGGCCGTTGACGCTTTGCACGATGACGTCTTTCGTGATCACCACGCGATTGGAGCAGGCATAGCCGGGCGCGACGCTCTCACCGGTGGCATATACACCGTTCGTGACCAGCACGGTGTCGTTTGACACCGTCAGATCAACGGCGGCCTGAATCGTCTGCTTGGCTGTGGCCCAGGCAAGGCCGTCGCCCGCATCATCCGGTCGCGCCGCGTCCACATAAAAAGTTGTCGCGAACGCAGGTGTGAGTAGCAGCGCCGCAAAAAAAACGTTGTCATTTTCGAATACTGTTGCGTGGCTTTATCCTTGTGCTTTTGCCAATGCTCAATTATACTAAAAACGCAGCATGCAGGGATTCAGCCATCGGTGCCTGGCGCAAAGTTAAAACGGGCAGCCGCTGATCAAGATCATGTACGATCATGTAAATCCTGACAAAAGAGTTTTCTGACAGGATCAACATGATTTGACATGAGTGAGGTACATTAACGCGCGGCGCGATAATTAATATCGCGGCCACGGGCCGGGTTGAATGACAAATGTCGCATTCCGCCTTTGGCAGGACTCCGAGCAGTGAGGAATGCAGAAAGAAGTTGCAGCGGCAGCATCCACGCCGGGCGGCGTGGCCACAACTGGCACTGCACACGACATGCAATGTCGATTGAACGCGGAATGCTGCAGCAGATTCGCGGCACGGAGGCCGCTCCCACTCTGGAGAAGCATGCCCCGCGCGGAGCGCGTGGCGTACGGGCTGCGGTTTGCAGTTTTCAGTTTGCAGTTTTCGGTGCAGCATCCAGGGTTCGGGATTCAGGGCAGAAACAGAACAATTTGCCACGAAGGCACGAAGACACGAAGAAGCAACAGCAATGAAGATGTTAGTGGTCTATGCGCAGCAGGCTGCGGCTGCACAATAACCAATGTTAATTTCTTTCGCAACGAAACAAATTACGGTGCAGCGCTGCAAAGTTTGCTGCACGTTCCCGCCGTGCTACCACCGAATACCGATTACTGCATACCGAATACCGCAGTCTAAACTTCGTGGCCATAGTATCTGAACTGCGGCGGCATCCAGCATCCAGCATCAGCATAGCGTCATTTGTGGTTACCTGCTGCCACAAAGCGCTTCACTCGAAGAGGTCGGCATGTGTGCCCGTGCGTTCGAAGATGATTTCGCCCGGTACCACTTTGTAGATGAGGAGCCAGTCCGGCTCGATGTGGCATTCTCTTCGGCTGGCAAAGGCACCGGACAATTTATGGTCACGGTGCGGGGCGTGCAGCGGTTGTTCCTGCACCAGTGCATGCATCACGGCTTTGATCTTGTCGGCATCCTTGCCGCGCCGGCGCATGCGCGCCAGGTCTTTTTCAAATCGGCGGGTATAGGACGGGCACAGCATCAAAGGTCCAGTTGTTTGAACAGTTCGGCCGCCGATTTGCAGCGGACAACGCCGCGGCCGGCGTCGGTGGCGGCAAAGGTGGCGCGGGTTTCAGCGTTCGGTATAGCCACATCGAACGGCAAGCCCTTGCGCAGTTCCACCTGGCGATAGAACAGCGTGATCGCCTGCGTCGTGTTTAACCCAAGGCGGGCCAGCAAGCGGTCAACCGTCGACTTCAAGCGCGGTTCGATCCGCGCGCGGATCATTGCGGTGCGTGCCATATCATCTCCATGGTTGTCGCAGTGTAGCACAAATGGGATACATTTGTCAAGCGCATGACGAATGTAAATTCTCGCACGGCGCGATAATTTAAGGTACAAGCTCAGCTTTGCCAGTGGCTTCGGGATCCTGTGACAATATGTTGCTGCATCGGCGTAATCGGCGGCATCGGCGGATAATAACTGCAGTAGATTCGCGACACGGAGGTCGCTCCCACTTTGGGAAAACATGCCCCGCGCAGAGCGCGTGGCGTATCCGGCAACTGTTTTCAGTTTTCGGTGCAGCATCCATGGTTCAGGGCAAAAGCATATGAATTTCTATTTGCTTGCAGCATTGGCGGGTCGGCGATGACACTGGCGGCTGCGAATAATACAATAATATTACGTTTGAGAAAGAAACGAGAATGGCAGTTGGATTGAATTTGTGACACAACCAAGGGAGGCATACGCATGCTTGCCGCAGTGAAAGGAGTCTGCATGAACGTGCTTCTCGACACATGCGTGTTCCTCTGAATGGCAATCGAGCCATAGTGCTAAAAGAAAACTTTTTGTGAATCCGCGCAAGAAAGACTACCATATCAACGTGTTCTACAGCGAAGAAGACGAGGGTTACATTGCCGACATCCCCGACCTCGCGCATTGCTCGGCATTTGGCGAGACACCAACGGACGCGCTGGCAGAAGTTCTGAAAGCCAAGGATGCGTGGCTTAAGGCGGCCCGCTAACATAAGAAGCCCATTCCGCGGCCGACATACCGTCCCTTAATCCATCAAGCCGCCTGATGAACAAAGGACCAAACGCCGCCTACGCAAGTGAGAGTTCATTTGCCACTGCCTCAATGGAATAATGCTGATGCTCTTTTAACCAACCGAAAACCGAACACTGAAAACCGAAAACTAATCTGCCGTTGACAGGATTGACATAATTTTACACGATGGGCAACGCGGCACGCGCAGCGTAGCAAAAACTCTGAAATTCCAATACCAAGGAACACACTCGCCGTGGTAGCGCAGTGCCGTTGCTGATGTGGCCAAGCTGCACGGCTTGGACTGCGACAGCATCCGCGGCGTGCCCCGCGGCCACAAAAGCGGGTAGAGAGTTTGACACCGGCAGATGCGAATGGTACAATGATACTACGTTTGGGAAAGAAACGAAAATGGCAGTTGGATTGAATCCGTGACACAACCAATGGAGGCATACGCATGCTTGCCGCAGTGAAAGGAGTCTACGAGAAAGGGGTGATCAAGCCATTGGAGCCGATCAGGCTCAAGGGTCGCGTGGATGTCATCATCACATTTCTTGCGCCGGCCGATGCCAAGCGTTCCTTCGCAAGTTCCGCCGGTGCATGGCGGGATCTCGACACCGCCAAGCTCAAGCGTGCGATTTATCGTCGGCGCCGCCTTGTTAGCCGCCCGGTTCCCGTATTATGATCTCCTAATCTGGCAGACACAGACGTGATTATCGACCATCTCAAAGGCGTCAAATCGGCGGTTGGCCGCCTTGCGGCTGTTGAACAAGCTGGGGTGTCTGTGTCCATTATCTCCGTCGCCGAGTTGTATGAAGGCGTCTACCAGAGCGCGAATCCAGAAGAAAGACGTCGTGGAATAGACTCCTTCCTGATAGGCGTGACGGTTCTCAACATAGACGAAGAAACGGCGCGAACATTCGGTCGGCTGCGTTGCTCGCTGAGAAGGGTCGGCGAGCTTATCGATAATTTTGATCTGCTCATTGCCGCAACTTGCCTGCGGCATGGCATGACGCTCATAACAGGCAACGTCAGGCACTTCAAACGCATTCCCGGTCTCAACATGTGCTGAGCGGCATAGCCGCCTCGCTGACTATACTATGAAACGCTTTTCACCAACGCACCACTGAATACCGAATACCGACTACTGAATACTGAAAAACACCGGTGACGCCGGTACGGCTCATAGAGAAACTGTCGCGAATTCACATACCCCTTGCTTCTTTTCGATTATGCTATAATTGACACGCCGTCGCGCCATTCGTGCTCCGCGGCGAAGCATGGCCGGAGAATTACTAACTCCTCAAGGGATGATACTGTGATAGACAACGTCGCTGAAACCACGTGGTGCCGTACCTATGATCTCAATGAAGCACGCAGATCTTACACTGAGCGCGAACCATTCCAACACCAACATGATGCCCTGACAAAGTTGGATGCCTGGTTTGTGAGCAGACAAACACCAAGCGCCGGCATACTCGTGTTGCCCACGGGCGCAGGCAAGACGTATACCGCAGTTCGCTTCCTGTGTCACAAGCCTTTATCTGAGGGATACAAGGTGTTATGGCTAGCGCACACCCATCATCTTCTCGAACAAGCCTGCAATGAGTTTGGCAACGGGGTGGCCTTGATCGCCGAATCGAAGTCTGCACTGAACATCAGGGTCGTCTCAGGTGCTCCCGGCCATTTTCCGGTCCACTCCATTAAAGCAACTGACGATGTAATCATTGCCACCCTTCAGACGATTCAAGAAGCGTATAAGCGCCGTCATCCGCGGCTCGAAGAGTTTCTGCATGCTGCCCAGAACAAGCTGATGGTTGTCTTTGACGAGGCGCACCACTCACCTGCACCGAGCCATCGTAATCTCGTGTTTTCCCTGCGGGAGCGCTGGCCGCAGATGTGCCTGCTCGGCCTCACCGCCACCCCGACCTACACCGAAGAGCGCAAGGCACCGTGGCTGAAGCAGCTTTTTCCCCAGGGTATACTTCACCAAGAAACGCCGCAGAAGCTTATGGCAGCAGGCATATTGGCGCGACCCATCGCCGAGGAGTGCCGCACCGAATTCGCGCCTGAATTCAGCGAGCGTGAGTTTCAAAAATGGGTGGCAACCAACAGAGATGTGCCTGAAGACATCGTCACAAAGCTGGCTGAAAACCGGCAGCGGAATGACGCCATTGTTGATCAATACGTCAATCACAAGGACAAGTACCACAAGACGATCATTTTCGCCGACCGCTGGTTCCAGTGCGACTACATGCGCGAGAGGCTTAATGCCCGTGGCGTGAAGGCCGATGTCATCTATGCGCACATTGACGCGGATCCGGGCAGTGTGGAAGCAAGAAATCGCCGCGATCGGGACGAGAACGCCAAGGTGTTGCGCAGATTCAAGGAAGGCGATCTCGAGGTGTTGATCAACGTGCGGATGCTTACGGAAGGGACGGATGTCCCGACGGTTCGCACGGTCTTTCTTAGCAGGCAGACGACCAGCAGTATTCTCGTGACGCAGATGGTCGGCCGCGCGCTGCGCGGCCCAAAGGTAGGCGGCAAAGCGGAAGCCTACATCGTCTCGTTCTGTGACAATTGGAAACAACTGATCCACTGGGCTGGCTACGATCTTGCGGTAGGCTCACCCATAGATGGCGGTATAGAATATGGCAAACGCCCGCCACTTCAACTGATTTCGATTGATCTGATCCGCCGCCTGGCGCGCATGATGGACAGCGGTGTGACCATGGCACCGGCGCCATTTTTGACCATGCTGCCTGTTGGTTGGTACCGGCTTTCGTTCACCGCGCGCGTCGAAGGAACTGACGAGGACGAGTGCATCGACCAACTTGTGATGGTCTATGAGAACGAGCGCGAAGATTACGAGAAGTACATTCAATCGCTCTTCGCCGAGGATCTTTCAGAGTTTGAAAAGGAAGAGGCGCAACTGGATCAACTCCGTCCGTCCGTGGATGGCTGGCTACAGCGCTTCTTTCCCAACGCCAACGAACGGATTGGCGGCGGCCTCGCACAAGACTTGTTCGCGGTCGCCCGGCATGTTGCCGAAAACAGCACGGCACCAAAGTTTTTCTCGTTTGAAGAGCGCGACCGTCATGACTTGGACGCCATCGCCAAGGAATTTCTTGCCAAGGGACTCAATCGTCACGCCGAAGACGGTGCCCTGCGTCTTGAGTACAACCGCGTTGACCGGTTCTGGAAAACCATTTATATCACCTACTATCGCTTTCAAAGTCAATACGACGCCTGTGTCAACCGCCTCCTCCGCCAAGAGGGGCACGACGGCTCTAACGCGCCGGCATTTACGCCAAACGGGACGCAGGTAGGTCCCGTACCCTCCGATGACGTTAAGCGGCAGGTCATCGAAAGGGACGGCTACCAGTGTGTCTGTTGCGGCTCGACGCGCCGCCTGCAGGTTGACCACATCGTGCCATCCTATTATGACGGCGGTAACATTTTGGACAATTTGCAGACCCTTTGCCAAACCTGCAATGTGGCCAAGGGAGTGCAGACGATAAACTTTCGTGACCCGCAGACGGATCTTACTGCACCGCCAGCTCAGTTTCCGCAACAGTCACTTCCGGACGAACAGCAAGCCGGGGACGTCGAGTCTTGGACCTGCTTTCTTCGCCGGCAAATTTGTTTCTTCTACAAATGCGCCGCCGTGCATAATGTGTTCATCAAGAAGCGGGGCCCCAACTTGCGCGAGTGGCAGGTGGAACTGAAAGCGGGCAACGATCCTGAATGGTTGGCGCCGCATCTTGAAGACATGCTCACGCGCATCAAAAAAGTGCGGGAGCAGGCTAACTTGACGGCACCGGAACAACTTGTGGTGTGGGCGCCAGACAAGCCAGCCGTTGGATTTGTGATGGGGCACGGGCTAACTAAAGTGGCGGTCCCAAGACAAGAAGATGTTGAAATAGTTGAAAACAAGCCGCGCTCTGCGCCTCCAGAAAATGCGGCGTGCGGCAACTGGTTTTTCAATACCGACGAGACGCACGAACCAGGCTCCTATGTGCAAATGCTCAAGAAATCAGTAATGGTCGTTGCCGGCTATGACAATAGCGAAGAGATGCTGAACAAGATCGAGCCGGCAGACAAGGTGTTTGCTTACGTCAACGGCTGTGGCGTCATAGCGGTCGGCACGGTAGGTACCAAGAAAGCCTATTCTTCTGATTCCATCTGGCAGGCGCAGGACAACAACGAGTTTCATCGCCGCGTCACTTGGGATGTCATCCTTCAAACGGAAGACGCCGTGGCGGCAAGCGAAGTCCAGAAGTGGGGCTTCAGTCTGCCGGTGCGGCACACGCTGTGTGAGATATCAAACAGCAAACTTGCAGAGAAGCTAACAAAGGAACTTGCGCGGCGTGCAGCACGTGCGTCAGGTGTTTGACTTATTGTAGAACTGCAATATCTTGTCCGCGTCTTTGGCGCCTTGCTGACCAAAATGTCCCTTGCGGCATGCCCCGCGCGGAGCGTGTGGCGTACGTGCATGCGCGGCGCAGCGTTTTCAGCTGTGCTTCCAATTGTGCGCAGTGCTGTGGTTGCCGCCGGAATGTGGCCGTCCCACCACACAGTGGAGCAGCGGATGCTGTGCGTGTCCATACCGCGCGGCTTTCTTACACATCTGGCGCCCCACCGCTCGCCGCTGGCGGCGAGACTGGCGGACGCAGAGATTGGGAACAACCGCGGCGCGTTTTTCTCAATCTTATTCACCCACGACGCTCAGCAACGTAATCCGCATATCGGAATTTCCGGCATGTGGGAATTGCGTTGCTAAATTTCCGCGGTTGTGCTACCATCATGCCAACAACAGGACGGCTATGCTGCAACTATCCAAGCACATCATCATACCCAGCGCCGAAATCGAAGTGCGCGCCATTCGCGCCCAGGGCGCCGGCGGGCAACATGTCAACAAGGTCGCCAGCGCCATTCATTTGCGGTTTGACATCAAGGCCTCGTCCTTGCCCGACCATTACAAGGAAAAGCTCTTGCGAATGAACGACCAGCGCGTGACGCGCGACGGAGTGATCATCATCAAGGCGCAGCGCTATCGCAGCCAGGACCAAAACCGGCAGGATGCGCTTGATCGGCTGCGCGACGTGATCAAGAGCGGCGTCGCCACGCGCAAGAAACGCACCGCCACCAAGCCCACGAAAGGCGCGCACACCCGCCGCTTGCAGAGCAAAGTCAAGCATGGGCAGCTGAAAGTTCTGCGCGGTAATTCCTTTCGCAACGAAATCAATTAAGGTAAATTCTCGCGCAGCGCGAGAATTTATGGCGTGATCAGCCGTTCAGAACGGCCAGCGGGCGCAGGCGCGCGGCGCGAGAATTTATGCATTGTTCTGAAAATTCCGTGGGAAAATCATTGATTTCACAAAGCGCCATGCGCCTAGTAGTGGGGCGAAGATGCAGATTGGGCGTGGCAATTCGGTATTCAGTAATCGGTATTCTGTGTTCGGTGGAGAAAGAGCAGCGGCGGCAAAATCCCCCCGACGCACGCGGCGTGCGTCACCCCCTTTACGAAAGGGGGATTGCAGCGACCCCCGGCGCAACTGCGCCCTCCCCAATCTCCCTGGCGGCGTCTGCGCCGTACCGCCAGCGGCGGTAGAGTACCGGCAAATCCGGTGTGGGATGTTGCCGAAAGGATGACGCAAGAGCAGCGGCAAGAAATCCCCCAACCCCCTTTTCCAAAGGGGGACGGCAGGCCATACCGCTATGGGCACGCCTTTCCTGTCTGCCGTGCCGGGCCCGGCACAGGCAGGTGCGCTGCTGGTCTTGTGTCGCATTTGGAGCGGGGTTTCGGGTTCGCTGCTGCTGCCCCCTGTTTTTTCCCACGGAAATTCTGCAAGAACCGAATGCATATCGTGGGCAGCCTTTCACAACGGCCAGCGGGCGCAGGCGCGCGACGCGAGAATTTATAGCGCGGGCAGCCTTGCAGAACGGCCAGCGGGCGTCGGCGCGCGGCGCGAGAATGTATAGCGCGGGCAGCCTTGCTGAACGGCCAGCGGGCACAGGCGCGCGGCGCGAGAATTTATAGCGCGGGCAGCCTTTCAGAACGGCCAGCGGGCGCAGGCGCGCCACGCGTGAATTTATAGCGCGATCAGCCTTTCAGAACGGCCAGCGGGCGCAGGCGCGCGGCGCGAAAATTTATAATGTGATCAGCCTTTCAGAACGGCCAGCGGGCGCAGGCGCGCGACGACCTTTGCCAGGCCGGCGTGCGCCACGACCTGAATGATCTCGTCAATGTTTTTATAGGCCGCCGGCGCTTCCTCCTTGATCGCCGCGCGATCTTCGCAAATCAAACTGATGCCGTCCATCGAACGGCGGAACTCCGCGTCGCTTATCGCCGCCGGGCGGCCACGACCAGCATTGCCGCGCGCCGCACTGCGGCTAATCGCACGGCCCGCGCCGTGATTGACCGAAAAGAGCGAGGCGGCCCCGGTCGCCACACCCGCCAGCACATAACTGGCCGTGCCCATCGAGCCGGGAATCAAGACCGGCTGGCCGGTTGCGGCGAACGGCGTGCCGGCCATCTGTTCGGCGGCAAACGCGCGCGTCGCACCTTTGCGGTGGACGCAATACTCGATCCCGTGATGCGTTTCGAATTTGGCAATGTTGTGCGGCACATCGTAGAGCGCGGGCAGCGGCGTGTCGGCGCCATAGTGTTCACGCACGACCGCGCGCACCAGCAACGCCATCAGATAGCGATTGACAAACGCAAAATTTGCGGCGGCGTTCATGGCGCCGCGATAGGCCGCGCCTTCGCGGGTGCATAGGTCGAAGTAGGCCAGGTCGCGATCGGGCAAGGCGTGACCGTGGCGCGCATCCCACTCGCGCGCGGCGCGCATTTGTTCATCGGCGACCTGATGGCCGAGGCCGCGTGAGCCGGAATGAATCATCAGGGTGATCTGATTTTCAACCAAGCCAAAGGCGCGCGCGATGGCGCTGTCGAACACAGTCTCCACATATTGCAGCTCAATGAAGTGATTGCCGCCACCGAGTGAGGCCAACTGGCTGCCGCCGCGTTCTTTGGCGCGGGCGCTGACGGCTGCGGGGTCACCCGGCAGGCTGCCATTGTCTTCGACGCGCGCGCCGTCGTGCGCGAATTCATCCGGCGCAAAGGCGGCGGCCACGGCGGCGTGTTTTTCCGCCAGTGCGGGCACGGCCGCGAGGCCGGCGTGCAGCACCGCGTCGAGCTGCGCGGGCGTGACGACGATGTTGCGCTTGCCCTCGCCGAGCGGGATGCGCCGGGCAATGGCGCGCGCGACGGCCGGCGCGTCGAACTGCGCGCGGGTCAGCGGCGTGGTCATCAGGCGCATGCCGCAATTGATGTCATAGCCGACCGCGCAGGGCGAAATCAGATTGGGCGTGGCAAAGATGCAGCCGATCGGCACGCCGAAGCCGACGTGAATGTCCGGTGTGGCCAGCACGATGGCGTCGGCATCCAGACTGGCCGTGTTCTGCAATTGGCGCAGGGCATCGGGTTCGACGCGCGTGTTTTCGCCGGCAAAGACGAGGGCGGAGTGGCGCATCGCGCCGGTGCGCTCGATCAGCAGGCGTTGTGGGTCAAGGCGTTGCATCGGGCCGGCGCCGCCGGCGGGCATGCTAATAAATCAGCGTGTGATCGGCCAGCGTGCCGCGCCCAAACGTATCGAAACCAAAGACGCCGGCATAGGGCGCTCGCCACGACCACCAAATGGAATTGGCGCCAAAATAATCCGTTTCATCGGGTTCCCCAGCCGTTGGTTACTGTGTGAGTGTAGCACAATGGGCCGGCAGTGTCAACAAATCCGGCGAAAAATCGGTGGTGTGTTGTTGCTCCCCCGAGCTTGCCGCTGGCGCGTCAATAACGTGGGGGGCGCACACCACGTGGTTACGCATCTGAGGTAGGGCAGGCTACCCAGCCTGCCACCGCTGAACCTCTTGGCATTGCGACGGGGCTGGCAATTATATGCAGTGGCGGGCAGAAGTTTTCCGTTGCAGTTTGCAGAGACCCCCGCGACCGTGCTGCTAAAATGATTCAAGGTTCAGTGAAAAATGGTTTTGCCGCAAAATCATTTTGTGCAAAATGAATTGCCGCAATTCATTTTTGTTGCACAAACAGCCGGCTACGGCTTCGCCTTGCGCACCAAGATCGTCTTCATGCGCGGGTGCGAGAGGGTTCGGTTCGCGTCCAAGAGATCGCGATAGTCATCCGCTGGAATCAGCGCCGGTTGCAGGTCGATATTCTGGGTGATGGTGAAGCCCGGACCTGCATCGGCTTTGGTCGCAATGTCAATCTGCCCGGCTTTGCGCGGCGCACGCCACGTCAGGGACTGCGGCTGCAGTTCCAGGGTGGTAAACGCAGCGGGCAGGCGCACGCTGGTGACCGTCGTGCCGCGCTGCGGCTGGTTCCAATAGAGCGGATTGTCGCGTGAATCCGAGCGCAACTTGAGCACGTTTTCCAGTTCCGCCGGCAATTGGAAATAGAGATAGTCGCCTTCGCAGACGGCATAGTTCGGCACGCGCACGGTGTAGCTGATCGTGCCCGGATATTTGCTGAAATCAGTGGTGAGGGCACCGTCGAGCTGCGCGGCTTGCGCGATGCCGGCCGCCAGTGCTTCCTGGAATTGGCGCCGCTCTTCGGGCTGCATTTCGGTGACGAGCTGGCGCAGCGCTTCGTCATCGCCGCCGTATAATTTGATCGCGGTGCTGATGCGCGCGTTGCCGGTGACATCGATCACCACGTCAAAGCGCTGATCGGTGCGGCTTTGCGCAGCCGGCGTGGCCGCCGCAATCGTGATGGCAGTCCCGCCGGGCAAGGCCAGACCCAGCCGCCCGTCGTACGCCGTGCTGCCCAAGGTGGCATACTGCGTGGTGTCATTCAGGTACACGACCTTGCCGTTGAGCAGCACGCGCACGAGAACGCTGTCGAACGTGCCGCGCTGCGGGCAGGCGAGCAAGGGTTCGGTGATTTTGGGCAGCATCGGCAACGACGATGCCAGCACAAATTCGGGCGCAAAACCCGCCGCGCGCAAGAGCGCCGCCAGGACGATCGCGCGGTCGGCATTGTTACCATAGCCGTCGCGCATGGTCGTGTCGGCCGGGGTCAAGGCTGTCAGCGGCAGTTCGGTGAATTCCGGCCCGGCCTTGCGAATCGCGGTGGTGACAAAATCACGGATGGCGCGCACTTTGTCTTCCGGCCCCGTGAGCCCGTCGGTCAGCGCTTTGGCTTTGGCGGCGGTTGCGGCTTGGTTGGCGGTTGCTTTCGTCAGCGCCACATTGACGGCGGCGGCATAATTCGACCAACTGCCGCACGAAACCAGCAGGGTCGGGTTGAACACGTACCACGGCGGCAGACTGTCTTCCTTGCGCACGGAGCGCTGGTCGGTCGTGCTCCATGTGTGGCGCGTCCAGCCGTCGCGCGTCGTCGTGCCGGCCTCGATTTCTTCACCCTTGGGTGCACGGATCGTGGCGCTCACGCTCTTTGGTACATTCACCGTGACTTTTTGGTCAAGGATCGGATCAAAGCTGTTGAAATACTCGCGGAACGAAATCAACGGCACGTTGCGATACGCGCGCTCGATCGTGTACTCAACCTCGGTGTCGGTGTCCACGCCCGGCAGGCTGACCACCATGGTCTTGGCCGCCGGATAGCGCGGCGCGCTGTTGGCCCACGGCGCATCCATAATGTTGATCTCGTTCGCGACCACCGGCTTGCGCGTACCATCCACATCAATGACCGCGGCCTTGACCAGCCGCACTGTTTCCCACGCCGGATTGTAGTTGAGTTTCAATTCCGCATTGGCTTTTTTGCCGGCATAGGTCAGGATTTTCTTGCGGATCGTCTCGCGCACCACATACGTATTGGCATTGGAAATGACATAGGTCACGCGCGCCTTGACGACTTCAATGTCTTCCTGCGGGACGTACTCGTAGCGCGCCGCGGTGTCTTCTTCGTCTTCCCCGGCGGCCGGCGCCGGCGCGGACGCAAACAACGGGTGCTTGCGCGCATTGGCCTCGATCGTCTTGAGCTGGGTCTTCAAGGCCAGGTAGGTATTGGTGTCAAATTCGACCGCCGTGAACAAAAGCTCCGACGTGGCGGTCAGCGTTTTGTCCTTGGCGGTAATCGTGCGCTGCCACTGCACCTGCGGCGTGTCCACGCGGGCATAGGTCGGAATATTCAGCAGCGCGCCAACCGCCGGCGCCGCATCCAGCGTCAGCGTCTCGCGCGTGCCGCAAGCCAGGTCGGTCACCAGCGGATAGCGCCGGGTCTCCAATTGCGTGTTCTTCAAGACATACTCGAGCAAGCCCACCGCGCCGCCAAAAAACGGCAGGGGCAGGATCGTCGTGTTGGTGCCTTTGATCAGCATATCCGGCGCCGTCAGGCTGAATTTCACCGACAGCGGCTGGCTGACATTCATCAAGTCTTCCGGCAGCACTTCGAACTCGCTCAGCACCGCGCCGGGCGCCACCTGCTTGGCCACGCCCTCGAACATGCGCCGCATTTCATCCACTTCCATTTGGGTGAACGCCGCGCGATAGGCGTTGTCATTGATGCCGTCAAGGGCGATGCGCACCTCGGCTTTGAGATTGCCGCGCGCGTCATACTGCGCCGTGGTGGTCACGCGTGCCAGGTTCTGCGTCGCCGGTATGACCGGCGTCGTGCGCAGCACATCGCCCTCCGCCTTCGCCACCAAATAACTCTTGTTGTTCAAATAGGCCGGCAGCAAGTCGCGCGTGTTTTCGTCGGTCGGATCCATCAGGATATGCTCGCCACCAGGCAGCTCCGCGCAGGTGATGGCATGATTGAAATATGGTTCGGGGATGACCGGGTCTTTCTTCCAGTCGTAGTGAATCAAGGTCGGATAGGCCTTGAAGCCGGCCATCCGCAGCATGGCAACCAGCAGCGCGGCCTTGTCGCGGCAGACGCCGTATTTGTTGTCAAACGTCACGCTCACGTCGTGCGGCTCATAGCCCGGCGCCTCGGCCTCGGTCGTGATGCCCATGTAGCGCACTTTTTGTGAAACATGCTTGAAGATCTTCTCGATTTTCTTGCGCGGATCGGTCGTCGTGCCGACCAGCTTGGTCACCATGTTGCTCATCTCGGGTGTGACGGCCGCAATGCGCGGCTCGGACAATTTGTAATACCAGCGCGACAACGCCTTCCAGTCCGGTATCGTGCTGGCCAGCACATGCTGCACGGCGGTGATGCCCGGCATGCCCGGCTCGTCATACATGCGCGGCACGTTGCCGGCTTCCCAGCGATAGGTGACGACGCCCGGCGCCTGTTTTTTGGTGAAGGTCACGGTGTTGGAGACCGCGTTTTTCACGACGGCATGCGCCAAGGGCCGCTGCGCCGGCGCAAGCACTTCGTAGACGGCATGGCGCATCGGCATGCTGCCTTCCAGCACGGTGATGCCCGTCCACGTATTCGGCACGCGCGCCTTGCGCACCGTTTTTTGCACGACATAGTGGACCATGTCGCCGATCTCGACGCCCGGCACGCTGACGCGCAGGGTCTTCATGTTGGGATCATAAATATTCATCGCCATCTGCGACGTCTCGGTCGCCTCGCGGCTCTGCGCGCCAAGGTCAACCGCCACGATTTTTCCATTGGGCTTGAGCACTTCGACGCGCTGGACAATGACCGTCTCGTAGGCCACGTCATAGAACAGGGGAATGCTGCGCGCATCGCGCCGGCCCTTTTCCGTCAACACTTTCATGCAGGTGTCGTCGAGGGTCGCGCCGGTGCCGTCAACGTTGTAGCGCGCCTGCTCGTAGCTGTCGACAATGACGAGGTCCGCATCCGCGTAGGTGCTGGTCGTGATCAACGCGCCAGCCTGCTGCAGCGCGGCGACATTCAAAAGGGTGGCCGGCACAGCGCCCAACGCCACGCAACTCAGGCAGGCAAGTGAAATCCATGCAATATGCTTTTTCATAGGGGCTCCTTAAGCCGATTCATTGCCACTAATTGTAGACCTTCCGCCGCACAAAGTCAAGCCAAGGGAGCTGGTGCGCCGGTGGTCGGTACTCGGTGCGGATGAAGACTGGGAACCGCCGGCAACTTCTGCACCTCTGCAACAATAAATTATCGTGTCGCACGAAAACTTAACGGGTTTCCGCGTGGTGTGCTGTGCGCCGCACGCCGTGCGGCGAAGGGAGCGCCGATCACCGGATCGGCTGAAGGTAGGTGCGATCGCCCGATCGCATCCTTGCTGGCGGGATATGGAAATCCCGCGTACACTCAGCGGCACCGGCGTGCCGCGTTTCCTTCGGCAGCCGGCAGCCGCGGAACGGGGTTCCGCCTGATGTGCTGCACGCCGCACGCCGTGCGGCGAAGGGAGCGCCGATCACCGGATCGGCTGAAGGTAGGTGCGATCGCCCGATCTCATCTTCTGGCATTGGCGGGATGCGGTGATCCCGCCTACCCTCAGCGGCACCGGCGTGCCGCGTTCCCTTCGGCAGCCGGCAGCCGCGGAACGGGGTTCCGCCTGATGTGATGCACGCCGTGCGCCGTGCGGCGAAGGGAGCGCCGATCACCGGATCGGCCGAAGGTAGGTGCGATCGCCCGATCGCATCTTCTGGCATTGGCGGGATGCGGTGATCCCGCCTACCCTCAGCGGCACCGGCGTGCCGCGTTCCCTTCGGCAGCCGGCAGCCGCGGAACGGGGTTCCGCCTGATGTGCTGCACGCCGCACGCCGTGCGGCGAAGGGAGCGCCGATCACCGGATCGGCTGAAGGTAGGTGCGATCGCCCGATCGCATCCTTGCTGGCGGGATATGGAAATCCCGCGTACACTCAGCGGCACCGGCGTGCCGCGCTCCCTTCGGCAGCCGGCAGCCGCGGAACGGTGTTCCGCCTGATGTGCTGCACGCCGCACGCCGTGCGGCGAAGGGAGCGCCGATCACCGGATCGGCTGAAGGTAGGTACGATCGCCCGATCGCATCTTCTGGCATTGGCGGGATGCGGTGATCCCGCCTACCCTCAGCGGCACCGGCGTGCCGCGTTCCCTTCGGCAGCCGGCAGCCGCGGAACGGGGTTCCGCCTGATGTGCTGAACGCCGTGCGCCGTGCGGCGGCTACGGGCAGAGATACCGACCGCGGTATGCCTTATCGAAATTTGCGGTATGCCTTATCGAAATTTCAGGCATGCCTCATCTGGTTCTCGGCGCGCATGGCGGACAAGCGCCGGCCGGCGGCGAACGCCGTGGCCAAGTATTCCGCCTCGCTGGCCATGCCTTCGTGGCGCATGGCCGATTCCATGCTGATGCATTTTTCATAGGCCGAGGTACGCACGATCGTCATCAGCCGCGCCCAGTCGACGGTGCCCGTAAACGGCAAGCGGTGCTGGTCGGCCGTGCCATCATTGTCATGCAAATGAATTGAAATGAGCCGATCCTTCATGGTCGCGAGCTGTGCCAGACCGACGCCATCAACATTGCCGTGGCCCGCATCATAGCACAGGCCAAGGTAGTCGGGCGGGTACGCGTCGAGCACGGCACGAATCAGCGGCCAGTCGCCGTTCTCCAGCGCGATGCGCACGCCGAGTTGCCTGGCCTGCGGCTGCAGTTCGTCCAGTGATTGTTGCAAGGGCTCCCATGCCGGAACCGCCCCGTCCGGCCGCGCCGCAATACCGGCATGCATGATGACGACCTGGCCACCCAGTCGTGCGGTCATTTCAAGCCGGTTGGCGACCAACGCCACGCCTGCCTGCCGGCGATACTCCTCGGCGGCGGCCCAGTCTTTTTCCGGGCCGTTCGAGCCATGCAAGTCCAGCAATGCCACGCCGCAATCTTTGAGCCACGCCGCAATCTGCGCTATTTCGCAGGGCGCGTACATAAAATCCGTGTTCCACTGATGACACCAATGCACATGTGAAAATCCCGCACGGGCGATGCGCCGCAAGTACGGTGAAGGATCGCCGGTGCTCGCCGCATAATCCGTCGTCATTGAAAGCCGGGCGGTCTCCATCTTTAGTCAACCTTCCGGTAATACAACAGGGCTGAATCCGGCCGCTGGCGCAAGGTCAAGGTCACGCCCTGCTCCATCAACTGGCTGCCCGTATGGATCGTTTTGGTGTGGTCATTGAAATTCTTGATTTCATAGGTGCCGGCCGGCGCAAGGCCTTTGAGCTTATAGACGCCGGTCTCGTGCGGCGTGTGCGGGCGCATGAACATTTGCAGCATGCCCTCGCCGGATTCCGGCACGTTGAACTGCCAGCCAATCCAGTCACATTCGTTGCGCGAGTACGGCGTCAGCGCATAATAGTCGCCGTACAGGCAGTGCGCGGTCTCGCGCCATTCCTGCATCCAAGCCTTGAGCTTTTTGAAATCAAAGGATTTCTCGAAAACATTCTCGGAGCCGTGGAACGACAACAGCAGGGAGCTGCGCTGGTAATACACATCGCCCTGGTCGCCGGGCCAGTTCATCGAACCAAAGAACGGCAGCCACTGGAAGAGCGTGTGGTGGAACCCGTGCTTGGCGGCAAGGTCACCGTAGTTGTAGTCGGTCTTGTGCAGCGGCAGTGCGCGCCGCAGCGTCTCGAGATCGTTGCGCCGGCCGCCCGATGCGCAACTGTCAATGATCAGGCCGGGATTGGCCGCCAGAAGCATATCCCACAATTGCAGATAGCCCGTGCAATAATGATTCTCAGTGATGCCCTGCCGGTCGGGCGCGTCGTTGTGGCGCCAGTAGTCAAGCGGCTCGAAATTGAAATCCTGGCGATACAAGTCAATGCCTTCGCTCTTGATCAAGGCATTGATGCGCCGGGCCATCCACGCGACGACCGCCGGTTCACTCAGGTTGAGGAGGCGCGTGGTGCGCCACGCCGGGTGCGCGCGCAACACGGCTTCGTCCGGCTCACGCGGCAGCAGCATGTCGGCGTGCTCGTCAAACAACTCGGTGCCGTTGCGGACGCGTTCGGGCTCGAACCACACCATGGTCTTGATCCCTTTGGCATGCACGTGGTCGCTGATGGCGCGCAAGCCGCGCGGGAACCGGGCATAGTCTGGCTTCCATGTGCCGGTGCAGGTCCAGTCGGCGCGGCCCTGCATGTCATACCAGCCGGCGTCCATCCACAAATAGTCAAATTCGATTCCGTGATCCAAAAAGGCATCCGCGTAGGCAATCTGGTTGGCCTCGTTGGCATTGACCATTTCATTCAGGAACTTGCCGCTGTAATTGGCATAAAACGGGCGAATAAGATGGCCGTCAACCCGCGGCATGTTGAATTCCAAAAACCAGCGCCGCCACAGGTTCACACTGCGGTCATGGTCCGTGCCGTCATAGAACAGCAACACGGGCATCGGCGTACGGATCTCCTCGCCGGGCTGGAGCCGCAAATGCGTCAGCTCCTGTCCGCCTTTGACGCGCACTCCATTGTCCTCGCACGCAAAGGTCGTCTGCCATTGGCCCTGCCAGCTCAGCACGAAAATAATCCCGCGGTCGTGGCCCTGCAACTTGTAGTAGGGCATGGCCAGATTGGTCGGGCGCCCGCCGTGCGGGTGAAAGGTCACCGGTTCCGCGCCGGCAAAATAGTGCTCCAGCGGTAGATAGCTGTCGGGCGTGCAAAAGTCGCCTTTGCAATAATGGAGTTTCATGGTGTTGCAGTCCAGCGCCCGCCCGGCATCATTGAATAACACAGCGTCAATGCCTTGGATGTTTTCGAGGATGGGCGTGGCGGCACCACCGGTGTTCTTCAACCAGACGGTCCATTCGATCTGCGGGAATTTGGTGTTCCGCACGGCAATGCAGGTAACGAGCAGCTGCGTTGCCGGATCCAGATAGGTGATCTCATACTGCACGCGATAGGCATCCACCACGCGGCGTTTGATCTCCTTTTTCCACTGGGGCACCAGATCCCGCGCCGCGGCACCGCCGTAGACAAAGGAAAACGGCGGGACGGCCGCATCCAGGAGATTGGCCTGCAGCCAGGCTTCCGTGCGGTCGCGTTCCGCTTGGGTAATCGGAAAATACTGCGCGTCATTCATGGTGAAGCCAATGGCGTGCGACATCCAAGTCTTTGAAGACGCGCACAAGCAAGCCGCGATTCACGGCCACATCCTCAAAAAAGCGGGCATCCACAAGGTGCCGCGGATTACAGACGAGGGCGATTCTTCCAACGCGTGGGGCGTTCGCGGCGATGAATTCGGCGGCCCGGAACGTGTCGACCGTGTCAAGGCGGTATTCCAGATCAACTTCATTGCAGAGAATGCGCGTGGCGCCACTCTGTTTGCAGGCGTCAATGATGGCCATGCCGTACTGCTGCACTTGGGCGAGACTCTCGTCAAAACCCGACGCAGTTACCAAGAGGGTGTTGTCGGCGACGGTGATGGTATAGTGGATCGGCATTACTACATGCAGGTTCTTGGGATTAAGGGGCACGGTGGTATGCTGCGTTCTCGATGGGCGTTGCGGCTTCGCCGCCGGCAATCAGTGCAAGCCGCCGGGCCGTGTCCTCCAGCGGCTTGAGCGAGACGTCTTCCCCGGAATAGCGCTCATAGTAGCCGAACGGATTGTCAAGATCCCGGATGAGCAGGAGCAGATAGATCATCAGATACGAAATGACAATGACGAAAAACAACGACTCGTAAAACGGCTCGATCTTGGACAATATCAGGCCGGCGCACTGCAGGATGGTGACGAGATCGGCGAGCAAATAGCCCGAGGAAATAAACGAGGTTTCGCGGATGGTGTGAATGCGGATGAGGCTGCGCCGGAGATTGCCCTGCTCCTGCTTCAAGCGCGCCACCAAGGTCGCTTGCGTCCATTGTTCCATTGCGGCGAACTGCGGGGTAAGCTCGTTGAGGTGCTCCATGAGCTCGGCCGTGCGGTGCTTTTTATGGAACCACGCCAGAAGATCCTGGCTCAATTGCGCCAGCAAGGTCAGGCAAACACCCACCTTGGCTTCCGGCTTGGCGCATTTAATCCCGGTCACTTCTTGCGCCAGATTCTCCAGGCAGGCGCTCAATTCGCCAGGCAGCCGCTCGCTCTCCTTGAAGTCCGCCAGGACACCGCTCAGCAGAAAACCCATCAGGAAAACATTGGCCGCCACAATCCCCGAAAACAGTGGATTGATCGAGAGAATTTCCCAGCCGAGGAAATGCACAAGGAGCTTTGCGGCGACGACGACTGCCACAATGGCGCTGGCATGCAGCAGAAGACGGCGGCGGTTACTAATGATCATGATTGCCTTTTTCCATCCAATACAACTGAAATAACGCATGCTCTAACGCCTGGCAGTGTACCAAAAAGCAGTGCCGCATGTCAACGAAAATGCACGGCCAGATGGACGTGCATTTCCACCTTGGGAACGGTGGCATGCCACGTCATGTGCGCGCTTTGCCAGATAGCATGTTATGCTAGTTCATGCCGCGCATCACGCCGCACGGCCCAAACATAATCACACTGAACGGGATCAAATAGACCCAGCCTGGTGTCTGAAGCACCGCATCAGTGATCCACGGCAATGGTCTGTTTTGTTCGGCAAACATGATGCCAAATCTCGGCCGCACGAACCAAGTCGCATAGGCGACCAAGGCAAATGCGACAACATTGAGCGCGACGCAGACATTGTTCGCAATGCGCATGCAGCCCGGCGCACTACTAGTGCAGTGTCTCATAAATACCTGGTTCATCTCCCGTTTGGTTGAACCGTACGGGGTTGAAACGCTTGGATAACCTTGAGCGAGAAGTAGGCGAGATCATGATAGCCGTAGGCGATCCGCTTGATGACTTTGATCTTGTTGTTGACGCC
>Ga0247841_10004608_pt1 | contig 23421 bp, 16 predicted proteins | sample LaCruzMarch2015__2_FD_192410 | JGI IMG/M metagenome (GOLD analysis project Ga0247841, IMG submission 192410) | Freshwater microbial communities from meromictic Lake La Cruz, Castile-La Mancha, Spain - LaCruzMarch2015_18m | ecosystem: Environmental > Aquatic > Freshwater > Lake | place: Spain... | reverse complement strand
GGACGATTGAGAGCGACGTGGCGATAACGGCGGAAATCATCAGCAACATTCCCATGAGGCCCGGAATCAGGAAATGGGCGCTCTGTAAATCCGGGTTAAACCAGATGCGCGGCTCGAGTTTCAGCAGGGGAGCGGGTTCCTTGATGGTCGCGCCGCCGGCCATTTGCGCCGTCATTTTTTCCGCCAACGCGTCCAGATAGCCCACGGCCACCGTACCGGCCATGGCGTCCGAACCGTCAATTAAGGCCTGGACAACACTTTTATGGCCCAAAGCAAGCCGCTCGGCATAATCATGCGGGATGACAAGCACGATGCGGGCGTTCCCGCGCTTTAGCCAGCGATCAGCTTCGGCGCGCGATGAAACCGTTCCGACCCGGTCGAAATAAGGATTTTGAAAGAGGCTATCCAGGAGCAACCTGCTTGGCGGGGTATGATCCTCGTCAAGCACGGCAACCTTGAGGTGTTTGACGTCAAATGAAAGCGCATACCCGTAAAGGATAAGCAGGAATGCCGGGACAAGCAGAAGCAGGCTGAGTGAAAGCGGGTCCCGGCGGATCTGCAGAATTTCTTTAATAAATATGGCCCAGAGACGGCTCATCATCGCGCACCTCATATCTCGATGCATAAATTATCCGCCATTTGAGGATCCGCCTACGGCGGACAATCTTGCGGTTCTACCGAACCGCCACTACACCCAAATCCGTTTTTTATATAACCAGTTCGTGAGAACGGCAAAGTTGCCGTCGGCCGAATTTAATGCAAAGAAATTTCAAAAACGCGGCAGCAGAGTGCCGCGGCTACAATAGGAACTTTTAGGAATGTAGCCGCCCCACTCAGTTGGGGCGTCCGTTAGAGTTGCCGCCTTTGGCGGCCTATTTTATGAAGCCTATGCGCGATAAATTTCACGAGCGACGCTGCACTTCTTCCTTATTGTCAGCAAGCCGGATAAACGCATCCTCGAGCCGCGGACGAATGGCGCGCAGACACACCGGCGTCAATCCGCGCGCCCGCAGTTCGCGCTCGAGGTCATCGGCCGACAAAGTTCCCCGGCGGCAGAAAACGTGGAGGTCCCGGCCGAAATAGGAGACATCCCGCACGCCCTCGATTTGCCCGACTATTTCCCGCGCTCCCGAAAGTGAGGGCAAAGTCAGTTCATAAAGGTCTTCTTCCACGGCATTGCTTTTGATCTCGGCCGGAGTTCCCAAAGCGGTGAGCTTTCCGGCCGCGATAAATCCAAGCCGGTCGCACAGTTCGGCCTCGTCCAAAAAATGAGTCGTTACCAGGGTGGTAATGCCGCGCAAGGCCATGTTCCGGATTATGTCCCAGAACATGCGGCGGGATATGGGGTCAATTCCGCTGGTGGGCTCATCCAGGAAAAGAATGGGCGGTTCATGCAGGATGGCGCACCCAAGCGCCAGGCGCTGCTGGAGGGCGCCGGAAAGCGTCCCGGTCAGGGCATTCTCCAACCCGGCCAATCCGCCCATCGCGATTATGGCCGTCATGCGCTCGCGCAGGATTTGGCCTTCGAGACCATAGACCCCTCCAAAAAATTTAATATTCTCGCCGACGGTAAGATCCTTATACAAACTGAATTTCTGGGACATATAGCCGATGCCGGCGCGCACATCCTCCGGATTACGGCTGATATCAAACCCGGCAACGGTGGCCTTCCCCGAAGTCGGCGCCAGCAGGCCGCAAAGCATGCGGATCGTGGTTGATTTTCCCGCGCCGTTAGGCCCGAGAAATCCGAATACTTCCCCGCGGCAGATGGAAAAAGAGAGGTTGTCAACGGCGACGAACTTGCCGAATTTTTTTGTCAGGCCGTCAACGTTGACAACGGGATCTTCTGATAATGCAGTATGTGCGGGCATCGACATGGCTGAATCTTAATGCGTTAAATTCGAATATGACGGCGGCCTTCAGATCGGCCGGGAATAGAACTACTCTTCCGAAATCCCATACGCGTGTGCCAACTCGGCCCGTCCCAGGGCCAGGTCGGCGCGCGCGGATACAAGGTCGAAGGCGGCGTCAGTCAGCCGTGATTGGGAATCGAGAACATCGGCGTGGCGTGCCAGGCCGTTTTGCCAGAGATCGGTTACGGATTTCAAATCAAGCTGGGCGCTTTCTTCCGCGCGGCGCGCCACATGCACCCTCGTCAACGCGTTTTCCAGGTTGATCAACGCTTGGCGCACTTCGAAAATCACCTGTTCGTTCAACTGGGAAAGCTGATGCCCGGCCTGGTTGGCGCGCGCTTTGGCCTCGTTGATCTTGCCCCGCGTCAGCCCCCAATCCATTATGTTCCAGTTGGCCGAAAGGCCGACAAAAGCGTCAAATTGCCACTCGTCCTGCGGCGGAATGTTCAACTGGTTCGGCTTGGCCACATCGCCGCGGACATTGGCGTTTAACTGCGGGAAATAGCCGGCTTGTTGAATCGCTATGTTTTTTTGCGCGGCGGTTAGCGCGAATTGCTGAGCTTTGACTTCGGGACGGTTGGTCAGCGCGCCTTGAATCAGTTCCGGCTCGGAAGAAACCGCGGAAAGGTCATCGTCCGGCGGCCGCGAAGGAGCCGCTTCGGCCGACAGGGATTTCCCGGTCAAGCGTTCAATGGTTGCCCGGCACAGTCGCGTGTAGCGCAAAGCCTCTTCCAAGCGCAGGCGGGTCTGATCCAATCGGACCGAAGTTGAGAGCTGTTCATTTTCCGTTGCCAGGCCCGCTGCGCGCAAATTGCGCATATCACGGTCATGCGTCTCCATCCAGGCAACGGCCGCACGGAACGACTCGGCCGCATAAAACGCCTTTGACCATGACCAGTAAGCAACCGAAGCCTGGTAAACGACGTCGGCGCGTCTGGCCGCCAGCGCCGATTGGGCTGAGCGACGCTCTTCCGCCGTCAGATCCTTGCGTCTTATAATCCGGCCGCCGGTGAAAAGCGGCTGGGTAAGGCCGGCCCCGGAACTGTAACGGTCGGGAATGGCCGGGATCGTGAAATTCGGGCCAATACTATTTTCCTTCAATCCCCAGTAATGCGCCGCGCGAGCATCCAGGTCAACCGAGGGAAATGCGGCGGCATCCGCCTGTTGCTTGACCGCGTCGGCGGCCTTTACCTGTTCGCCTGCTATTTTTACCTGGTAACTGTGTCCCAATGTATCGCCGATTATTCGCTCAATTGCGACCTCCTCGGCCGGCGCCTGGCCGGAGATTAAGCCGAGCCATAGAAAGGCGCATAATGCGCGATATGGTATTCCATGCATTGAATTCGGCCCTACAGCGGAGCGACTTTTACATCGCCCGGTGAGGGCACCGGGCCTACACCATTTTTTGTAGGCCGGGTCCCCTGACCCGGCGGGATTGAAATTTCCATGCATGAACATGCATTTCTTCATGCCCGTTCCTCCTCAGATTGCCGTTTCCCCAGCATGGCCACGAACGCGTCTTCCAGCGAAGGCTCGGCATCCGTCATTGAAACATTTCTGATATTTTCGTTCGCCAGCCAGGCGATCGTTTCCCGGGCTTCCTGCGGGCCTTTATCGGTCCAAAGGCGGAGCCGGTCGCCATATAACACCAAACTGGTGGCAGGTAATTTTGTCCGCAACAACCGGTAGGCGGCGGGCGCATCCGAACACTGTACGTCATACACGGTTCCCGGCATGGCCTGCTTAATTTCAGCCGGAGCGCCGGTCATGATTATCCTGCCACTGTGCATAAGACTGATCCGGCGGCAACGTTCGGCCTCGTCGAGATAAGGCGTGGTCATGAAAACCGTCACCCCCCGGTCCAGGATGGAACTGAGAATATTCCAGAGTTCCCCGCGTGAAACGGGATCAACCCCGGTACTGGGTTCATCAAGAAATATAATATCCGGTGTGTGAATCAACGTGCAGGCCAAGGCCAGTTTTTTTTTCATGCCCCCGGAAAGCGCCTGTGCCAGGCGGTCGCGAAAGGGTGTCAGGCGGGTAAATTCAAGCAGGTCGTTCCGCCGCGCGCTAAAAGAATTCACGCCATGGATGCGGGCGAAAAAGGCAATGTTTTCATCAACGGTCAAATCGCCGTAAAGGGTGAAATTCTGCGATAGATACCCGATCCGGCGCTTGACCGATCTGCGCTCCTTTTCCAAATCAAATCCCGCCACCCATCCCTTTCCCGAGGTTGGCGTTAGAATGCCGCACAGGAGGCGGATGGCGGTGCTTTTACCCGCCCCATCGGGGCCGACCAGCCCGAACATCTCGCCTTTCGGCACGGCAAGGTCCAGCGGTTTGACGGCCTGCAAGGGGCCGAATGACTTGCTCAGTCCTTCGGTCTTGACGGCGAGATCAGATAATGGACCTTTGACATCCGGCATGGGATACCAGACCTTTCCGATTCTTCCGTTCTGCATGCCCGATCCGGAATTCGAACTATCGGCGGATTGCTTTCAAATAGCCATCCGCCGGCATGCCCGGCTTGAAAACACCTTCCTTGTTGGCCAGCGTTATTTTTACGCGGTAAACCAGCTTGGCGCGTTCGTCGGGTGTCTGGACATTGCGCGGCGTAAATTCGGCCGTCGGTGAAATATAGGTTACCTGGCCCTCGAAAAAATCGTGCCGGCCGTCAATCTTTACCCACGCACGCTGGCCGAGCTTGACGCCGCCAAGCGATGTCTCCGGAACGTAGACTGAAAGCCAGACTTCATCCAGGCGCGATATGGTAACCAGCGGCGAGCCGATGGGGACAAATTCACCTTCTTCTCGGACCCGGGTTGTTACCACACCGTTGACGGAAGAAGTCACCGTACAATCCGTGACAGTTTTCTGCAGCGAGGCAAGTTTGGCCTCGGCCTGTGCCACCTGTGCTTCCGCCAGCTTAATTTCTTCTGCACGCGTTCCCTGCACAAGTTTGGCCAGGTTCTGTTCGCCGGCCGCCAGAGTCGCTTTGGTCCTTTCCGCCTGGGTTTTGGCGTCATCCATCTGCTTCTGGGTCGCGGCGCCGGTTTTAAAAACAGCATCAATGCGGCGCAGGTCGGCTTCGGCGGCCTCGGCGACGGCCCTGATTTCGCGTACCTGTTCACGGGCCCGTTCGATATCTTCCTTCCGGCTGCCGGCCAGCAGGAGTTCCAGTTGGGCGCGGGCAACCGCCACCGCGGCGTTAGCCTCGTTTCCTTTCAATTCATAGTCGCTCGAATCCAGCCGGGCGATCACGTTGCCGCTTTTGACCGGATCGCCCTCCTGCGGAATCAAGATCGCGATTTTTCCCGCTACCTGCGGGGCGATATCCGCTTCCGTGCACTCGATCGTCCCGGAGCCGTCCGGTTTATTGTTGTTCAGGCTGCATCCGGCGGCGAGGATCAGAGTCAATGCCATCCATAGTGATGTTTTCATATATCCATCACCCCCTTTTTTTTGTTTGTTTTCAAATCATGTTTCAGTCGCGCTGACGCGTGGCCCGTCCCATTGCCTGCCGCCAATCCCGAAATTAATATTTCAATGATCTGGTTTCTTCGTTCGGTCATGGAAGGCACGTGCCAAGGCAACCCTTCCTCCTGAATCCGGGCGGCGACTTCCTGGGCTTGCATGGTGAAGATGCACATGCCCAGGATGCTCCACCATAACTGAAGCGGCGCAAACGGCTTGATCTCCCCGCGCTGAATGCCCTCCTGGATGATGGTTAACGGCGCAACGTTCTGTTCTTTCAGAAAACCGCGCAGAATTTTCGCCAGCAGGCCGCAATAAAGGCTGAAGACCGTTACCATCAACCGCATGCGCTCGGGATGGATCGTATAATAATCGAACACCCCGTTGACGATAAATTCGATCCGGTCACGGGCATTGGCAAATGGTTTTTTGTGCCGGCCGAGCATCTGGAGAAAATCGCCGGCGACCATGCGGATGGCCTCCTCGAAAAGCTGTTCCTTGTTTTCGAAGTAATAATAAATGAGCGCGCTGTTGACGCCGGCTTTCCGGCCGACCATGCGGATCGTGGCGCCATCCAGGCCGGTGGCGGCGAAGACGGCCGCCGCCGCCTCCAGGATGGCGTGGCGCTGCTTGGAATTAAGCCTGCTCATCGGCGCTCCTTTGCTTTTATGTTCTGATTTAATCAAATGATTAGAAAAATGTCAATAGCAATATGAACAAATCGCCCGTAAGACTTCGAAAATTCCCGATATTTTCGCAGATGGGGCGAATGGCGGCTCGACAAGCGCCAGTGCCCCTGCTAAGTTAATTGCCAAGGAATTCAAATCCTGGTAGCCGCCCCGGTTGCGTTTCGCATACCGGGGTGGATTCCTTCGGTTGCCACGGCGTCACCGCCGCGGCTACATGAGTCAGAGAAAAATGCCATGAATGTGTTGATGCCTATGGCTGACGGTAGCGAGGAAATGGAAGTGGTCATCGTCGCCGATACTTTGCGGCGTGCCAAGTGGCGCGTGGTTTTGGCGGGGCTCGCTGAAGGAGCGATAACGGCGTCGCGGGGCGTGCGGCTTGTACCGGATGCCGCCTGGGCGGACATCACCCCGGAGGCCTTCGATATGCTCGTGATACCCGGCGGCTCGGATGGGGTGACGGCGTTGGCGAAGAATGAGCCTATACTGGCGACCGTGCGAACTTTCATGACAAACAACAAATGGGTGGCCGCCATATGTGCCGGCCCGCTGGTATTACAGGCGGCGGGTGTATTGAAAGGCCGGCGGGCAACCTGCCATCCCGGGGTAGCCGGTGAACTTACGCAAACCCCGCGGCTGAATGACCGGGTGGTGGTGGATGGCCGCCTGATTACGAGCCAGGCGCCGGGCACGGCCTTAGAATTCGCGCTGGAGCTTGTCCGCGCCGTGGAAGGCGACCGGAAAGCCGATGAGTTGGCCAAGAGCATAGTGGTTAATTAATAATAGTTATCAGTAATCAGTAATTAGTTATCAGTGAAGCATAGAGCGAATATGGATAGTCGAGGCAATCAAAAACAGAAGATCAGGACCTGACAACTAATCACTGATAACTGATTACTAATCACTGGGTTTTACGATGCGTATCCGCGATACATCCGATGTGCTGGCCAGTTGCGTGGCGATTGCCGGCGACGCGCTGGCCGTGTTTATTGGTTTTCTCCTGGCCACCTGGCTCCGATTTGACAGCGGGCTGATTCCGCTTTTTCACGACCGGCTGCCCGTCAATTTGTACAGCATGTATGCCCAAGGCGCACTTGTCGGCGCGTTCCTGTTCCTGCTGATTTTCCAGTCCCTGGGCCTTTACGTCCGTCCGCAGATCGGCACGTTTGGCGACAAAATTCCCCGCCTCGTGCATGGTGTCCTGCTGGGCCTTCTGGTCGCCGTGGCGTTGGCCTTCATCCTGCGCACCGAGCCGCCATTTTCGCGCATGACCGTGCTCGTCTCGGTGGCGACCGTGCTCCTGCTGGTTCTGCTGGAACGCTATGCGCTCTTTCGCTGGGAATTGCACCTGGCCCGCCACCGGTGCGTGGTTAAACGGGTGGCCATCGTGGGCGCCGATGCCATCGCGGCGCGTTTGAAGAAAGCGCTGAAACAGGAGCCGCGCCTGGGCGCGCAGGTGGTGGCCTTTTTTCAGACACGCGCCGGCGCGGCGCATCCGGATATTCCACGCGAGCTGATCAAAGGCACGCTGGATGACTTGCGAGCCTTCATTGAATCCAACCAGGCCGACCAGGTGATCCTAACCGACACCACGATTGACCATGCCCGCACGATCGAGTTAATCCTCCTGTGCGAGCAGTCGCTCGTCACGTTCACGCTTGTGCCGGACCTGCTCTATGTGATGACCGGCCGGGTGGACATGCAGACCATTGCCGATATTCCCCTGCTGGGTGTCAGTCACTGGCCGCTGGACAATTTCTGGAAACGGCTGATCAAGCGGGCGGAGGACGTGCTCGGCGCCTTGTTCGGGTTGATTTTGGTGGCACCGCTCCTGCTGGTTTTCGCGGTCCTGATCAAGCGGGATTCTTTTGGGTCCGTCTTTTACCGGCAGGAGCGCTGTGGCGAGAGCGGCCGGCCGTTCCAGCTGATCAAGTTTCGTACCATGGTTCCGGATGCGGAGGCCGAGACCGGCCCGGTTTGGGCGGTGGAAAACGACCCGCGCCGCACGCGCATTGGCGCCTTCCTGCGTCGGCATAACCTGGACGAACTGCCCCAGCTCTGGAACGTGTTAAAGGGCGAGATGAGCCTGGTAGGGCCGCGCCCGGAACGCCCCTGTTTCGTTGAACAGTTCAAGGAGGAGATCAGCCGCTATATGTGGCGGCACGCTTCCAAGCCGGGCCTGACCGGCTGGGCGCAGGTCAGCGGCCTGCGCGGGAACACGGACATTCGGGAACGCATCAAGTACGATCTCTATTACCTGGAAAACTGGTCGCTGGCCTTTGATTTCAAGGTCCTGGTCAAAACATTATTCAGCCGCGAAAACGCGTATTAGACGGAATTTATGATTTATGATTGCTGATTACTGATTTCAGATGGGGCAGAGGGCGGCATGCCGTTAGCCTTGAATGTCTCCTCATGATATCAATCGTTTCTGCAATCATCAATCCGCAATCAACAATCCGCAATTCTTTGGAACATGCATTCAATCTGGACAGGCTGGTGGTTTAACCCGACGTTCTGGGCGATTTTCTGCGGCTGGATGCTGGCGCAGGTCACGAAAATGATCTGCTTTTTCGTGCACATGCGCAAAATTGATTTCGGCTTCCTGGTCAGCACGGGCGGTATGCCCAGTGCGCATTCCTCGCTGGCCGCGGCGCTGTGCACCTCGGTGGCCATTCGCATGGGTACCAGCGACCCCCTGTTTGCCGTTACCCTGGCCTTTGCCGCCATCGTCATGTTCGATGCCCAGAGCGTGCGCCGGGCCGCCGGCCAGCAGGCCCGCGTATTGAATAAGATGCTGGATGAATTGTTCAAGACGCACCGATTTTCCCACGAACACCTGGCCGAACTGCTGGGGCATACCGAAACGGAAGTGTTCCTCGGCATGCTGATGGGCGTCATGGTCGCCCTGCTGGTGCATGCCGTGGCCATGAATATTTCAGGCGTAGCCGGATAATACCGCCGTGACGAGCGCCGGCCGGTTGTTCCGAGAAAAGATTTCCTGTCAAACATCCATCTAACGGCGATTCGCGGAGAATGACCAAGTGAACCCGAATAATCTCACGGTTGGCAAAAGAACACAGTTGCATTAAATCAAATTTATGAATCCGGCAATTGATTTTTACGAAACAGTCGTGGATAAAACCGTCATCCGCGCCGACGACTTTTACGGTTCGGAGACGTGCAAGCATTATCGCCATCGTGATTCGCTCCATAGTTTTACGGCAGCTTTCGGAATGCCCCAGCCGCGATTATGTTGTTTCTGCAATGATGCGATTGGCGCCGGATTTTCCCTGGTTGCGATGGCCAAGACGTCATCCGGCAAAGGCCGATATTTGCTTAAGCTGGTGGCCACGTGGCGGAATTGGAGGACATATATCCATCCGGCACGGATCATGCTGAATGGCCATGACATACTGAATGGGCCGCTTTTTCTTGAAAATGTCTGCAAAGGATGGCCGGGTGTTTATTTTGATGTGCCGCCGGAATATCTTGCCAAAGAAAATGAGCTGGAGATTGTTAATCGGAGCGGCGGCGCGAATGTGTTGCTTGTCGAGCGCGTGGAGCTGCTGCGGCGCAAGGCGGCGCGAGATTTCTCCGTGTGGTTTTGTCCCGACTTTGTGCAAAGCAATGCGCGTTTTGTCGTTAAGCTTACACTGTTAGCGGACTACCCGGATATAACGGTGAAGTGCCCGAAAGGCCAAATTGAATTTATTGGGCGCCGCAGGGACGAATTTGTTTTCAAGGCGTGCGGGCCCTCGAAGAATATCAACATTATTTTTGGTTCCGGAAAAAAGAAATGCGCGGCGGTAATCGGCGAGATATATGCGCAGCAGGGCGGGCGTGAAGTTTTTGTGGGGATGGACTGCGACGATTACCGCCAGGATGAGACTCAAGAACTGGATCGAATCCTCGAACACTTTGCCTATACCCAAATGGGTAATTTTATTGCGTTTCGGCCCAAGGCCAACCGGAATTACCCCGTAAAATTTCCCGCGCCCATGGCAAACTGGCGGCGTTGGATTGATTTTTGCACGCGCCATAACATCAAATTCCAGCTCGGTGGACTTTCCGAAATACCCGCAGCGACGCAGGCGGCCCTTAAAAAAGAGATCTTCAAGCGGGGCGGCGAGGATTTCGCCGGATTCCAGATTCACGAGCCGTATTGCCGGTCATTCAGCCCGGTTTTGAAAAATCCGCCGGCAATAAAACGCGCGACAAATTTTGTTGAAAAAAAACGCACGTACCTTGAGTTTATCAATTCAATAATCGATGAAACTAAATATGGCCATGCCAGGATGTTCTGCGGCGATCCATCGTTGTTGTGCGTGTATTTGCGCGAGAGCAAGATCGACAATATCCTGTGTGAGCCGGTGAGCAACAGCGCGCTCCTGTTCGGTGCGGCCCGCGGGACGGGCAAGGATTTTGGCGCGCATCTGGCGCCTGACTGGTATGGCGGTTTTCCGCATGACCAGCAGGCCATAGACCGGATGGCGTTGCTGCTTGATCTTATTTATGCGTATGGCGGCAAGCATATTTACCTGGAAAGCACCGCCTTCAAGACCAATGCGTTCGCGCGTAATGACTGGGAAGATGCGTTTTGCAGATCGGCGCGCCAGAAGCTGAGAGAATTTTATCGCTTTAGCTGCAAGGATGCGCGCCTGGGCAATCCTGAAGTTCCTTTGGCATTTATATACGGCAATCTGGAATCAATGTTCTGGCGGCCGGACGACCGCATTTCCGAACTCGCCGACAGCGGCAATTGGGATGATGTGGTTTGGGGTAAATGGCCGGACACACGGTATCGCTGGCTGTGGAAGGCGACCGATGCGTGGTTGCCGCCGCTCGACTTCGAGATGTTCGGCAAAAACGAGTCGCTTACCAAAATGTTCTGCGGCAGTCCTTATGGTCAGGTTGATGTGATTGCGCCGCATGTCGATTTGCGCCGCTACAAGGCGATCGCGTTTCTCGGCTGGAACACGATGGATGAGCGCATCTACCGCAATCTGCTTTCGTATGTGCAGGGTGGCGGGACCTTATTTATTTGCGGCTGCCATTTTGATACGAGGATTGATTTTAAAGGCAGTCCCCGTTTCATACGCGAGGGGCAAGTACATGGTTTGATCGGCGCTGATATAGCCGGCGCGGGGCCCAAGGTATTTGAGAAATTTCGCACATGCCGGCTGGAGAACATCGCGGCACGCCAAACACAGGAATTTCTGTTTGAGCATGCCGCGGGCAAGGGGAAGGTCTATTTCTTTAATTTTTACGACTATCCCCATGACCAGCGGCTTGTCCAAGCCATCCAGGCGATTCTTGAAAATATCGGTCGGCAGCAAAGCAAGGACAGCCCAACCCGCATCGAGGGCCTAAACAGAAAGTATGTCAATTATACGGTGTGGAGCGACGGCCTCCGGCGCAGGATGTATCTGGTGAATATAGATTGGCAGCATGCGCAGGCTAAAAAAATAGTCGTTCTAAACAAAGAAAAAAAGATTTCGATAACGATCCCCGGCGGCAAGATGATGTCGGTAGATTTGTGAATGCAGTGTTCAGGCAAAATATTTTTGGCTGCGTTAAAATTACGAATGCAGGAAGTTCTTTATAGCTTCGGCGGCGACTTGGTCGAGCGCCAATGCCGCCGGAACTAAAATCAGTTTGATTCCTGTTATTTTTTTATGCCTTCCTCAATTTGACCATTATGCCGTCGTGCCGTCCGGCCTGACGTCAGGGATTTCTTGCTTCGCGTGGTTTGGAGTTCATTGTCCGGCAAGCGACGGTTCAGAAAGTCGAGTGAGAGATCAATCACTTCCTTGGCCTCGTCCGGGGTTGTTGTGCCAATCGTAACCATGTCCTGGTTGCGAATCGTATTCCAAACAAATGCCAGGCCTACGGGCGGCAATAATCGGCCGGCCGCCAGTGGTTTGATCGTCATGACCGGCTTCTTTGCATTTGCGATGATCCGCATGACCCAATCGGCTTCCACCTGCATGAGGAAGCCCGCGGCATTGTATAGTTGGATGTAAGTTTCAACATCGGCATGGGTGGCGTCCGCAATGGTCACAGCTTCGGGCATATGGGTGGACAGGCCGGGGATCATGTCCCGTTCTCTTATCATCCGGGTGTACTTGTCGATATCGCGAATCTTGTTGTGCATGCGGTCGATCAGCCCGTCCGTTACGCATTGATGAGGCATGCAGAACGTTGCGCCGAAGTCCCGGCAAGTGTCGAACACGCGGGCCGGCTCGTTTTCGGGTGGACCGCCTGGCACGGTATTGAAGTGCGGGGTAAGGACCAGCGTGACCTTCCGGCCCACGCGATCCTGGGCATCATGGATGGCGTTGCGCAGCAGTGGGACGGGCATGCCCATGACGACATCGACGCCATGCTGGAGGAAGACGGTGATGATGTCCGCGACGTTCGCACTGGTCTGGTAACTCTTAATGAAGTTATCCTTGGCGAGGCTGGTGTGCGAGTAGCCGAGAAACCAGTTGGTGCCGATGATCAACCGGGACAGTGAGACCCCGCCGACCATGGTTCTGGGGAAGTCGCTCATTTTTTGCCATCCTCCTTGTATTCCTAACCATTATCCCTAACCAAAGATATTTGAAACTTTTAGTCATTCTGTCATTCCCGACTTGATCGGGAATCCAGTCTTATTTTTTCTGGATTCCCATTTTCATGGGAATGACAAGCGTTCGGACTGTCATTAAATGTTCAATACGAATTCAACACATTTCCGGAAGTAGAATCTAACCATTGACAGAATCTTTCGATCCGATAAGTTGAAATTGATGTTCGAATCGGTCAAATTAACCGACGTCGTTATCAACAACATTTAAAAATATGGTAGGCATTCGTTATGCAGAGTCAACTCTAAACCGGTGTAAGATCTATCCGCTATTTTATAGGGATGGCTGGGTAGATCGTGACCCCGCTGGGATCTGGAATGAGGCACATAATGATTGAGTAGACGGCCAAGGTCAAGAGGTAGTCACGAAACAATTTGAGAACTGATTTCAGCAGATTGCTTTTGAATAATATGGAGAGGACTCATCCACTGTTTACCTCGATTGAGACGTGCAATGTTGAAGTACAACCTGTCTATAAGCATGCTGCAAGCCGCTTGCAATCCGTCAGCTGACAGACGCTAAACTGGCGCGGTCACCTTTTCCGGCGAACATCAGGCAGTCGAATGGATACGGCGTTGCACGGGGTATACTTTAAACGGCGGGATTTTTAGTTTTTTTAAGCTGCAGCCCCACCTCGGTCAAATGCAGAGGATTACCGGCTTTGCGGAGGCTTGTTTGCAGCTGGGCGATTGACAGTTGATCGGGGACGGTTTTCTGTTGCAGTGCCAGGGCTGCGGCTGTCCCGGCGGCTTCGCCCGTCAACGCGGCCGCCGGAATAACCCGCGTAATTTCCCAGGCATCACCGATGGAAGAAATACAGCGGCCGGCGACAAGCAGGCCTTTGATTTTCCGGGGCAATAATGTGCCAAAAGGAATTTCCCAGACCAGTCCGCTCTTGCGCCAGTCGGCAACCAAACCAATCGAATCGTTTTGCATAATGCCATCCAGGTCGTCCTTCAGGGTTGCTTGTCCCCGGATGGCCGCTATTTTCCGGAATTGTGCCATGGCCGGCAAGTGCAGGGGATACAAGCTGAAGCGATCCACTTTCCCCGTTTCATATGCCTGCGCGTAACGTTCCCGCAGCAATTTGCGGCCTTCAAGCACAAAATCGCTGACGGCCTTGCCGTCCGGCGCATTAAAAATGCGATCACGGCGGCCGGTGGCGAGCATGTTGATGGAAGGCGATAACCGCTCCCCCTGCTTTTGCCCCAGCTGGTATTCCAAGGACCAAACCGATAGCCAGTTATCACAAACATCAACCGGCACGCCGGCGCGGCGGGCGACCGTCGCATCGCCGGTGGCGTCAATAAATATATCGGCTTTGATTTTGCCGCGCCCGCTGGTGTTTTCAACCAGAATTGAACGCAGTCGTTGATGCGCGTCAAGCTCGACGTCACAAACCAGGGTGTCCAGCCAGACATCAACGGCGGCGGTGGAGAGAGCTTCATCCAGTGCAAGGGCCAGGGAAGCTGGTGAAAATAAGCATCGGTAACGCTGTTGCTCCGTGGCGTTGCGCCGTTGCCGCCAATCTGAAGGGACCATGCCCGGGCCATATTTCAGGCTCATTTTTAACAACTCTTCGCAAATACCGAAATTGACCTGAGTGCCATTGCCGTCGCAGATCGGCAGGTAAACATAGATCAGGCCGGTCGTGGCCAGTCCCCCCAGCAAGATCGTCTTCTCGATCAGGGCGACCTTGGCCCCATTTCTGGCGGCAGCCAAGGCGGCGGCGATGCCGGCAATGCCGCCGCCCGCTACAACGACTTCGTATTTTTTGGAGTAGCATTTAGCAGGCATATAAGCTTGCCCTTTAATGGTGAATCCATCCGGCGCGCCAGTTGGTGAAAGACGTTTCGGATTCCATGTTTGCTTTTCCCGGTGCGGGCTCAGGCCGAGAGGAGCGAAGGCCTGCCTTAGGCCGTAGTCGAAGATCAATGGAAACCGTAGATTGCGCCCTGATTGATACGCTCATACGCCCCCATGTCCACCGTCCCGTACCGGATGCGCGTTCTCCCGTCCAGGTCGACCGCGTTCATCATCCAATCTTCATTTGAGCCCCGGTTGACGCAGGGCGAGCTTGGGGTAAGCCGGTAATTACCTCCCGCAAAGTCCTTGAACAGCGGATTGGTGACAATTATGCCCGCCCCGGTAAATCCCGGATTTGTTCCCACGCAGGAATACCGGAGCGCATTGATATTTGCGGGTGAAGCGGCGTCATACACGTCGTTAGTCCCGCCAACTCCATTTGAATAGATAATGCAGGATGATACTGAAAGGTTGCCGGCGGCAGTGGCTTCAATTCTTATCCCCGCCCCGTTGTTGGTGTCCCAGTTATTTGCAAATGTGCAACCGCTGACCAATGCTGTCGTACAGCCTGGCGTAATCAGCATGCCACCGCCATGATAATCCACGCCTGTTGTCCGATTGGAATTGCCGGTAACCCGACAATTGCGGACTATCCCGTTTGCTAAATATATTCCCAAACCGTCATTTGCGGATACATCACAATTAAGAAGATAATCATTCGTGGTTGCAAGGCCAACCGCCATCATGGTTGCAGAGGATGGTTTATTGCTGACAATACTGCAGTTGCGCATCACGTTGCTTCCGGAAGAAGATGATCCCAGGTAAACAATTGAATAGCCCGGGGCTATATTGCTATAAATAATTGAATTATCTACGTATGATGGTCTTGCTTTATTGGCGGACGCCATGCACAAGCCTGCGGCATATCTGCCTGATCCGTGCGTATTATATGAGATTATACAGTTTGTTACCCGGCCGCCATCAATGCGGATTCCTCCGCCATATCCGGCGTAATTTGAGGTAATAGTGCAGTTATCCAAAACAGTGTCACTTCCATACATATTTACCCCGCCACCAAATCCTTGCAGGATTGTGGTGTTATTACTTATTATAGTGGATTCAACTCTGCTATATCCACTCATATAAATTCCACCGCCATAAGCAGTATATGCTCCTGATGGAGCATTAGTCGCCAATATATTGTTATTATCGATCGTGCAATTGTAAATCAGCACACTGGTGTCGCCCTTGGCGTATATTCCTCCTCCAAAGCCATAATAGTTAGCGATGTTTGTCACAATATTGCCGGTTATCCTGGCTGCCATAACTGTTCCAGCGTTAATAAAAATACCCCCACCGCCCCCGCCAGCACTGCTATTGATCAATGCAAAGACAGTATTATTGCGCAACGTACAATTGCTTAGCGTGCCGCTGTATATCCACGCACCCCCGCCGCCCTCATAGCTATTTGCGATTTTGACCGCCCCGTTTGAAATGGTAAACCCATGAACAAACGCCGACGCATTGCTTATCAAAAGACAGCGGTTATTGGTCGTCGCACTGCCGGCGACATACCCGCCGTTGATAATGGTGTCATCCCGACCATGCCCCTCGGCGCTACGCAGGATAATACCGTTCGTTATGGAGATCTGATTGGTAAGCACGTACACGCCGTTGGAGACCCAGACCGTATCGTTGTCATCAACGGCCTTGTCTACCGCCCATTGGATCTGGGTCGCCGCAATTGACCAGTCAGTGAAGTTCCCCGCGTTTGTCCCGCCGGGCGTGCCCGGTTCAACAACATACCGGTCTGCCGCACGCAGGATGAGCGCGCCAAACCAAAGCAGGGCGACAAGCGTTATACAAACATACGTTATGTTGCGCGGATAAAAATGATAATTCATCGTCCGATCCTCCTTGATACCCAGACAATTGATCTAGCCGAGCGTCTTTCGCATTTCGTCTATTCAGAACTCCGCAGGTGTTCGTTCTCGTCACTTTGCTTGCTTGTGGATATCACGGTAAACAACAAATTCAGTGGCACCCGCAGAAGCGTTTCAGGTCACGCGCGCCCCCTCATCCATTTAGTCAGCATGTTTAACCTCCATTTTAAGCGTTCCTCGGTTCACGGCCTGCTTTGAAATCACCATCCTGTAGTCCTTATGTGGTAATATTCAGCGGCTAGAAAAAAGCGAAGCACCTATCCCTTCGCATCTTGCCTTTTTGGGTTCATAGGTATCCGCCAGATGAATATCCATATATGATGCAGCAGGTATTTGGAATTTCATAAATGGCTCAGCACATTTTAGTCCGACTAAAGCCCCGTATTCCTTAGCTTTTTTCTTGGCACTGTCAACGAATAACTGAGGATCATGATCTTGAAATTGTGAAACAAAACTCAGTAGCGCTTGACATTTAACATCAATCGTTTCAGTAATATCAACAAAATTAGTCGGGGCAAAAGACGTGGTCAGGTTACCCCCGCCTCCATGTTCCCATGCATATAGCGCTATTTGTTTCCCCTTTGATACTAGGCGGTTTACGCCTGTATGAACAAAGTTGGCCGTTGCATAGTGCTCCCAATGGCCGTCGTCTGGAAAATGGGTTAACACAATACTGGCATCTTTTTCTATGAGGAAATTACAGAGGAATTCCACAGCGCTGGGACAACAAGCGGCCGTTACTATGAATTCACGGCCAGGGAGTTTTTCGTTGAGGTAGCGGAACTCTTCAATTGTAGTTTCATGGCCATCAAAATAGCGGTGTTCCAGGGTACTACCAGGTTTGTACCAGTAAAGACTCTTAAAATCGAAAAAATTCACATCATTGATGCCCAGAATTGCGGAACTGCGACGGCATTCTTTTTTCCGTAAGTCTATAATTTCTGCATTAGAGAGGTATGTACCGGCGGCCTTTTCTCCAGGCCATGGATGATAGTGCGGGGTTGTTGTGGCGACTACATAAACAACTTTCCATCCCTCGGCAATACATCTGGCCAATGTACCACCACATCTAACCTCAATATCATCATGATGTGCGCCTATTGCTACTATTGTACGCATTTATTCTCCCTTCTGGATATTGTAAAAATTCCAATTATAGAAGCATCGCCTTCAACGACTGTGCGGCAATACGCAAATTTATTAGTTCTGATCAGAGGGCGTTATGTCTATATATAGATAATAGATGTCCCGATCGAAGCAATGTGCTCTCCAGTGGCAGCCATGGGACAGGGAGTATGCAACCACAAAACACCTTCTACAGGAGATTTGACCTGTCCCACCTTGTCGCCAAAAGAATTAAGGATTTCAGCTATTATTTCTCCTTTGCCTACACGGTTATAAAGATGTTTTCTAAACAGGATGAATCCTCCTGTATCGGTATATGCTGGCACGACTTTTCGCGCAACTATCTGTTGTTTGGGAATTTCGGGTTTCCCTTCGATTAATCGATAATATTTTAATACGTTTAATATGCCGCGGATGCCTTTTTGAATACTTTTATTATCCCAGCCGCGACAGCCTCCCAATTCAGGATCGATAGTAGGAATTCCTCTTGCTGGAGCCTCACGTGCCAGCTGGCCTGCTGGTCCCTTTTCATGGTTTATAAAACCTATGCCAAAAACCCTTGCCAACTCAAGCGAGGCCAAGCCTGTGCGCTCGTTCTTATTTACACGGACCACACACTCATCTATCATGGGATTCATTCCATGCTGATGCAGATCAATGCAATAATCCGCATGGATAGCTGCGTTATGAAAGAGAAAATGGGCAATCCTTTCACTCGAACTTCCATGCAATTTTCCGGGAAAACAGCGGTTCATTTTTTTGTTGTCTATTGGGCTGGAAGCAGTTCGGGACAGGAATGCATGGATGTTAACTATAGGAACGGCGATTACCATGCCGTTAATCTTAGCAGGATCCAAAACCTTTATGATGTGATGCAAAACTGCTACACCGTTAAGTTCGTTTCCATCGCTTGCAGCCTGGATATAAACCGTTGGACCTTTTCTTTTACCATTAAAAATAATAACTGGAATATGAAAATCCTGATGATCCGCCCCTTTGCCTATCTTGATATAATCGCGTTTACACTCGCCGGGGCCAGCCTTAATATCACCGATTATAAAGGTAGAATTACTTTTGTCCTTCATTTTATTGATAGACCCCTGATATTATATGACCTTTGGTTTTATGGGAAATCATTCTTTTGAATTGCGGAATGACTGGAGTAGGGGTGCCATAAATAACGCCGGTCAATATTTCCGAATTTTTCCGAGCGGGAATTCATGGTCGTTATTTACTGGCACCTCTATGATATGTTCACCCGTGGTGCAATCGCTTAATTCCGCAAATTATTTTGCCGTGTCCTGATTTTCGCCGACCAACAGCACGATGATTATATCATCAATAAACGCCATATCGCCTTTGGCAAAATTCTTGAAGGTGAGATTGCGAAATCCGAATGTCTCTGTGCCAGGGGAAATGTTTGCCACCAGCGATATGCGCGTCCATTTGCCGGGCGTGATATATGTTTCGGGCGTTTGCCATATGTTGCTATTGTCGCCATCTTTCACCCGCTGGGCATCGGCCGAGAGAACGACTTTTTCCTCAACATCTGGATGATCCTGCCGCAAATAGATCATGGCGCTGACAAGATAGCTTCCGGCTTTTACCGTGATCCTGTTTTCATTTATCAACCTTAAGACGCACGTGCCGGGTGAAAGGTTCAGCATCAGGGAATGGCACCCGCCGAATGCTTGGTTGGAGCTGATATTGCCGCCCGTCCACCCTTTTCCCACCCTCAACGAAGGCCCGCCATTTTCAAACGATCCGTCTTTCAGCAGGTTATCTATGGTTTGATTGGTTTCCAGTTTGACAAAAACATTGCACAACCCCCTGATATCGGGGGTGAGCTCCGTATTTTTTGCGGCATTTCTGAAGGCTTCCATGACTTTGGGATCATGACAAAACGAGGCAATCTTGGCCAATGCTGAAAAAACATAGGAACCCGTGTGCCTGTAAGATTGGAAAAGACCTCCCTTTCCCAAGTCGGGATCGGCACTGCGCTCGTTGAATATTGCCGCGCGTTTGAGGTCATATCGCGCCGCCTCCGGCAGAGTCTTCAAATATTCAAGCGCCTGTCCGACATTTTCAACGGCTCCAGAATGCGGAAAAATCTGTCCGCCGATCGCGTAGACACAGGCCTCGGAATATTCAAATTCGCGCATCATCCATCCGGCCCGTAATTTTTGGCGCTTGTCACCGTATTGCCCGGTAAGCTCAACAACTTTTTCCATCAGTTGACGCATTTTGGGCAGATCCTCGCGCCCTACCGCATAGAGGTAGGTCTTGTCGGCCAGATTCAAATAGGTGGCCTTCCTGGAATTGACGAACCAGTCCGTCTTCACCGCTTCCTCCCGCCAGAATTTTTCCCATAACCGGAAATATTCGGACAGATACGGCGCGGCCTTCTTCCCTACACATGCCTCGTACCAATCATTCAACAGCGCGTCCAAGTCAGCGTCCACATTCCACATCAACTTGTGGTAGAGATACTTCTTGGGGCCATCTTCAATCGCTCCGCCCGCAGACACGAACATGGCGCGAACATTGTTTTCATGGGCGGTCTTCATCATTTCCCTTTGTAGCCCGAAATAAACCCGCGGTAAATCATAAAACCTGATGCCGTAGCCGTATTCCCAATGGCCCAGATTGGCCGCCTTGTCCGCCCAGTCCCTTAACAATTTGGTCCAGGACGATTTAACATCAGGATCCATGCATGTTTGCATGTCAAAACAAATGTATGGCACTATGTTTTTGTGCAATTTGAAACTGGGCGGGGATAATGCCTCGCGATAAGCAAGAACGCCGAAATATTTATCCGGATGTTTTTTTGCCACCTCCCCGACGACCCGGTTAACCCAGGTGTAATAAAGTTCGGAATAGTCCAAATGCCCGGTTGCGTTGCGCTTGAGCCCGCCGAGCTTATTGCAATTCTCGCACTGACAAAATCCACCGCCGTCATTGACGGCCAATGAAATAGCAAATACTTCCGGGTTCTTGTCAAAGTAGTAGCAGATATTTTTCACCGCCTCGTCAACGGTCTCTTTGCTGGTCAGGCACGGCTGCCAGTAGGAATTGTAATTCGCCGGCGTCTTGAAGGCGGGATTGTTATATGGAAGAAATTTTTTGCCGTCAATAGTCGGGAAAATATAGTCCGGCCATTTATTTTCCGCCATGTATTTGTCGACGGGAAATGCGACCTTGGCCAAATCGTGTTCCATCGGAATCCTAAAAAACGTTTTCGGAGTTATGGTGCTGTTCATGCGTTCAGCCCAGAAAAGACAACTCCGGTCCTGGCCGAAATTCCGGCTGAGATTACAGGAAGGTGACATGCTGATCCCGGATTTTGTGACCGCCAAATCGGTGATTTTAGGGAAGTGCGTCGCGTTTTCGGCGCGGGCAAGATAGCGGATCCCGGCGAATTTTTCAAGGATGTGGTTGAGGGCGAATCGGATGGCTGGCGCGCCGCCGGTGATCAGCATGGTGCGTGAATCCGGAAATGTTACGGCAAAACGATCCATGGCAGCCAAAGGTCTGGATTCCAATTCAAAACGGATCACCGGAGTATTGCCGTCATCCGTATCCGTCACCGGTAACCCAATGCCACCCGTGCATTCCTTTAAATCCTTGTTGAAATCCTCCACTGCGGCTAATATGCATTGCCGATCAGCGGCCTTTATATCCGTCTGATTGCCGGGCAACACAAATGTTGCCGCAGCCTTCAGGTCTTTGATCAATGCAAAACCATGTTCATAATCCGCGCCTTTGGAGGGCGCCAGAACGGGCGGGCGGCATGCCGTGAGCATCGCAACAAAAACGATAATAACCAAGAGCTCAAAATGCGCCGGAGCCATGGATTTAAATTTCATTTTACATGTTCCCCTGTAATGACTGGTGAAAAACAGATCCTATCTTTTATTTGAACTTTACTTCCCGGCCATTTTCAGACCAGAACAATACACGGCATCAAGAACCCGCATGATTTCAAGCGACTCTTCAACGGGAATAGGGTTGCTGATTTCTCCTGAAATATATTTGATGAATTCCATGGCCTGGTACTGGCAAGGATGGCCAATGGAAAACGGCTTGACTATCGGGAAGACAGGGCCGATTAAGCTCAGACGACAGACGACTACGGATACTGGAAAAACCGAATGTGCAAAACTCATTCGGACGCGACAACGCGCCAGTCAACCCGAAACCGCATAATATTGTAATGCATCTTCACTTTGGTGTCACGATCTAATTTGGAACCGATGAAACGGACGGATCTAAGAAAGGGCCCGGTGGCCTCCCGTTTTGCCGACGCCGTATCGCAGGCCAGCCACCGGCACAATCCCCTCAAATCCTTTCATGGCCAGATTAAATAGTCCTCCGCCGCGACCAAAACCAACGACTGCCAAACGTATTTCTTTCATAACCGCTCTTTTCGTTTATTGGATATGCACAATGGCCACGTCCTGCGGTTCAACGTATAGCTCCATTTTCCCGGGCCGCTCAATAACCTGGTTGACGCCGACTATTTTTGCCTTTTGCCCGGACGCCAGTTCCTTATTTTCCAGAATAACCCGGATCGGCTTGGAACCTTCATTGAATAACAGGACCAATCGTTCTTTGCCTTTCCTGAGGACAAGTAGATTCGGATATTTTATTTGCTCGGACAGGGCCAGATCATCCGCCCGTTCGCCGTCCCAGAACAGGTCTTCGTATTCACTGATAATGCGGGTGGCTTCGCCGATGTAATAATGCATGCCGGCGCAACGCTCAATTGAAGTATTAAGGTCAAGACCGCCGTGAAATGACGCCACAATCCGCAGAATTTGCAGCTTCACCATTTTGGGAATGAAAAACCCGTCTTGCTCCTGGCGGGACATCCAGTTTTCCCAGGGCGGCAAGGTTCCGCCGGCGGGGTTCGCGGCAAATTGCTGGCCGACAATCTGTCGCATGCCCATATCTTTACGGAAGAAGGTCATGTAGTTGTCCAGATACTGTTGCTTGTCGCTGTAGCACACGTCGCCGCCCGGACAACCCGGGAAGGCCATGTCAATTTTACCCTTGCAGGCCTTGTAGCATTCTTTGTCATGCGCGCCGGTATAAAACATGTATTTGAGGCCCAGCTCATTGCATGCTTCGCGCACTAATCCGTTCATGCGCCCATCCAATAGATAACGGAATGAACTCCATTCACGTTTATAGTTCTTCCATATGATGTCGTCCGATAAATCCGTCGTCTCCGGCAGCTTGGCATATTGCCGGAAGGCCTTTTTACAGTTTTCGCAGAAGCAGTAACTCCCGTCGCCGGTGCTGGCAGGTCTATAACCCATGCCGGCCTCAATCCAGGGCACTTCCTCCCAATCCACCCAGTAAATGGTCGCTTTCGGAAACCCGATGTATCCCGAGCCCGGTCCGCCGTGAAGCATCATCCCGATATCCTTTTTGACCGCTTCCTTGAACTGCACGGCCCCCTGGCCGGTAACAAAAGAACGACAGTATTGCCCCTTACTGTCCCATTTCAAACTATCGTTAAAATATCGGGCGTGGGTTTCGGGCGCTGTCTGCAACCATTTACCCAGTGCGCTGTTGGTCGTAAGGCAATTGCCGTGAATGGGGTAGTCATTGTAACAAAGCATGATGGTCGCACCCCGCTCAACCACTTGATTGTAGACCTTTTTCCCGTACTCGTCCATCCAGGCGCCGATTAGCCAGGCATTGAAGCCGACATCCAGAGATTGACTGATAAGGGTCTTGAGATGCTCCGGGAATAACCAGCCGCCGCCGCCGGCGACATAAACTATCCACGGCACGGAAATATACTGCTGAATCAAAACCTTTTTCGGCATGCGGC
>Ga0247841_10004607_pt1 | contig 23421 bp, 21 predicted proteins | sample LaCruzMarch2015__2_FD_192410 | JGI IMG/M metagenome (GOLD analysis project Ga0247841, IMG submission 192410) | Freshwater microbial communities from meromictic Lake La Cruz, Castile-La Mancha, Spain - LaCruzMarch2015_18m | ecosystem: Environmental > Aquatic > Freshwater > Lake | place: Spain... | reverse complement strand
TGGAGCACGTCCAGGCGATCATCGGCTGCGCCCCCGGGGTCCATCGGCTGACCGCCATGAACGCCGTCATCCTGTCGCAGGGGCCGCTCTTCATCGCCGACACCTATGTGCAGGAGGACCCGAGCGCCGCGGACCTGGCGGAGATCACACGACTGTGCGCGGCGCAGGTCGCCCGCTTCGGGCTCGAGCCCAAGATCGCGCTGTGCTCACACTCCAACTTCGGTACCCGCCACACCCCCTCCGCGGAGAAGATGTGCGAGGCCCTGCGCCTGCTGCGGGCGAGCGACCCGGCGCTCGAGGTGGAGGGCGAGATGCAGCCCAACCTGGCCCTGGACCCGGAACTGCGCGCGCGGCGCTTCCCTGACTCCCGGCTCACCGGGCGCGCCAACCTGCTCATCATGCCCAACCAGGCCGCCGCCAATATCGCGCTCAACCTGCTGCGCTCCACGGCCGGGGGCAGCAGTTCCATCAACGTCGGACCCATGCTGCTGGGCGCCGACCGCCCGGCGCACATCGTGAGCACCAGCACCTCGGTGCGCGGCCTGCTCAACATGACCGCGCTGGCGGCAGTGCAGGCGGGCTGAGGACCCAAGCGATGATCATGCAACCCCATCCGCATCACCACCACGTCGCCGTCTGGGGCACCGCCGCCCTCCTGCTGCTCGGCCTGACCGGGGCCCAGCTCGCGGCCGCGGCGCGGGAGCACAAGTGCTGGACCGGCGCGGACGGGGTGCGGGAATGCGGCGACATCGTACCGCCGGGCCAGGGCGGCGACGGCGTCAGCGTCTATGGGTCCGGCGGGGGCAAGCCGATTCGCCAGGAGGCCCCCACCCCGAGCCCCGCGGACCTGGAACGGGTGAGGGTGGAAAGCCAAGCGCAAGAACAGGCCCGCACCCAACGCGAGGCCGACGATGCGCTGCGGGCGAAATACCGCTCGGAGGCCGAACTGAACGCGGCGCTTGGCGACGCACTGGCGACCCTCGACCGGCTGAGCGAAATCGACCGCAGCAACATGCGCCATCAGGAACTGCGACGGGGCGGCCTGCGGGCCAAGGCCGCCGACCTGGAGCGCGCCGGGCAGATGATCCCGCCTGACCTGGCCGCCGACATCGACAAGGCCGATCGCTCGATCCGCGACAGTCAGGCCGCGCTCCAGGAAAAGGAGGCCAGGAAGGAGGAACTCCGGCGCCAGTACGCGCGCAAGATCGAGCGTTTCCGCCAACTCCCGGAGGCCGCCCAGACCACCGGGAAGGCGCCGCCGCGCTGACCGAGCGCCCCGCCAGGCACCGCCTGAACACCATGCCGCCGCCACACCTGCCCGTGCTCGCCTTGCTCGCCGCCCTCTTGGTGCCGGCCGTCGCCGCGCCGACCGAGCCGGCCGGCCAGACCCACTTCAGTTCCACACCGGCCGGTGACCAGCGGCGCTTCGACTACCGCTGGGTCGATCAGGACGGCAGCCACACCCTGAGCTTCCAACTCGACGAGGGGGCCATCGCCGCGGCCCGCCGGGACTTCCGCGCTTATCGCCGGGCCGATCTGGAGACGGCCGCCGCCGCGGAGCTTGACCGACAACTGGCACGTGCCCTGGATGACCTGCGACGCGCCTACCCGGGGGTGGGACTGCAATTGCGCCCGGGCCACAGCATCGCCTGGCAGGTCAACCCGGCGGGGGACCTCCCGGCCCAACAGCATGCACGCTTCGAGGAAACCCTTGACCGGGAACTCGCCGCCATCGAGTCAGACTATCGGGGCGCCCGCATCCGCCGGGGGACGGACGGTGAGCTCGAACTCCACGCCAAGTCGAAGGCCGACCTCGCGGCGATGCAGCAGCGTCTAGCCGCCGCCCAGGACAGTGCCAACGCGGCCGCGGTCCAACTCGTCACGCAGGCGCAGGCGGGGGTCGAGCGCCGCGCGGACCGGGTGGATCAGGACCTCAAGAGCGAGATCGCGGCGATCCAACGGCGCCTCGATGATTTTAAACTCGCCTATTTCCGCGAGCGGCTCTATCGCCTGGACGAAACCGGGGGACTGCTCCCGGACTATGCGCGGATCGCCGCGCGTGCCCTACCAGCCCTCGCCCCCCTGGCGCAGGCCCTGCGTCCCCAAATCCAGGGGCTGTCCACCCGCGCCGCCCTGACCCGGGTGCTGGCCTTCATTCAGACCATCCCCTACGACCGGCTTGAGGACCGGGCCGCGGATGCGGGCTTCCTGCCCCCGCCGGCGATGCTGGCAGACAACCGGGGCGACTGCGACACCAAATCGGTCGCCTTCGCCGCGGTGGCGCACCTGTTGTTTCCCCGACTGCCCATCACCCTGATCCTGGTGCCGCGCCACGCACTCCTCGGCCTGGAGCTGGAACCCGAGCCGGGTGACCGCTACATCCAGCACGAGCGCGGGACCTGGGTCCTGGCCGAGCCGGTCGGCCCCGGTATCCTGCCGGTGGGGCGCACCGGCCCCGAGTCCGCCGCCGCCCTGGAACAGGTCACCGCGGTGGTGCCGCTGTTTCCCTAACGATCATGCCCCGGGATCTGTCTGCAATCGAACGGTACCCAGGCGGCAGACAGTGCAATCATTCACCCCCTTTCTTCTTAACCCACAGATATCGGACCAACCCATGAGCGACGACACCCACAGCGACCTCTTCCAACCCTACCGGCTCGGCAGCCTGACACTCGCCAACCGCATCGTGATGGCCCCGCTGACGCGCAGCCGCGCCGCGGCCGGGGATGTGCCCACGCCCTTGATGGCCACCTATTACGCCCAGCGCGCCGGCGCCGGCCTGATCATCAGTGAGGCGTCGCAGATCTCGGCCCAGGGCAAGGGCTATATCCAGACCCCGGGCATCTACGACGAGGCCCAGGTCGCGGGTTGGCGGCAGGTGACCGCGGCGGTCCACGCCAAGGGCGGCAAGATCGTCATCCAACTCTGGCACGTCGGGCGCATCTCGCACCCCGAGCTGCAGGAGGGCGGCGCCCTGCCGGTGGCCCCCTCGGCGGTGAAGGCGCAGGGGCAGGTGTTCACCGGCCGGGGGATGGTGGACATGGTGACGCCGCGCGCCCTGGAGCTTGCGGAACTCCCCGGCATCATCGACGACTACCGGCGCGCGGCGCAGAACGCACAAGCGGCCGGCTTCGACGGGGTCGAGATCCACTCGGCCAACGGCTACCTGCTCGATCAGTTCCTGCGCGACCAGACCAATCGGCGCACCGACGCCTATGGCGGCAGCATCGAGAACCGCGCCCGTCTGCTGCTGGAGGTGACCGAGGCCGTGCTCGGGGTCTGGCCGCAGGACCGGGTCGGCGTGCGCCTCGCCCCGCTCTCCCCCGCCAACGACATCGCCGACAGCAACCCGGAGCCGCTCTTCACCCAGGTGGTACGGGAACTCTCGGCGCGCGGTATCGGTTTCCTGCATGTCGTGGAGGGCGTGACCGGCGGCCCGCGCGAGACCGGCTCCAGCTTCAAGCTCGGCACCCTGCGCCCACTCTTCCACGGCACCTATATCGCCAACAACGGCTACACCCGCGCGCTGGCCCTGGCCGCGCGCGCCGCAAACACCGCCGACCTGATCGCCTTCGGCCGGCCCTTCATCGCCAACCCGGACCTGGTGGAGCGCCTGCGGCGCGATGCCCCGCTCAACGAGCCCGACCCAGCCACCTTCTACGGCGGCGATGAACGCGGCTATACCGATTATCCCTTTCTGGAGGAGAGCGCCTGAGCGGCGGACGACAGGAGGCGCCGTCGCGCGGGCGGCGTAAACGGCCTTAATCATCGTTCCGGCGGCGGTCCGTCCGCAACCGGAGGTCGAGGCTTTAGCCGGTGGCGGCTCCCGAAATATCCAAGAAAAATCAGTCGCGCCTGCACGCTGGACCGGCTAAAGCCTCGACCTCCGGTGGCTGGAAGGACGATCAAGGCTGCCTGAACGGGGCAAGGGTTGTGGTGCGTCATGCCCGAGAAGCAGTCGCCGGGGCCGTGAAGGCCCCGGCGACCGAATAGTTGCGGGCCTGCCGTAGGGTTTGGGTCGGCAGGTTTTTCTTGAATGTCCTCCTCGCCCTTTTCATCGGGCTTGGATGCGGGGCCTGTGGCCTGGACCCCGTGGGATCAGCGCCGTGTCACCCTCTGCTTTTCCCGACTCCGATCGAGGCTGCGGGCCAGGCGGGTCGCGATGGGAAGAATCTTAGTGCCTTCCTCCCGGAAAAGCAAATGGTCAGTATTGACGACTGCGCGGGTCTCGGACGGACAGGTTTCTAGGCACGCGCCGTTTGCCGCCCCGCCGCCGATACGCTAGGCTGGCCGATCGCCCGGCGCGGGCGACGCGCCCCCCCTGGCGCCCTCCCCCGCCTTGCCCAAGCCACAGGAAGCACCGACCCCCATGCACAGCCCAGGCTCAAAGCTCCTCTTCGCGGGGACCATCTTCTCCAGCTCCTTCCTGCTGTTCCTGGTCCAGCCCCTGATCGCCAAGCAGATCCTGCCCTGGTTCGGCGGCTCGGCGGCGGTCTGGTCGGTCTGTATGGTCTTCTTCCAGGTGACGCTGCTCGGCGGCTATGCCTATGCGGACTGGGTGTCACGGCACCTGACACCGCGCCGCCAGGTGCAGGTCCATGTGACCCTGCTGGCGGCGAGCCTGCTGGTGCTGCCGATCCTGGCCGGCCACCAGTGGAAGCCGACCGGTGAGGCGGACCCGACCCTATGGATCCTGGGCCTCTTGATCGCCACCATCGGGCTGCCCTACTTCATGCTCTCGACCACCGGGCCGCTGCTCCAGTCCTGGGTCGCGCGGAGCCTGATCGGGACCCATGTCTACCGCTATTTTTCGCTCTCGAACCTGGCCTCCCTGCTGGCCCTGATGAGCTACCCCTTCCTGATCGAGCCGCACGCGCGCATCCTCACCCAGGCCTATGCCTGGTCCGGGGTCTTCGTCCTGTTTGCGCTGTCCTGTGCGGGCTCGGCCTGGTACTTCCTGCACCACATCCACCGGCTGCCGCCCGCGGCCCATGCCCCCACCCATGAGCCCGAGGGCGATTGGGACCCCAGGCCCCGGGACTACCTGCTGTGGCTCGGCCTCGCGGCCATGGGCTCCTGGCTGCTGCTGGCCATCACCAACCACATCACCCAGAACGTCGCGGCCATCCCCTTCCTGTGGCTGCTGCCGCTCTCGCTCTATCTCTTGACCTTCGTGCTCTGTTTCGAGAGCGACCGCTGGTACCGGCGCGCCATCGTCCTGCCGGTGACGGCGCTCCTGCTGCTGGTCTGCGCCTATGGTCTCCAGGACAGCGCCATCGGCGTCAACATCAAGGTCGCCATCCCGCTCTACGCCGCGGGGCTCTTCTTCTTCTGCCTGTTCCTGCACGGCGAGTTGGCCCGCCTGCGCCCCGGGCCGCGTTATCTCACCCGCTTCTATCTGATGCTCTCGCTGGGCGGGGCGCTCGGCGGGATCACGGTCGGGCTGATCGCCCCGCGCGTCCTGCCGGCCTACTACGAGTTGGGGATTGGCCTCGTCATCACCGCATTCTTGGCGATGGTCGTGCTGCGCCCGGCCAAGGCGGGTAGCGGACCGGCCCAGGGGACGGCCGCGGCGCCGACCCGTCCGCTGACCAGTGCGTTAGCGAGCGGTGCCGCCGGGGTCCTGGCAGTGCTGTGCGGCTATTTCCTCTCCGTGCAGGTCGTCGACGACCTGGCCGACACCCGCCGCATCACGCGCAACTTCTACGGCAACCTGCAGAGTGTGGATGTCCATCGCCAGGACCCGCACGACGACGTGCGCCAGCTCTATCACGGTTCCATCAAGCACGGTGAGCAGTTCCTGGCCCCCGACCGACAGCGGCTGCCGACCACCTACTATGGTCAGACCTCCGGGATCGGGCGGGCCATCGCCGCGACCCCGGCCAAGAAGGTGGGCCTGATCGGGTTGGGCACCGGGACCCTGGCCGTCTATGGGCGCCCGGGCGATGTCTACCGCTTCTACGAGATCAACCCGCAGGTGCTGGATCTCGCCCGCGGCGAGTTCAGCTTCATGAACGACAGTCAGGCACAGATCGAGACCGCACTCGGCGACGCCCGCCTCACGCTGGAACGCGAGGCGCCCCAGGGGTTCGACGTGCTGGCCGTAGACGCCTTCTCCGGCGACTCGGTACCGGTCCACCTGATCACGGCGCAGGCCATGGACCTGTACCTGCGCCACCTGAACCCCGACGGCATCATCGCCTTCCACGTCACTAACCGCTTCCTGTGGCTGCCGCCGGTGGTACAGGAGATCGCAAGCACCAAGGGGCTCGCCACCGCCCTGATCCGCGACGACCCGACCGGCCCCGGCCAGCGCCGCACCGACTGGATCCTGGTCGCCCGCAACCCGGCGGTGCTGGAGCGGGCCGGCATCCGCGCGGCGGCGACGGCGGTCGCCCCCATCCCCGGGCTGGTGGCCTGGACGGATGATTTCAACAATCTGTTCCAGATTCTGAAATGAACAGTTCCCCTGGATCCGTTGCGATGGGAACAGGTCTGATTATTAAGATGGTATTTTTGGATATCTATATTGTTCGGCACGCTGTTCTTGCTCTGGTATATGCGATGATCAAGGTCCGCGGACTGACCGGTCGGTCCGGTCCCAGGAGGGCGACGGCCCCACTGCCAGGCCCACCAAGCCCGCGTCGGGGACCGCAAAGCCCGGTACACTTGCGCCATTCCTGAACCCAGCCCCGGACTCCCCGATGCGCGCCATGATCCTCGCCGCCGGACGCGGCAACCGCATGCGCCCCCTGACCGACCGAGTGCCCAAGCCCCTGCTCACGGTTGGTAGCAAGCCATTGATTCAACACCACATCGAGCGCCTGGCGGCGGCCGGGGTGCGCGCTATCGTGATCAACCACGCGCACCTGGGCGAGCAGATCGAGGCCGCGCTGGGGGACGGCGCCCACCTGGGCGTGACCTTGCGTTATTCCCCGGAGGGCGAGGGCCGGGCGCTTGAGACCGGCGGCGGCATCTTCAAGGCGCTACCGCTGCTCGGCCCCGACCCCTTTCTGGTCGTCAACGCCGACATCTGGACCGATTGCCCCTTCGCGGACCTTGACCTGCCCGACGGCGATCTGGCCCACCTGGTGCTGGTCGCGAACCCACCCCAACACCCGGCGGGGGACTTTGCCCTGGACGGCGACCGGGTCCGCCGGGACGGCGAGCCGCGTTACACCTTCAGCGGCATCGGGCTCTACCGCCCGGAACTGTTCGCGGGCTGCGCACCCGGGGCCTTTCCCCTGGCCCCGCTGCTGCGCCGGGCCATGGATCAGGGTCAGGCGGGCGGGCGCCTCTATCGGGGCGACTGGTTCGACATCGGCACCCCGCAGCGGCTCGACGAGTTGAACCGACGGCTTACAGGCGGCTAGCTGGGGCCTTACCCCCGGCCCCCCGTTACATTATTTTGAGTATTTGAGACGCCCATGCTCCAGGAACTCGACCAACTCCCCGCCGGCCTGCTTGCGACCGACAGCCGCGACCTGGCCCGCGCACTCGGCGGCCCGACCCTGATCCACCTGCCCGGGGGGCGGCAACCGCCGCTCTTCGTCTCGGTCCTGCTGCACGGCAACGAGACGGTGGGCTGGGACGCGGTGCGCGCGCTGCTCAGCGAGCGCATCGCCCGCTTCGGCGAGCCGCGGCTGCCGCGCGGCTTGAGCCTCTTCATCGGCAACGTGGCGGCGGCCGCCCAAGGCCTGCGCCACCTGCCGGGGCAACCGGACTACAACCGGATCTGGCCCGGGGGCGAACTGCCCCAGTGCGCGGAGACGCAACTGGCAGCCACGGTGCTCGCGCGCATGACCGAACGCGGGGTCTTCGCCGGCATCGACCTGCACAACAACACCGGGGCCAATCCACACTACGCCTGTGTCGATCGACTGGACAGCCGGTCCCTGCAACTGGCGACCCTGTTCGCCCGCACCGTGGTGTATTTCACCGGCCCCACCGGGGTGCAGTCGCTCGCCTTCGCGGACCTCTGCCCGACGGTGACGCTGGAGTGCGGCAAGGTGGGCGAGGCGGCCGGGGTGGCGCGCGCGCGCGCCCTGGTGGACGCCGCCCTGCACCTGGCGGCGATTACCGACCATCCGGTGGCGCCCCAGGACATCGACCTCTTCCATACCGTCGCCCGGATGTTGGTCCCGCCCGACCTGAGCCTGGGTTTTCCGCCGGCGGCGGCCGACCTGGTGCTCGATCCGGATCTCGAGCGCTTCAACTTCCGGGAACTGCCGCGCGGGACCGCCTTCGCACGCCTGCAAGACCCGTCGCTGGGGATCGGCTTGCAGGTGCTCGACGAGGGCGGCCGGGATGTCGCGAGCCGGTACTTTCACCACGAAGACGGCGAAGTCCGGCTGCGCCGCCCCGTGATGCCCGCGATGCTCACCCACGACCTCACGATCATCCGCCAGGACTGCCTGGGCTATCTGCTGGAGCGCTACAACGACCAGGTCCCGGGACGCGGCGTCGGACTCTGAGGGCCGACCGGTCGACCGCGAACAGGGCGACGGCCGCCGCGGAGGCGGCCAGCAGGTCGATAGTGCGCCCGAGCATCCCGGGCAGGGTCACCCCCAGCCAGGCTCACAACAGACCGGCCGCGATGGCCAGCAGGATCGGGTTCTTGACCACCAGGAGCGCGACATTGCGCAGCGGGCACAGCACCCCGCCATGGCGGCCCTGGGCATTGAACTCCGCCAGGGTCAGACCGCGATCCCGCGCGTGCGCAGTTGGGAACGAATGATCGGGTCGGTCCGATTCTTGGAGGTCGCCGCCTTCATAAAGACCACGAGGCGGTCGATGTCGCGCACCACCCCCAGCAGTTCATCATGGTCTTCATTGCTGGAACTGATCGAGCCGAAGGCCAGTTCCATCAGCGCCTCGTCATGGCGGGCAATGCCGATCGCGTAGGCCACATAGCAGGCGAGACCGGGGTGCCGATAATGAATATGGACCGCGAAGCTGCGCCAGGCCTTGAGCCATCCGGCCCACTCCGCGTCGGAGATGTCGCGGCGATCCGTGCGCAGGAACAGGATGGTCTTGAGGAACTCCTCGCGCCAGTTCCACTGCGGCGTCACCCCTTGCACCCGCAGACGCTCGATCGCGTGGCTATGGTGCACCTGGCAGTGGTCGCACTGATAATAGAGGGCAAGGGCGTAGGCGATATACTCGCGCTCCAATTCGTCCAGGACGAAGGGGTCCGACTCGTCCGGGACGCCGGTGATCGCGTGCGCGTGCAGTTCGTTCAGCACGTCGTTGAACGGCTGGCCCTGGATCGGTTTACGGATGGTTGCCATGGGTACTTCTCGATAAGAAAAACAGCATTCTCTAATATAGTACAACAGAATCTTGTGCAGTGCAACAAAATCCGCCTTGTTGCGTCCATCCACCTGAAACCAGGCTTGGAGACGGGAAGAATGACGGAGAGGCTTGCGAATAATCAATGCCAACGTCTGCGATGATCAGCGCCGAGGTGGACCGGACTCCCGACTCTCCGCCATTGAGTCAAGGCGCACTCGCCGACCACGGCGCCTCTGCCTGGAGTCCAAGGCTTCAGCCTTGGCAGGCTCCAATTCGGAGGCGAAGGAGACTGGATCGAGCATGAGTCGTTGCCTGACTGGTTGTCGCGCTGCCGCGGGCTCGATCGCCGCCCCGGACACCGCGTTTTGCCGCGGGGTTGTTGGTCCGCACAGCGGACCCTACGGGGGCCCTAGGGTCCGCTGTGCGGACCGCCCGCCCGGCCGGCACGATGATCAAGACCGCTGACGCGCCGCCCGGTTACAGGAAGTTGGCCGCCGGGATGTCGAAGCGCGCAGCCAGTGCCTTGACCTGCCGGACATTCAGGCTGCGCCGACCCGCCAGGATGGCGCTGACCACGCTCTGGGCGCCGATCTCGGGCAGGTCGGACTGGCGCAGGCCGTGCACGTCCATCAGGTGCCGCAGCATGGCGGCGCCGTCGGCCGGCTCAGGCATCGGGTCCCGACGCTCCCATTCGGCAACGGTCTCGCCGATCTGCTGGGCGAGGGCGGCGAGCGGGTGCGACTCGTCCGCGCCGCCGGCATCCAGCACCGCGTCCAGGGTCCTGACCACCTCCAGGTACTCGCCATCGGTGCTCGGCGGGCGCAGCAGAGGCGCCACATAGGGCCAGTGGGCGATGGCCTCTTCGACTCGGTTCATGACTGCCAACCCCCTTGATCGTACTCGGCGTGGGTCAACACCGCACGCACGAAGAGCTTCTGCCGGTTGAAGTGGATGGCGGCGATCAGTCTGAGCTTGTTGCCGCCGATGTTGAACACGAACAGGTCACCGACTGTCAGTCTTCGCCGCCCTGCCCCCAGTCCATCAGTTCGCGCAGGACGGCGGTCGCGTAGGCCCCGGCCGGGAGTTCAAAGGCCAAGTCGCAGGCGCGGTCGGTCGAATCCCAACCCAGGTCCCGCACCAACAACCGCAGCGCCCGGCGCTCCTGCTCCAGACCGAAGCGCGCGAAGCCGGCGGGCCAGCCAGGGTGGGCGGCGGCCACGGCGTCCTCCAGGGCATGGACCTCGCCGCCGGCAGGCGGGTCGCCGCGGCCCCAGAGTGGGCCCGTGGGGTGCAGGTCCAGGCGGGCGGTGCGCCCGCGCAGGGTGTCGTCGATGGTGTCGGCGGGAAACCAGGAGTGGCTGCCGTCCAGATTGAGGCAGTCGCCGGGGAGCGGCCGGTCCCAGTCGCCGCGGGTCAGGCGTGCGGCCAGGACCTGGTTGAAGACCTGGGAGCGGGCGGCGGAGAGCCAGAGGCCCTGCTGGTGGCGCGAGGGGCGGCGGATGGCGCCGTGAAAGAGGGCGTCGGCGCGGGCCAGGTTGGCGCCGTTGCGCCCGAAACGCTGTTCGCCGAAGTAGTTGGGGACGCCCAGGGTGCGGATGGCGGTGATCCGTTCGGCGAGTCGGTCCGGGTCGGGCGCCCAGTCGCGCACCCGGATACGGAAGCGGTTGCCGGCCAGGGCGCCGCGGCGCAGTTTGCGGCGGTGGGGGTGGACCTCCAGGACCTCGATGCCCTCGCCGGCCAGGGCGGACCAGTCGGGCTCGCGCTCGCGGGGGCGCGGCAGGGAGAACCACTGGCTGGTGACGGCGCGGCGGTCCTTGAGCCCGGCGTAGCCCAAATCCTTCGGGGCGACCCCGGCGGTCGCGGCGAGTCGGCCGGCGACCCATTCGGTGTTCTGGTCGGTCTTGCGTACCCAGAGCAGGAGGTGGTCGCCGTCACCGTCCGGCGAGAAGCCCAAGACCTCCTCGACTTCAAAGTCTGCGGGGGCGACGCGCAGGCGGCCGGTGCCCAGGGGGGCGCCGTGGGCGCGCGGGAGGGCGTGGAAGGGGGTCCAGATCGGCGCGGCCGGGTTGGTCATTACCTGCAATTTCCTGGGTGACGCTGCGCGGGGCCGTCACGCCAGGCGGAACCAGGAATCATTCCTCCTGATTTGCGTTCATTTGCGTTCATTTGCGGACAACAACTCTTCCAACAGCACCACCGCAACGGACGCGATGCCCTCTCCGCGCCCGGTGAAGCCCAGCCGCTCGGTAGTGGTGGCCTTGACGTTGACGCGCGCCGGGTCGCAACGCAGATCCGCGGCAAGCAGGGCGCGCATGGCGGCGATGTGGGGGGCCATCTTGGGACGCTCGGCGACGATGGTCACATCGGCGTTGTGGACCTTGAGGCCTAGCCCGGCCAGGCTCTCCAGGACGCGGCGCAGCAGGATGCGGCTGTCGATCCCGGCGTAGGCGGCATCGGTGTCGGGGAAGTGGTGACCGATGTCGCCCAGGCCCGCGGCCCCCAGCAGGGCGTCGCACAGTGCATGGATGGCGACATCGCCGTCGGAGTGGGCGGCCAGTCCCTGGTCGTGGGGGACCGTCACCCCGCACAGGATCAGGGGGCGCCCGGGGGCGAAGCGGTGGACGTCGAAACCCTGGCCGATCAGCATGAGGAGACCTGCGTGTCGAGATAGAAGCGGGCGAGCGGAAGGTCCTCGGCCCTGGTGATCTTGAGATTGTCCGCGTGTCCCTCGATGAGGCGCGGGGCGAGCCCCATGCGCTCCATGGCGCCGGCATCGTCGGTCACGAGATCCCCGGCCGCGATGGCGTCCTGCAGCGCCGCGCGCAGGGGACCGAGCCGGAACATCTGCGGGGTGTAGGCGTGCCACAGGGTCGTACGGTCCAGGGTGCTGCGGATGCGCCCGGCGGCGTCGGCGCCCTTCATGGTGTCGCGCACCGGCACGGCGAGGATGCCGCCCACCGGGTCCGCGGCCAGTTCGGTGATCAACCGGTCGAGATCGGCCCGGCGCAGACAGGGACGGGCGGCGTCGTGGACCAGCACCCAGTCGGCCGGATCGGCCTCCGCGGCCAAGGCCTCCAGGGCGTTCAACACGGAGTGACAGCGCTCGGCACCACCCGCCACCCGCCGCACCTTGGGGTGATCGGCATAGGCGGTCGCGGACCAGAAGCCATCCTGCGCGCCCAGGGCGACCCAGACGCCACTGATGCGCGCGTCCTCGATGAAGGGGGCCAGGGTCCAGTCGATGACCGGGCGACCGGCCAGGTCCAGGTATTGTTTGGGGATGGCGGCACCCAGACGGCGGCCGACGCCGGCCGCCGGGAGCACGGCCCAGAAACGCTGATCAGTCATTCGTGTTCATTGGCGTTCTTCGCGGACGGGCGGCTCCTTCTTCGGTGCGGTCGGCTTCGGTGCGGCCGGACTGCTTTTCCTGTGGCGTGGTGCCGGTGTCGCAGGCTCGGTATCGGGCGGGGCCGGGACCGCGGGGAGCGGGGAGCGCTCGATGACCTGGATGAAGGCCTCACCGCCCTTGATCATGCCCAGTTCGTCGCGCGCCCGCTCCTCCAGGGCGGCCTCGCCGGAACGCAGATCCTCGACCTCCGCCTGGAGTTCCTGGTTGCGGGTGCGCAGCCGCTCAAGCTCGGCCTTCTGGGCGACGATCTCCAGGTTCAGCCCGTGCAGGTCCGCACGGCTCCCCGGTCCGACCCAGAGCCGGTATTGGAGTGCCGCGAGCAGCACGATCAGTACGAGGATCAGCAGGCGCATGGACGGGAGCGGCAGTGCCCTGACCGCCGACCGGAGGGTACCGGTCGGCGGCGCGTCGGCCTCAGAGCCAGCGGAAGGCATTGCGGCCGGCATAGACGGCCTCGTCACCCAACTGGTCCTCAATGCGCATCAACTGGTTGTACTTGGCGACGCGGTCCGAACGCGATAGGGAGCCGGTCTTGATCTGGCCGGCGGCGGTCGCGACCACGAGATCCGCGATGGTCGTGTCCTCGGTCTCGCCGGAGCGGTGGGAGACCACCGCGGTGTAGCCGGCGGCATGGGCCATGGTGATCGCCTCCATGGTCTCGGTCAGGGTGCCGATCTGGTTGACCTTGATCAGGATGGAGTTGGCGATGCCGCGGTCGATGCCTTGCTTCAGGATCTTGGTGTTGGTGACGAAGAGGTCGTCGCCGACGATCTGGATGCGGTCCCCGAGCCGCTCGGTCAGGCGCTTCCAGCCGTCCCAATCGCCCTCGGCCAGGCCATCCTCGATGGTCAGGATCGGGTACTGGTTGACCCAGCCCTCGAGCATGGCGATCACGCCGTCGGAGTCGAGCTTGACGCCCTCGCCCTCCAGGTCGTAAACGCCGTCCTTGTAGAACTCGGAGGCGGCCACGTCCAGGCCGATCCAGATGTCCTTGCCCGCCGTGAAGCCGGTCTTGCCGATCGCCTCCAGGATCGCCTCCACCGCGGCCACATTGGAGGGCAGGTCGGGGGCGAAGCCGCCCTCGTCGCCGACGGAGGTGGCGAGCCCGCGGGCCTTGAGCACCGATTTCAGGGCATGGAAGACCTCGGCACCATAGCGCACCGCCTCGCGGATGCTCGGGGCGCCCACCGGCAGGATCATGAACTCCTGGAAGTCGACGCTGTTGTCGGCGTGCTGACCGCCGTTGATGATATTCATCATCGGCACCGGCAGCCGGTAGGGGCCGGCGCTGAGCGAGCGGTAGAGCGGCAGGGCGCGCTCTTGGGCGGCGGCATGGGCGGCGGCGAGCGAGACCCCCAGGAGCGCATTGGCGCCGAGCCGGGACTTATTCTCGGTGCCGTCCAGCTCGATCATGGTGCGGTCGATGGCGCCCTGCTCGGTCACCTCCATGCCGACCACGGCGTCCTTGATCTCGCCCTCGATGCGCCCGACGGCCTTGAGCACGCCCTTGCCGCCGTAGCGGCCCTTGTCACCGTCGCGCATCTCCAGCGCCTCGCGCGAACCGGTAGAGGCCCCGGAGGGGACGATGGCGCGGCCGATGGCGCCGTCGGCGGTGATGACGTCGGCCTCCACGGTGGGGTTGCCGCGGGAATCCAGGACTTCACGGGCACGGACATCGACGATTTCGGACATGGTGGTTCTCTCTTGGTCAGTTATAAGGTTAACAAGGGTAACGAATCGGGAACATCGTCAGCGCAGCGGAGGGCACCTTCACCGGCTGGAAATCAGATAGGATTAACAGAATTTTTCAAGATTTACAGGATGATGACCCTAGAAAGAGCAGTTATCCACAGATGAACACAGATTATCACAGATGATTCATTGACTTACGCTTGGCCGGGGGCTCACCTTGCCGGTGATTGTGACATCAGCGATAAGCGCATGACAATTCAAAGAAAATCTGTGTTCATCTGTGGATTTTAGGATTACTGGGCAGGACCCAGGATCGGATAAGGCCTCTGAAATCCTGTCAATCCTGACCATTTATTATCATGTAATCTCATCTTCGGCGAAAGGAGCGGATTTCACCAGCCGGTCGAGCGCGACCAGGGTGGCGAGCAGGTCGCGCATCTTACCCAAGGGCCAGGCGTTGGGGCCGTCGCTCAGCGCCTGGTCCGGACGCGGGTGGGTCTCCATGAAGACACCGGCCACCCCCGCGGCCACCGCGGCGCGCGCCAGCACCGGGACGAACTCGCGCTGCCCGCCGGAGCGGTCCCCCTGCCCCCCCGGCAACTGCACCGAATGGGTGGCATCGAAGACCACCGGGCAGCCGGTGGCACGCATCACCGCCAAGGAGCGCATGTCCGAGATCAGGTTGTTGTAGCCGAAGGAGACCCCGCGCTCGCACACCATGATCCGGTCGTTGCCGGTGGCGCGCGCCTTGTCCACGACGTTGCGCATGTCCCAGGGGGCAAGAAACTGGCCCTTCTTGATATTGACCGGCAGTCCCAGCGCCGCCACGGCCTGGATGAAATTGGTCTGGCGGCAGAGGAAGGCCGGGGTCTGGAGGACATCGACCACCGCCGCCACCTCATCGAGCGGCGTGTCCTCGTGCACGTCCGTGAGGACCGGGACGCCGCAGCGCGCACGCACCGATTCCAGGATCTTGAGCCCCTGCTCCAGCCCGGGCCCGCGGAAGCTGCCGGCGGACGAGCGGTTGGCCTTGTCGAAGGAAGACTTATAGATAAAGGGGATACCGAGCGCGTCCGTGATTTCCTTCAAGGTCCCGGCCGTCTCCTGCGCCAGGGTCTCGCCCTCGATCACGCAAGGCCCGGCGATCAGGAACAGGGGCCGGTCGAGCCCAACCTCGAAGCCCGCGAGCGGCATGAAGCCCCCGAGCGGGATCATGGCGTGGCCCCCGCGACCGGTGCGGGTGCGAGCCCGGCCCCGCCCCCGGCCTGATGCTCCAGCGCCGCCCGGATGAAGCCGCAGAAGAGCGGGTGCCCGTCGCGCGGCGTGGAGGTGAACTCCGGGTGGAACTGGCAGGCGATGAACCAGGGATGGTCCGGGATCTCGATGATCTCCACCAGCCGATTGTCGAGCGACCACCCGGAGAAGCGCATCCCCGCGTCCTTCATCAGGTTGAGGTAGCGGTTGTTGAACTCGTAGCGATGGCGGTGACGCTCGCGGACCTGGGCACTGCCATAGACGGCGCGCGCCAGGCTCCCCGGCTCCAGCCGGCAGTTCTGTCCGCCCAGGCGCATGGTGCCGCCTAAGTCAGACCCCTCGCTGCGGGTCTCGAGCTGACCCTGCTCGTCGCGCCACTCGGTAATCAGGGCGATCACCGGGTGCGGGGTCTGGCGATCGAACTCGGTGCTGTGGGCGCCCTCCAACCCGGCCAGGTCCCGGGCATAGCCGATCACCGCCACCTGCATCCCCAGACAAATCCCCAGATAGGGCACCCGGTGCTCCCGGGCATAGCGCGCCGCCTGGATCTTGCCCTCGATGCCGCGCTCGCCGAAGCCGCCGGGGACCAGAATCGCGTCCAGTCCGGCCAACTGACCGGGCCCCTCCTGCTCGATCTCCTGGGAGTCGATATAGACCACCTCCACCCGCGTGCCCGTGTGCACCCCGGCGTGGGCCAGGGCCTCGGACAGTGACTTGTAGGCCTCGGTCAGGTGCATGTATTTGCCGACCATGCCGATCCGCACCTGCCCCTGGGGTTGGTCGAAGCCCGCGAGCACCCGATCCCACTCGCGCAGATCCGCCGCGCCCACCTCCAGATGGAACTGGCGGACCACCAGTTCGTCGAGTCCCTGGGCGTGGAGCAGGCGCGGGATGCGGTAGATATTGTCCGCGTCCACCGCCGAAATGACGGCATCCTCGGCCACGTTGGTGAAGAGCGCGATCTTGCGCCGCTCCTCGTCCGGCAGGTCGGTCTCGCAGCGGCACAGGAGCACATCGGGCTGGATGCCGATGGAGCGCAACTCCTTGACCGAGTGCTGGGTCGGCTTGGTCTTGATCTCCCCGGCACAGCGCAGATAGGGGACCAGGGTCAGGTGCATGAAGAGCGCGTTCTCGCGGCCCAACTCCACCCGCATCTGGCGGATCGCCTCCAGGAAGGGCAGCGACTCGATGTCGCCGACGGTCCCGCCGATCTCCACCATCGCGATGTCGGAACCCTGGGCGCCGAGCCGGATGCTGTCCTTGATCTCATCGGTGATGTGGGGGATGACCTGTACGGTGCGGCCCAAGTAGTCCCCGCGGCGTTCCTTGCGGATCACCGTGTCGTAGATCTGGCCGGTGGTGAAATTGTTGTTGCGCCCCATGCGGGTGCGCAGGAAACGCTCGTAGTGGCCCAGGTCCAGGTCGGTCTCGGCGCCGTCGTCGGTGACATAGACCTCGCCGTGCTGGAAGGGGCTCATGGTCCCCGGGTCCACGTTGATGTAGGGGTCGAGCTTGATCATGGTGACCCTGAGCCCGCGCGCCTCCAGCAGGGCCGCCAGCGAAGCCGACGCGATGCCCTTGCCGAGCGACGAGACCACCCCGCCGGTAATGAAGATAAACTTAGTCTTAGAGGGGGTCATGAGGGCATCACTGGGGTAGGACAGGTTCCTGGACTTAAGGCCGCTGGCCCGACACGCTACCAAATTCGCCGCGCCCCCTCAACGCGGCAACGCGCTGGTCGGCGATTTAAGGCCCCTGCCGGACCCGGCCGCACACCGGTTTGCCTGTCACAATCAGGGGTTCGCGCGTATAGTCGGGAAGGATCTCGCGACGGCGAGACTCAACGGCCGACGCAGGATCGCGGTGGATCGACGCTGGCTGCCCAACCTGAACGACAACCCACTGCGGAGCATCCATCCTAATGCAATCTTTTGCCAAGCTGATCAGCGTCGCCGCCATCGTCGGCACCGCCGCCTTTGCCGCCAACCCCGCGCAGGCCTGGGGCGGCCCCGGCTGGGGTAACGGCAATGGCAACGGCTGGGGTAACGGCAACGGTGTCGGTGACATGTGGAACGACATGCTGGGCGACGGTTCCGGCGATTTCAACATGAACATGAGCGGCCGCGGCAACGGCCGTGGTTACGGCAACGGTCGCGGCTATGGCGACGGGCGTGGTTATGGCGACGGGCGCGGCTACGGCTCCGGCGGCTACCCGGGCTACGGCTACGGTGGCTACCCCGGCTACGGCGCACCAGGATATGGTTACGGCGCACCGGGTTATGCGGCCCCGGGCGGCGGCTATCCGGGCTATGGCGCTGGAGCACCCGGCTACGGGGCCCCGGGCTACGGCGCTGGAGCACCCGGCTATGGAGCGCCTGGTTACGCGCCCCAGGCCAATGCCTACGGCGGCGGCAACCCGGGCTACGGCTACGGGGCCCCGACTGCCCCCTACGGTGCACCCCCGGCCCCGCCCGCCGCGCCGGTCGGCGAAGCCAGGTAAGACGGCCAAGGTCCTTAGGGACACCCCAGGCCGCGCCCTCCCGGGCGCGGCCCTTTTTTTGTCGTCGCGGCCCCCGGCGGTATCCATGACTTGATCCAGGTCGAGAGTAGACCCAATATAGAGTATTGAGAAACGCGGGGGGTGTCGTCTTGAGTCAAGCAACCATCATTTCCATCGAGACGATGCGCGTTGCGTGCAAGAGTTGTTCGCTCTCAACCCTCTGTCTGCCCATGGCGCTCTGCCCCGAGGACGTGGATCGACTCGAAGATATCGTCAAACATACCCGGCCGCTGCACCGCGGGGACCTGCTGTTTCGCAGCGGTGATCGCTTCCGCTCGCTCTACGTGGTCAAGACCGGCTCGCTCAAGAGCTTCGCACCCAGTCCGGACGGCGGCGAGCAGGTGCTGGGCTTTCACCTGCCGGGTGAGGTCATCGGACTCGACGCCATCGACCGACGTACCCACAGTTGCTACGCCAAGGTGCTCGAAACCTCCTCCATCTGCGAGATCCCCTTCCAGCGACTGGAGGAACTGACGGCAATCATCCCCGGCCTCCAGCATCAGTTGTACCGACTGCTCAGCAAGGAGATCGGCCACGACACCGACATGCTGCTGCTCGGCAGAAAGAGCGCGGAGGAACGCCTGGCGGCCTTCCTGCTCAACATGTCCAAGCGACTGCAACGACGCGGGCTGTCGCCGACCGATTTTCATCTGAGCATGTCGCGCCACGAGATCGGCAGCTATCTGGGGCTCGCGGTCGAAACCGTGAGCCGCATCTTTACCCGTTTCCAGGACGACCGACTCCTGGGGGTGGAGCGCAAGCATATCGAACTCTTCGATCTGGACGCGCTGGAGGCCTTGGTGGAGGGTATGGGCACGATGCGGCAGCAGCAGAGGACCTGAGGCTGTGGCTAGTGGGCATCATTCGGCCGAACCAACTATCAGGCAAAGCGGATAACGATGACCGGTGAAAGCTGGGGGCGGCCAGGTCGGCTCAACCCGCCGGTTCCACCCGCAGCCACAGACAACCCTCAGGACTCGCCTTGTCGATGGCACCCAGGCGTGCACCGTGGGCGGCCTGGGCCTGGGCATCGGCCGCCACCACCCGCAGCCGCGGTCGCAGCGGGTCCAAACGCCCGCGCTGCGTCACGGCCTTGCGGCTCCCGGGCTCGAACTGCGGCTCCCCGCCCAAGTGCATGACCACCTGCCCGCCGGTCATGGCCAGATAGACGTCGGCCAGGATCTCGGCGTCGAGCAGCGCGCCATGCAGATCCCGGTGAGAGTTGTCCACACTGTAGCGCTTGCACAGCGCGTCCAGGCTGTTGCGCTGGCCGGGGTGCAGGCGGCGCGCCAGCGCCAGGGTGTCGGTGACGGCGCACAGGGCGTTGATCCGCGCCCCGTCGTCGCGCCAGCGCTTGAGTTCGCTATCGATAAAGCCGCAGTCGAAGGCGGCGTTATGGATGATCAGCTCGGCCCCCGTCACATACTCCAGGAAGGCCTCGGCAATCTCCGCAAAGCGGGGCTTGTCGCGCAGCGACTCGTTGGTGATCCCGTGGACCTCCGCCGCCGCCGCGTCGATCTCCCGATCCGGTTGCAGATATTGGTGGAAATTGTTGCGGGTCAGCCGGCGATCGATCAGCTCGATACACCCGATCTCGATCAGGCGATGGCCTTCCCGGGGGTCCAACCCAGTGGTCTCGGTATCCAGGACGATCTGACGCATAGTTCAGCCTTAAGACTTAAAGAATGATTGTCCATGATCGAAAGCAAATGCAGCGTTCGAGTCGCCTGATAGCAAATGGACAGGATTGACAGGATTTCGCAGGATTTACAGGATTCCGGATGGGCTGAATCATCCAATTATCATCCTGTTAATCCTGAAAAATCCTGTTAATCCTGTCCAATTCCCAGCAGCCATGCACAGCCGTCCGGTCTTGAGCAGTCGGGCGGTCACAGCTGGTCCGGCACCTCTCAGCGCGGGATGCCCTGGTTGGCCAGGCGGTCGGCGCGCTCGTTCTCGGCGTGGCCGGCGTGGCCCTTGACCCAGCGCCAACTGACCTGGTGGGGGGTCAGGGCGCCGTCGAGCCGCTCCCAGAGGTCACGGTTCTTGACCGGCTGGCGCCCGGCGGTGAGCCAGCCGTTGCGTTTCCAGTTGCTCATCCACTCGGTCACCCCGCGTTTGACATACTGGGAGTCGGTGGTGACCTCGATGCAGGTCGGTCGCTTGAGCGACTCCAGCGCGGCGATCACGGCCATGAGTTCCATGCGGTTGTTGGTGGTCGCACGCTCGCCCCCGCACAGTTCCTTCTCGGTTGCACCGTAGCGCAGCAGGACACCCCAGCCCCCGGGCCCGGGGTTACCCTTGCAGGCGCCGTCGGTAAAGGCCAGGACCGGCTCAGACATCGTAATCTCCGCGGGCACAAGGGTCGCCCCCGCCGGCCCCCGCCAGACCCTGGCGGGTGCTCGGCTCGATCGCCCCGCCGGCCAGCAGCGCATGGCGGGCGCTCCACGAGGGCCGCAATGGGGTCAAGGTGGAGACACGCTTCACGGCCTTGATCACGTAGACACCACCCAGGGCTGGCCACAACCCGCGCCCGAGGGTATCGAGCACCGCCAGGCGGCGCCCTTGGGCGCCGCGCATGGGCGGTCTGAACATGAGTTGTTTGCGCACTTCCACATCGAACCCCAAAAGTGACAACCAGTCTTCGACCCGGTACGTGGTAAGAAAGCGCCCGCACCAGGGCACGCGCCGACGCGACCGGTACAGCAACCGCAGCAGGCCCCAACTGCTGAGCGCATTGAACCCCAGGATGATCACACGGCCCTCGGCGATCAGCACTCGCTCCACCTCGCGCAACACCAGCCGCGGGTCCGACGCGAAGTCCAGGGTGTGGGGCAGGAGTATCGCATCGACGGCGTCGGCAGCCAGCGGCAGCGCCTGCGGATTCGCCACGACTTCCAGACCGTAGGGTCCGTTCGGCAACTGAGCGGGCACCAGCACCCGATGGCGGATGCGGCTCGCCGCCAAGACCTCAGGGAAGCAGGCGCCGACGCCGATCTGCACCAGGTAGTAGCCAAAGGTATCGTGGAGCAGTTCCATCATGCAGTCCCCCTCCCTGGCCGCCACCTCCCGACCAAGGGGCGTGCGGTACCAGTGCTCGAGACTTGCGAAGGAAGAGCCTGGGCCTCTGCAACCGGTCATTCAATTGCCTCTATGCGGGCACGGTGAAAACGTGAAAGTGCCGGAAGTGCGCGAACCCGGCCCGCGCCGGCGCGCCCCCCAACGTCAGGCGCAAGACCGCGGCGCACCGGCGCTCGAACGTCCCCGAAGGCCGTCCATGGTAGCCGGTAACGGGCGCCCTGTCCCCGTGCCCCCGGCGGTCATGCCCGGGCCTTGGGTCTGGTAATGACCGTCAGGTTTGCGTATCATACCCGGACAACTCGTGAGAAGCGATTTAAACCAAGCACTTACGCTTGGCTCCGGGGGTTCGATGAGATCTTTCACACGCATGGTGCGCCGCCCAGGCACACCTTTTTCCATTTTTCTTGCCGCGCTAGCCGTCTCCGGCTGCGCCACCAAAGAGGCCCGCTACACCGCCGGTGAGGACGCCTACGGCAGTCTGGTTTCCGCCCGCGAATATGGTTACGTCCGCCCCGCCGGGGAGGCGGTGCGCGGCACCCGCCCGGGGCGCAGCCCCCAGGGGTCAGGCTCCGATCTGTGGACGCGCGTGCGCGCCGACATGAAGCTCAATCTCCACGCCAACGGGCGCATCGATGAGAAGGTCAGCGCCTTCCGCCGCGACCCGCAGTTCCTGTCGAAGCTCTCGGAACGGGCCAAACCCTATCTCCATGTAGTGATCGGCGAGATACAGCGTCGTGGGCTGCCGGCCGAACTGGCCCTGCTCCCCCACATCGAGAGCCGCTACAACCCAGCGGCCACCTCCCCGGTGGCGGCCGCCGGCATGTGGCAGTTCATGCCTTACACCGGCCGCGAGATGGGACTGCGCCAGGACGCCTGGCAGGATGAACGGCGCGACGTCATGGCCTCCACCCGTGCGGCCATGGACTATCTGCAACAACTCCAGCGGCGCCTGGGCGGCGACTGGGAACTGGCCATGGCGGCCTACAACTGCGGCCCGGGCCGGGTCGAGTCCGCCCAGGCCGCCAACCGCGCGCGTGGCCTGCCCACCGACTTCTGGTCCCTGAACCTGCCCAACGAGACCAAGAACTACGTACCCCAGATTCTGGCGGCCGCCCGCATGGTGGCAGAGCCGGCGCAAAACGGGGTGCACCTGCCGCCGGTGCCGAGCGCGCCCCAATTGGAGGTGGTGCGCACGGACCGGCCCGTGGACCTGGCGCGCGTCGCCGCCGCCAGCGGTATCGGGCTCGCACAGTTGCAGACGCTCAATGCCGGGCTCAAGCGCGGCCAGACCTCCCCGCAGGGTCCGGGGCAATTGGTGGTCCCGGCCGGAACCGGCTCGCGCGTCACCGCCGCGCTGCCTCAGTCCCGGGTCATGGCGGCCGCGCCGCTCGCCGTCGCCAACCCCAAGGCGGTCGCCCAGGCGCTTACCCAACGGGCCGCACCCGCACCGACGGCCAAGTCCGCGACCACCGTCTACGTCGTCAAGGGCGGTGACACCCTGGCCTCCATCGCCCGCGCCCGGAAGGTGGACCTGACCGAACTCGCCGAAGCGAACGCTATGCAGCCGCGCGAGCCCTTGCTACCGGGGCAGAGCCTGCGCATCCCAGGCCGGGACAGCACCGACCCGGGCGCCGGCATGACGGCCGCCAACCTGGTCAACCACCGGGTGCGCAAGGGCGATTCGCTGGACGGCATCGCCCGCCGCTATGACGTTAGCGTCGGCGACCTGATGCGTTGGAACCCGGTCGCGGCCAACGACCTGCGCCACGGCGGGGTGATTCGGATCTATCGGCATGGCCCGGAGTTCGCGTCCTTGTAATGGACGATCAGACGGGGCGGTCGACTCCCCAACGGGGGGCCGGCCGCTCCGGGAGCGCGGGCGCAACACCCGCGCTTGCAACCCGGGACCGACCAGGTTGCCACACCCGCGGTCGCGGTAGGGAACAGCTACCGGACGTTCTCACGGACCGGGCGTCGTTGTCGTAATCGTGGTCGGATTATTCGATTACGACAACGACAGCGTACCCGGGATCTCGGTCAGCACATCAGTTCTTATCGCACCCTGGCGGTAGCGCCAGCCATGCCAGGTGGGTAAACTAGGGAGTATCTTAACTTCCCATCGCAACCAGTT
>Ga0247841_10004605_pt1 | contig 23427 bp, 23 predicted proteins | sample LaCruzMarch2015__2_FD_192410 | JGI IMG/M metagenome (GOLD analysis project Ga0247841, IMG submission 192410) | Freshwater microbial communities from meromictic Lake La Cruz, Castile-La Mancha, Spain - LaCruzMarch2015_18m | ecosystem: Environmental > Aquatic > Freshwater > Lake | place: Spain... | reverse complement strand
CTTCCTCGCGTGTCAGGATCAAGAAAGGCGTGGTCCCCATCGGCATAGCCGAGGCGCAGAAGGCACTGGAGATCGTGAGGCGCGATAAGGACAACGCTATCGGATCGCAGCAGTACGAGATGGCGGCTGAGTTGCGCGACCGCGAGGTGCAGCTGCAGGCCAAGATCAAGAACATGGAGCAGGAGTGGCAGGACACGCAGAAGAAGGAAACCCCCATCGTTACCAAGGAAGACATCGCCGAGGTCGTCAGCATGTGGACCGGTATACCTGTTATCAGCCTCACCATGGATGAATCGGAGAAGCTGCTCAAGATGGAGGAATCGATACACCAGGATATCGTGGGGCAGGATGAGGCCATCATCACAATCGCCAAGGCAGTCCGCCGCTCGCGTGCCGGGCTCAAGGAAGCCAGGCGTCCTATGGGCTGCTTCATATTCCTGGGCCCCACCGGTGTGGGAAAGACGGCGCTGGTCAAAGCCCTGGCCAAGTTCATGTTCAAGAATGAAGATGCCATGGTAAGGCTGGACATGTCGGAGTTCATGGAGCAGCATAACGTGGCCCGCCTGGTAGGCGCACCGCCGGGATACATAGGCTATGAAGAGGGCGGTCAGTTGACCGAGGCTGTAAGGCGCAACCCTTACTCGGTGATCCTGCTGGACGAGATAGAGAAGGCGCACCCCAATGTCTACGATATACTTCTGCAGATCATGGATGACGGCCACCTGACCGACGCCAAGGGCAGGCGGGTGGATTTCCGCAACACCATACTGGTCATGACCTCTAACGTGGGTGCAGAATTGATCAAGCGCGATTCAGGACTGGGGTTCAGCGTTCAGACCGACGACGACAAGAACCGCCACGTGGCCTATGAGAAGATGAAGGAAAAGGTCCTGGGCGTGATGAAGAACAAGTTCAGGCCAGAGTTCCTTAACCGCATCGATGCTGCCATAGTATTCCACGCCCTGACCAAGGAACACATACGCCAGATCGTTAACCTTATGCTGCGCGAGGCCGTTGGATCCATGGCGGAGAAGCAGATTACACTTGAAATTACTGGTGCTGCCAGGGATTACCTGGGAGAAAAGGGTTACGACCCCAATTACGGCGCCCGACCCCTGCGCCGCGTGATTCAGCAGGACGTCGAGGACAAGCTGTCGGAGAACGTCTTGCGCGGAGAATACGAGGCCGGCTCAAAGGTAGTGGTTGACTACGACGGCACGGAGATCACAATCCGCAAGCTTGAAAAAGCGGTGGCACCGGCGGCTGAGAGCAAATTGCTGGCGGGCGAGGGAAACCACCTGCTCGGTACCAGCAGTTCCTGAGCGGAACTGACAGGTTAATTGTATTATACGAGGGCGTGACCGGTCACCGGGACCGGGATCACGCCCTCAATCTTTTCCCCTGCACGTTTCAAGAAAGTTATTACTATTTTTGTTATCATTTGCTGGCCTGAGGTCAAACGGGATAGGGAAAAAGCTTGGAAAAGCAGAAAGTAAAAAAAGTATTTATCTGCCAGAGTTGCGGCAGGGAAAGCCCCAAGTGGGAGGGCCGCTGCTCAGGTTGCCAGGAATGGAATTGCCTGGTCGAGACCACGGTTGCGAAAGTAAAAAGCACGGCGGAAAGCAGGCCGGACGCAGCGGGCCACCTGCTGGAGCTTGCCAAATTGCAGCGCGACAGCTATTCCCGCATAACCTTTCCCATCGGCGAGTTGAACCGCGTTCTCGGAGGCGGGTTGGTGGCCGGTTCGGTGGTGCTCATCAGTGGTGACCCCGGCATAGGCAAGTCCACGCTGCTGCTGCAGATCTCCGATGCCATTACGAAAAACAGGGAAGGCCAGGTTGTATACGTGTCGGGGGAAGAGTCATCGCAGCAGCTCAAGATGCGGGCGGAGAGGCTGGGTGTCAAAGGCAGCGGGCTATATGTCTACCCTGAGACTAACATGGAAAACGTGATGGCGGGGTTGGAATCGATGCAGCCTTCCCTGGTGGTGGTCGATTCCGTACAGACGGTTTACCTCGAGGATATCAACGGCGCGCCGGGCAGCATCAACCAGATCCGGGAATGTACGCTGCGCCTTTTGAGGTGGGCCAAAAGGACAGGTGTGCCGGTCTTTATCTCGGGGCACGTTACCAAGGATGGCTCTATCGCCGGGCCCAAAGCACTGGAGCATATTGTGGATGTAGTGCTCAGCCTGGAGGGGGAGTCCTTCAACAGCTACCGCATATTGAGGAGCGCCAAGAACAGGTTTGGCTCAACCAACGAGGTGGGGGTATTCGAAATGGGCAGTACGGGGTTAACTGAAGTGGCAAACCCCTCACAGTTTTTCCTGGAATCATACGTAAACGGCACCATCGGTGCCTCGGTCGTTCCCACACTGGAAGGCAGCCGCCCCCTGCTCGTGGAGGTACAGGCCCTGACCAGTGCCGCCGCCTATGGTCCGCCCAGACGCATAAGCAACGGCGTCGATTTCAACAGGCTTCTGCTGATATGTGCCGTCCTGACCAGGCGCGCGGGTGTAGGCTTGTACAATCAGGATGTTATCGTTAACGTTACGGGTGGGATCAGGATATCCGAGCCGGCCGCCGACCTGGGCATTGCCATGGCCATCGCGTCCAGCTTCAGGGACGCCAGGTCCATACCCGGGACCGTGGCGGTGGGCGAGATAGGGTTGAGCGGGGAGCTCCGGTCGGTGCCGCAGATGGACAGGAGGATCTCGGAGGCTGCCAGGCTGGGCTTCACCAGGTGCATCATCCCGGCCGCTTTTAAAAAGGCGTTCCAGGGTTCGGACGGCCTGGAGATAATCCGGGCAGGCAGTATAGCGGAGGCCCTGCGGGCTGGGCTTGAGAAAACGGTTAAGAAAAAGGAACAGGACAATGAGTGAAAGGGCTGGGGTGGCTGCCATCGTGGTCGGCGCCGGGAGCGGCAGCAGGATGGGTGCGGACAAGGCATTCCTCGACCTGGCCGGCAAACCGGTTATCGCCTGGCCGGTGGAAGTTTTACAGGGTAATATGCATGTTCTTGAAATCATCTTAGTTTTACATAAAGATCGCTTGGATGAAGGCAGGGGCCTTGCGCATAAAAATGGATGGTCAAAGGTTACCCGGGTATGTGCCGGCGGCAACCTGAGGCAGGATTCGGTGAAAAGTGGTTTGGCTGTCGCCGGGGATTGTGAACTGGTGCTTATTCATGATGCCGCGCGCCCTTTCCTTACTGACAGGTTGATAGATGACGGTATAAAAGCAGCAGAGTTCACCGGATCGGCGGTTGCAGCCGTGCCGGTCAAGGACACAGTTAAGCAGGTAGATGAAGACCACATTGTGTCTGCGACACTGCCGCGCAGCAGGTTGATGGCAGTCCAGACACCCCAGGTCTTTCGATCTAAAATATTGAAAGAGGCGTATGGTTCGCTGGTCGGCGAGGTCATGGATGATGCCGCCGCCGTCGAGTTGGCCGGCTTCAAGGTCAAGCTGTACACAGGGGATTATGAGAATATTAAGATCACCACACGTGAAGATTTGGCACTGGCGGAAATAATCGCAAGGCGAAGGTGACATTATGAGAGCAGGCATAGGTTACGATGTTCATCCACTGGTGCCCGGGCGCGCCCTGGTGCTGGGAGGGGTAACCGTCCCTTTCCAAAAAGGGCTGGATGGCTACAGCGACGCGGATGTCTTGGTACACGCCATCATGGATGCACTGCTGGGCGCCGCCGGATTAAAGGATATCGGGCACCAGTTCCCCTCGGGTGACCCTCAGCACAAGGACGCCTCCAGCATCCATATGCTGGAGCACGTGGGGCGCAAGGTGGCCTCGGCCGGTTACATCGTTAAAAACGTGGACAGCACGCTTATTGCCGAGGAACCCAAAGTGGCCCAGTATATCGACCGGATGAGGCACAATATCGCCCTGGCCCTGCGCATAGAGGAGGAGCAGGTGATGGTCAAGGCCACTACCACAGACGGCCTGGGATTTGCCGGCAGGGGTGAAGGGATGGCCGCTTACGCCGTTGCCATGCTCGGGGAATAATTCTATTTGATACGAGGTGCCGCATGAAGATATTCAACACCTTGTCGGGGCAGAAGGAGGAATTTTCGCCTGCAGGCGACGAGGTCAAGATGTACGTCTGCGGCGTGACCGTTTACGATGTCTGCCACTTCGGTCACGCCCTCTGTTACGTGTCCTTCGATGTTATCAGGCGCTACCTTGAATACCGGGGATACAAAGTAAAATACGTGCAGAATTTCACCGACATCGATGACAAGATCATTAACCGTGCCAGGGAAAGGGGCATACCATGGAAGGACCTGGTGGAAAAATACATTGCAGAGTATTTTGCCGATACGGACGCCCTCAATATTATGAGGGCAACGGTCTACCCTCGGGCCACCGAAGAGGTGCCGCGCATACTCGAAGTGATCAGTGTACTGGTTGAGAGAGGCCATGCCTATCAATCTGATGGCAGCGTCTATTTCCGCGTTAAGAGCTTCCCGGGCTATGGCAAGCTTACGCACCAGAGCGCTGATGATATGCGTGTTACGGTGACGGTCGAAGCCGAAAAGAAGGAGGACCCGCTGGATTTCGCTCTCTGGAAGGCGGTCAAGCCGGGTGAGCCTTCATGGCCCAGCCCCTGGGGCGATGGCCGCCCGGGCTGGCACATCGAGTGCACCGCCATGTCCACCGGCCACCTGGGCAAATCGCTGGATATACACGGGGGAGGGCAGGACCTGGTATTCCCGCACCACGAAAACGAGATGGCGCAGTCGGAATGTTATACAGGCGTTGTGCCCTTCGTGCGCACCTGGATGCATAACGGGTTCCTGCAACTCGGCAGCGACAAGATGAGCAAGTCGCTTGGCAACCTGGTCACGATTAAAGAGGCCCTGGCCCGCAACAGCGCGGACGCTATACGGCTCTTCATAATAAGCTCCTATTACAGGATGCCGCTCAAGTACAGCACGGAGGCACTGGACGCGGCCGAAACCGGCATCGAGCGCATGCGGCAGGCCCTCAAGGCGGAGGGAAAACCCGGTGGTGCTGTCCTGGACGCCGGGCAATTCAAGGCCCGCTTTGTAGAATCCATGGATGATGATTTCAATGCGCCGCAGGCGGTGGCAGCCTTGTTCGACCTGGTGCGTGAAATCAACCGCGGCAATGAAAAAGGACTCGACATCGGGGATGCGCAGGACACGCTGAGGGAACTGGCCGGTGTAATCGGTTTTACCCTGCAGGAGACCAGGAAATTGTCGGCCGCAGAAGAGCAGGAGATAGAGGCCCTGATTGTAAAGCGCAATGAGTACCGCAGGGCCAAGGAATGGAAGCTGGCCGATGAAGTGCGCGACCGGCTGATCGGGATGGGTGTGGCCATCGAGGACACTGCCAAGGGCACGGTCTGGAAGATAGCCAGATAGCCTAGTGCGAAGGCTGTTTGAGCAGTTTTATAGTGTCGCCCACACGTGCCCCAAGGATCGAAGCCGCGCTGCCGTCCCTGAAAGACAGTTCGAGGTAGTTGTTGCTGCCTATCACGGCCATTAGCCCGCTTCCCTGTGAATAGTAATGGCCGGTGTTATCGATGCGCTGGTTCCTGACCTCGACCGCGGCCCCTCCCGGGGGTATGTCCTTACTCAGAAGGTTGGTTACCAGGTTGCCGAAGCGGTCAATGTATATTATGTGGCCGACCGTGTGGCCCGTAGCATCTTTGAATGGGACGGGGATGGGGAAAACTGTCAGGGCGTCTAATTTCTCACCGAATTCCGTAATGGGTATATCCAGTGAAAGGTGGGCGGCCACCGGCGCGAAAACGTCGCGCCCGTGAAAAGTTGCGCTCACGGGATGTCGCCAGTACTCCTTGGTGGTGAGCGATACGGCCTCGCATCCTTCGGGCACTGCCCTGCTGGTCGCCTGGTCCGGGGTGGAGCGGTTATGCGATTCCTGCACGCCGGCCACCTCGTGCAGTACATAGCTCAGCGTGCCGTTATCGGGGGTAACGAAATAGGCCGACGGTGTTTTTAAAATAACGGCCCTGCGGTGGCTGCCCACGCCCGGGTCGACCACCACGATATGAATACTGCCCTCGGGAAAATAGCGCCAGGAAGTGTGAATGATAAAAGAGGCCTGCCGGATGAACTGGGGTTCCACCGAGTGGGAGATATCAACTACGGTTGCCTGGGGATTAATGCCCAGGATAACACCTTTCATACTTGCAACGTAGCCGTCGCCGGTGCCGAAGTCGGTTGTCAGCGTGATGACGCGTGACATGCCGTTGTGCTTCCCTGTTAAGCCGCGCTGACCCTGACGATCACGATTGAAAGGATGACAAACATCACCGCCATGACTATGGTGACGTTGAAGAGGGTTTTCTCCACGCCGCGCTTGGTCCGGTACACGCCGTCCGCCTGCCCGAAGATACCTCCCAGGCCCCCGCCCTTGACCTGCAGGGCCAGGACGATAATAAGCGCAACCGCAAGTACAAGCTGTGCAATGGTCAGATAAATGGGCATACTAATTTCCTCCGAGTTTATCAACGATTATCGGCCTGACGACGGCAGGGTTGGCCTTTCCCCTGGAAGCCTTCATGACCTGCCCGATAAGGAAAGTCAACGAAGTTTCTTTGCCCGCCCTGTAATCGGCAACGGCCTTCTCGTTATCCGTAATAACCTTATCTATTATTATAGCAAGTTCAGCGCTGTCGCTGATTTGGACCAGTCCTTTCTCTGCGACAATGGCGCCTGCCGGCTTACCGGTCTGGAACATTTCTTCGAATACAGCCTTGGCCAGGGGACCGCTTAAAGTCCCTTTTTCAACAAGGTCGAGCATTTCCACCAATTGCGCGGGCTGAACAGGGCTGTCCCCGATCTGCCTGTTAGCAGAGTTGAGCAGGCGCGCGAAATCGCCCAGCATCCAGTTGCCGATGGTCTTGGCTTTTTTGCTGGTGTCCTGTTCTGCCCCCTTCCCTGAGAATAAGGCCAGGCACTCCTCAAAGTAGGCGGCCATGGGCCTGTTGTCGGTAAGCAGGCCGGCATCGTAAGGGGTCAGGTTGTACTGGCTGACGAACCGGTCGAATTTGGCTTCCGGCAGCTCGGGCAGAGAGGCCCTGATCTTTTCAACTGCCTGGCGGCTGAAGGACAGGGGGGGCAGGTCCGGCTCGGGGAAGTACCTGTAATCGTGAGCATATTCCTTGCTGCGCTGGCTGAATGTTATACCTTTGTCATCCACCCAGCCCCTCGTCTCCTGGGCTATCTTGCCTCCCGCATCAAGTACTTCCCGCTGCCTCTTCTCCTCGTACTCAAGGGCGCGGTAAACAGCGCGGAAGCTGTTCATGTTCTTGACTTCCACCTTGCCCAGGTATTCTTTTGTGCCCCTGGGCCTGATGCTGATATTGGCGTCGCAGCGGAAACTGCCCTCCTCCATGTTGCCGGTGGAGACACCCAGGTACTGGAGGATGGCCCGCAGCTTTACCAGGTAAAGCCGTGCCTCCTCGGGTGAATTCATATCAGGCTCGCTGACTATCTCCATCAAAGGCATGCCGGCGCGGTTGATATCCACCAGGCTGTAGCTCTCCCCCTCGGCGGAAGTGCGGTGTACCAGCTTGGCCACGTCCTCCTCCAGGTGGACCCGCGTAATGCCTATGTTCTTTTTCCTGCCGTCGATATCTATCACAAGGTAACCTTTGAGGCTCATTGGCATGTCGTACTGTGATATCTGGTATCCCTTCATCAGGTCGGGGTAGGGATAATTCTTGCGGTCGAACTTGGCGTGTTCCGGGATCGAGCAGTTGAGCGCCAGGGCAGTCATCAGGGTGAACTCCACGGCCCTCTGGTTGATAGAAGGAAGGACGCCCGGCATTCCCATGCAAACCGGGCAGACGTGCGTATTGGGAGGGTCGCTGGCATAGTTTGCACTGCATGCGCAGTACATCTTGCTCTTTGTCAGCAACTGGGAATGCACCTCTAAGCCTATAACTGTCTCGTAGTCCACGGCGTTTGATAGTATAGCAGCACGGCAGGTACGCTTCAAACAGTTGACTTTTAAATAGTAAAGTTATATAAATAGAACAGTTATAAGTTATGAATAATTCACAAAACATAACTATTTCCAGCCGGTACAAGGAAGAGAGGCTGGACAGCATAAGTGAAAACATACTGCTTTTCTTCCCCCTTTTCTACAAGAATATACTCAAGCTGGCGCACAAGAAGACTGTAAAAAATCCCCTGAACATGCAGCTGCGCATGCTGAGCATGCTCACTCTCACAGGAATGATGCAGCCGTCCGAGATAGGCATCCGCATGGGCATCTCCAAGCCCAACGTATCTGCGCTGATAGACAAGGCTGCGGAACTGGGATACTTGGAACGCAGGCCCGATGAGGAGGACCGGCGCGTGATCCACATTGTAATCACAGCCAAAGGGAGAAAGTTCGTGGCAAACCGCTTTCAGGTGGTCCGGAAAAGCATAAAAAATAACCTGTCGGGGCTCAACAGTGATGATTTGGACAGCCTTAACCTGGCCCTCGACACGTTTAAAAAAATAATATCGAAGATGGACCAGGGTGCATAACGCAGCTGTGAATATTAGAATACCATCAGGAGTAAAACCGGTATGAACAAGAGATTATTTTTCGGGTTGACTGCAGTTGCCGTGGCAACGGCCATAATATTGGGAGGTTGCAGCGCTGCACCGGCTCCCGGGCAATTGTCCGTGGCCCGGGTCCAAAAGGGTGACATGGTGGTTAAGGTAAGCGCCGACGGTACTATCGAGATGCCAACGGCGGTCAACCTTTATTTCGACACCTCTATGTTCACCCCGCCGTACAGCGGGCGGGTAAAAGCCATATACGTGGAGAAAGGGGATATGGTCGGGGCCGGCACTGTGCTGGCCAAGCTGGACGACACCACGCAGAGGATGGCCGTAGAAGCGGCGCAGTATGCCCTGGAACTGGCCATCAACAACGTTGTGCAGACCACCTGCTGCGGCGTCAACCGGTCGCCCGGGTTCTACTGCGACGCGGTGGCGCAGCTAAGGTTCGAGTTCGCGCAGAAGGAGTTGGAGAAGTCCCGCATGTTCCTTCAGACCGGGGATTATGGGGATGCAGCGGAGCAGGTCGCCCTGGCGAAGTACGACCTGGAAGGGGCAAAGAAGTTCTACAGCGACCCTGATTACCGCCGCATCAGGCTTGACCTGGTGGACGTCACCCAAGTCAACTATTCCGATTACGACATAGACATGGCCATCAGCAGGCTGGCGGCCGAGATCGACCAGGTCTCTGCCCTACAGTCGCAGTTCACGGATGGCAGCTACGGACCCGCCTCCGACTCTTTGCAGAATATGCTGGTGGAGATGGTTGATACCTACAGCGTGGTCAAGAGGCTAAACCACCTCCCGCAGAACTCGGTTTACCCCGATACCTGCACCGCGTACACGGTGGTCAACGAGATAACAGCCTCCCTGGCATTGCTGGACACGCTGAAGCAGCAGGGGGACCCGGTAAAGTACGCCGAAACGCTCTCCATCGTCGAGCACGATATGGAGATGAGCGTGAAGATACTCGATGAGAACATCTCTACTTTCCGCGCAGGCCTCAACCTGAAGACCATGCGCGACTACAATATTGCAGTCCAGGTCGCCATTATCAACCTGCAGCGGGCCAAGCAGGCCCTGCTCAAGACCGAGCTGATTGCGCCCTTCGACGGCAGGGTCACCGATATCAACCTGAGGGGAGGGGACATGATAACCCAGCGTTACGCGGTGACGGGTGTGCCTATCGATTCATACGTGGTCCAGCTGGCCGATGTGAATGCTGTCCGCATGGCCGGGATTCTGGACGAGATCGACATAGCCAGGATTGCGGGCAGGCCGCTGGAAGAGCTTAAACCGGTCATACTTGTTGACGCCTTCCCCGGCAGGCAGTTCAATGGCCGCGTTACTTTTATCTCGCCATTCGGCCCCACGCAATCAAACAGCATACAGTATTACGGCACAATGCAGACCACCCTGCCGACCTACAAGATAGAGATCGCCCTCGACCCCGCTGAGACCGCTTATCTGAGCGGCGGCATGTCCGCCAGCGCCCAGATTGTAGTCGACTCACGCAGCGGGGTGCTGACCGTGCCAGGCGCTGCGGTGAGCGGAAAGAGTGGCAATTACACTGTCCTGGTGCTCAAGGATGAAAAGACGGGCCTGACCGAGCAGCGCCCGGTCACCGTAGGCCTGCAGGACAGGACCACAGCGGAGATAATCTCGGGACTGGCCGAGGGCGAAACGGTGGTGCTGGAAAAGGCCGCCACCCAGGCCAATGCCCTGCATAAATAGGCTATGAATAAAATATTCGTTTCAATTCCAAATACAAGCGGAGGCTACAAGTATGGCAGCTAACATATCCGAGAAATTTAAATCCGGCCTTTCCACCACGCGGGGGAAAGTCATATTCATAGTCGCGCTGGTGGTCGTGCTGGGTGGACTGGTGACTCTGGGCTACCTCGGTTACCAGAACTATACATATGTCAGCACGGACAACGCGCGCATCAGCGCCCCGCTTATCGCGGTGCCGGCCCTGACCTCCAGCCAGATCATCAGCCTGGACGTTGACCTCGGCAGCTACGTCGAGAAGGGACAGCGCCTGGCCACCATGGGCGTGCCGCGCCCGGACAGCCCTGCCGACAGGCTGGGACTCAAGGATGTGCCCCTCGGCCGGGCCAGCCTGGACGCCCCGGTCAGCGGCTACGTGGCAGCGGTCTGGTCATATCCCGGCCAGGTTGTATCGCTCGGAGCATCCATAGTTACGCTTTACGATGCATCTAACACCTGGGTGACCGCCAACATATCCGAGGCTGACCTGGGCCGCATACAGCCGGGCCAGGAGGTAGAGATAAAAGTTGACAGCCTGGGTGGCACCAGGCTTATGGGCAGGGTGGACGGCATAGCCGCAGCCACAGCTGCTACCTTCTCGCTCATGCCGCAGAACAACACCACCGGCAACTTTATCAAGGTCGCCCAGGTTGTTCCGGTCAAGATATCGGTGTACAACCCTGATAATTACGTACTCATCCCCGGCACATCGGTCGAAGTCAAAATAACGACCAGGTAACGGGTAAAGCGCGCTTATGCCGAAATCGAGCGAATCACGCGTCCTTGCGGTTGCTATCATCGGCACCTTCATGGTGATCCTTGACCAGACCATCATGAACGTGGCGCTGCCGCACATCATGGCGGTCTTCAACGAGACAACCGACCGTGCCCAGCTTGTGGTTTCGGCTTACCTCATGGCCACCGCCATCTCCACCCCCGCGGCCGCCTTCCTGGCGCAGCGTTTCGGCATAAAAAAGGTATATCTTTTCAGCCAGGTGGGTTTCCTGGTCGGTTCCCTGTTGTGCGGCATAGCCTGGAATACCAGTTCACTCATTACATTCAGGGTATTGCAGGGACTGGCGGGCGGCCTGCTCAACCCGCTGGCCATGACCTTTCTCTTCATGAACGTGCCCCCGGAGGACCGCGGTACCGCCATGGCCATTTTCGGCATCCCCATGATGCTGGCCCCGGCTATCGGGCCGACCCTGGGCGGCTACCTGGTGGATTACTGGGACTGGCGCATGGTCTTCTATGTTAACGTCCCGGTCGTTTTGATAGCCATCGCCATGGGCATCGCCTGGATAGAGGAGACGCCGACCTTCAAAACCGGCTTTGACGGCAAGGGTTTCTTCCTGGCGGCGGTCGGTTTCAGCTCCATCCTGTACGCGTTTTCCTATGCCCCCACCTGGCAGTGGGACGATTGGCGTATCGTGACGCTGCTGACCGTGGGTTGCCTCTGTATCCTGGCCTGGGTGATCGTGGAGCTGCGTGCCAAGCAGCCGCTGCTCGACCTGCACATGTTTAAGAACCCCGGCTTCTCCCTCGGCATCGGCCTGACCTTTGTCACCACCATCGGGCTTTTCTCCCTGGTGTTCCTGCTTCCTTTGTTTTTGCAGAACCTGCGCGGCTTCTCCGCGCTGGCCAGTGGGTTGATGGTCCTGCCCACGGTCATCGGCTCCATGATTTCCATGCCCGTGGCGGGCCGGCTTTACGACAGGTTAGGGCCGCGCCTTCCTACCGTACTGGGCCTGGTCATCACAGGCGTCAGTTCGCTGTGGCTGCAGATGCTGGATGTAACGACGCCCGACGACCTGCTGCGGTGGATCCTCTTTATCAGGGGCATTGGCGTGGGCTTTGCCATGATGCCCGTCATGACCTACACGCTCTCGGCGGTGCCACAGCGCATGACGGCTCAGGCCTCGGCCATGATCAACGTGTCCAGGACCATCTTCGCTTCCCTGGGTATCGCCGTCTTTGCCACCATGCTGGACACCTTCCAGAAGACCAACCTGTCGATGATGGTGCAGACCATCACCCCGGACTCAGTCATCGCCCTCCAGATGCTGTCACAGCTGCAGGTGTATTTAATGCAGGCTGGAATGACATTGCAGGCGGCACAGCAGGCGGCCGTCAACCTGCTCTACCAGTACGTGAATGTGCGGGCCAGCGTGACGGCCTTCCAGATGGATTACGTGATCAGTGCAGTGGTGATTATGGTCGGCATCATACCGGCCATGTTCCTGCCGTGGGGGCGGATCAAGAAGGGCAGCAGCCCCGCTATGCCTATGGAATAGGATTCTTTAAATCCATTTCTTCTTGTGGAAATATATAAGCATTCCGCCGGCCACCCCGGCCATCAGCAGCAGCACGCCGGGGTAACCCCACTCGGAGTTCAATTCCGGCATATTGCGGAAGTTCATGCCGTAGAGGCCCACGATGAAGGTCAGCGGTATGAAAATGGTTGCCACCACGGTCAGCACCTTCATCACCTCGTTGGTCTTGTTGCTCATGCTCGACAGGTAGATGTCGATCAGGCCGCTCACCATATCGCGAGTGCTTTCGATCAGGTCCATGGCCTCGAAGATGCGGTCGTAGACATCGCGGAAGTAGGCTACTGTTTCTTCCTTGATAAGGGGTGAATTCTTTTTGGACAGGTCGCTCAGTATCTCCCTGGAGGGCCAGATGAACTGCCTGATCTGCATCATGTTTTTCTTGATGCCCTGGATGGAATTCAATGTATTGCGGGTGGGATTGGCCACCAACTCATCTTCCTTATCCTCGATCTCGTCTCCGAAACTCTCCACGGTATTGAAGTAGTTGTCCACGATCGTATCTATGATGCGGCAGGCTAAAAAGTCGGGGCCCATCCTGCGCACCACTGAATCGGCAATCTTTATCTCATCGCGCAGGTCCCCGAAAAAGTCCCCCGGGGTTTCCTGGAAGGTTATCAAATAATTTTTTCCGAAAACTATGCTCAACTGTTCCGCGTCGATTGAGTTCCGGGTTTTGTTGAATTCGAGCATCTTGAGTATGAGAAGGATGTAGTGCCCGAAATCCTCCTGTTTTACCCTGTGCCCTGTGTTAGCGATGTCCTGGACGGTCAGTTCATGCAGGTTGAAGACGCTTCCGATCGACCGCAGCAGGGCCCGGTCATTGACATTGTCCACGTTGATCCATGTGACCCCGGCTTCCTCGCTAAATGCCTTGCATTCTTCGATGGTGGCGTCAGCCTTGATTACGTAATCAGACCTGTCGTAATGGATGATGCTGAGTGCGGAAAGCCTGGTTTCACTCATAGCTGCCTCCACGGGTTCAGCGTGTTTTTCCCCTTGCCATTGAGGCAAATATACCACCAATACAGAGTGCCGTAAAGATAGCCAGGGCGGTCTGCAGGCTGCGGATGTACTGCGGGTAAACGTCAGGGGTGACCTGCACGCGCCCCATGAAAAGGGAGATTAGCAGCATGGCGATTCCCAGGCTGAACATCTGGCCGGTGAGGCGCATGGTCGCCAGGGTGGCCGATGCCACGCCCAGCGATTTCTTGTCCACCGAGCTCATCACGGCGTTGACGTTGGGTGAGGAGAAGAGGGCAAAGCCGGCGCCCAGCAGGACCAGGCAGCCGGTGATATACCAGAGCGCCGTGTCCGTGCCAATAAATATCAGCAGCAGCAGCCCGGCGGCCGTCAGCGCCATGCCCGAGGAAGCGAGAAGGCGGGGCTCGATCCTGTCGGAAAGGCGGCCCGTAAATGGTGAAAAGACGGCCTGCACCACCGGCATGGCTACCAGCACCAGCCCCGCAGCCCCGGGGGTCAGACCCCGGATGTATTGCAGGTACAGGCTGAGCAGGAAGCCGACCGCGAAGGTGGCGCTGTAGTTGATGAAGGCTGCCAGGTTGGAGAAGGCGAACACCTGGTTGTGGGCGAAGAGTTTTATATCGAGGATGGGACTAGCGGTCACAGTTTCCCACTTGAGGAAGATCAGCAGTATGACCAGCCCGGCCCCCAGTGATATGAATCCGTGGGTAGAGGGCAGTTCGGAAAGGCCGTACATCAGTGCCACCAGGCCTCCTCCGTAGATGACAGAGCCGAACAGGTCGAACCTCTCGCCGCGCGCCTCCGCCCACTCCGGCTTCAGCTTCCAGGCCGTTACCACCAGCAGCAGAGCGCAGAGCAGCGCGTTGAGCCAGAAAATGCTGCGCCAGCCAAGGTACTGCGTCATCATCCCTCCCAGGAAGGGCCCCAGCGACAGGCCCACGTATGTGATCGCGATATTGATGCCCATGGCGCGGCCTCGTTCGCCCGGAGGGTAAACCGAGGAGATGATGGCCGCCACCGTGCCGAAGAGCATCGCACCCCCGACTCCCTGTATCACGCGTGCAGCTATCAGCACCTGCGGTGACCAGGCCAGCGCCGCCATGACTGAGGCCGCCCCGAAAATAGCGCCTCCCCAGATGAATACCTTCTTCCTGCCGCTGATGTCAGCGATGCGCCCCAGCGGTATGAGGAAGACCGCCGCGGACAGGATGAAGGACGTGGCGATCCAGCTCAGGGTGACCGCATCAACAGAGTATTCCCTGCCTATGGTTGGCAGGGCGATGTTGACTGAGGCAGCCATGAAGGGCGTGAGGAAGGCCGCGATGGAGGTCACCAGCAGCACGGCTGTCTTGTGGCTTTTTAGCGGGGGAACAGCTTCCATATTTAAGTCCTCAAATTAACTCACGCTGAAACGTGCAACCTGCGGTTGTTTGAGCAGTTCCCAGATCCCGCTCACGCCGTGGCTGAGCGCTCCCAGTTCGAGGTGAAGCATTGCTATGCCGCAGTCCAGACGCCTGGCCACGTTGAATTCCAGCCCGCGGTCCTTGACGTAAATTGTGATGCCGCGCTCCTCAACCAGGAAGCCCCAAGGCTGGCGGTTCATGGCCGACGGGGCCAGGCGGGCAGCTTCCACGGCTGACTGCACCCACCCGGGCCAGGAGGTTTGCGGCAGGCCGCCGACCATGGAGGGCAGCGGCTTGCGCTGGTGGTTGGACCCGAAACCGCTCATGGCCTTTTCCTCGAATGACCATTGCTCCGTGGTGTAGCCGACGGGCGATACACATATCATTTTCTCGCCTTTCCCGAGGCTGACCAGGGACTTGACCGCTTTTGCGTTGTAGGTGAGCGCCACCCAGCAGGTCCCCAGGCCGAGCGACGTGGCCTCAAGCACCGCGGCCTCCCCTGCGTAGCCCATCTTCTCCTGCACGTTAGGGTCGGCAGAGTCGCCGATGAAGGCCAGGAAGGCCGGCGCCCCCTTGATGTTGCCATAAAAACCGAGAGCGTTGGCGAATATGTCGTCAGGCGGTTCATCGATGAACTCCACCCGCACGCTGTTGTAAGGCCTGAAGCTGCTGCACACTTCGTGGAGCCTGTTCCTGGCTTCTGCCCCTATGGGCCTGCCCTTGTCGTAGTTGCGCCGCGAGCGCCTGGTGTTGATGGCCGGGTACCACCCGGGTGATATTGGCATCATGATATTGCCTCCATTCAGTTAATATGTCATTGCGAGCGAAGCGTGGCAATCTTGTTGTAGCGCGCGGGGATAGATTGCTTCGTCGCTGCACTCCTGGCAATGACATTACGTTTCAACCGCCCTCCGTTTTTCCACCAGCCTGGCCAGCAGGATACTTAGAAGGTAGAGTATTATCAACGGCAGGGCCACCAGCGTCTGGTTGACGGGGTCGAGCGTAGGCGTGATAACGGCGCCCAGCACAAAGGCCAGTATGATCGCCCATTTCCACTGGGCCGCCAGCCATTTTGAGGACACTACGCCCAGCCGTGCCAGGAAGGTGGTTATGACAGGGGTTTCGAATACCAGCCCGATGGCCAGCAGCAGCCGGGACACCAGCGAGATGTAGTTGCCTATCCTGATCTGGGGTGTGGCAATGCCTGCGCCGAAGCTCAGCAGGAACTGCATGGCGGGCGGTATTAGAACGAAGTAGCCGAAGAGCACGCCACCGGCGAACATGAGGATGATGAACGGCAGGGCGATCCAGAGGTACTTCTTTTCCTTCGGGGTGAGTGCCGGTGACACGAAGGCGATCAGTTCATATACCAGCACCGGCATGGCGATCATGATGCCCCCGACCAGGCATACCTGCATGTAGGTGCTCAGCATCTCGGTCACCTCTACAAAGATAAGGCTGATATTGCCGGCAGGCCGGATGAGTATGGCGAAGAGCTGGTCAGCAAAAGCAAATGATACGGCGATGCCGATGGCCACGGCAGCCATGCAGACGATCAGCCGCCGCCTTAATTCGTTGAGGTGGGTCGATATGCCCTTGAAATCAGGGGAGCTCGTTTGATGCGGGTTCAAGGCTGGACCTGCCGGGAGGATTTATCCGCGGCGCCTGGCGTTACCGGCTTTTCACCTTCCAGTTCGTCGTTAAGTTTGCGCTGTATATCCGAGGCGTCCCGCGACAGGTTGCCCATCACCTTGCCGGCGGTTTTGCTCATTTCCAGTATCCGCTTCGGGCCGAAAATTATAAAACCGATCAGCAGGACGAGGATTAATTCAGGCAGGCCTATCCCAAAAATGTCCATGGCTTACAACTGCTTCACAGGGATGGTCAAAATAGTGATTGCGAAGATTATGTCTTCGGGTTTTCTTTGTCCTTGCCCGTGGTATCGGTCTTGCTGACGCCGGCCTCCTTATTTTTTTCATCTTCGCCCGAGGCGCCTTTGCGGAAATTGCGTATGGCCTTGCCCAGGGCATCGCCGATCTGGGGCAGCCGCGTGGCCCCGAAAACAAGCAGGACTATCAGCAGGACAATTAGTAGCTCCGGTATGCCGAAATTGCGAAACATAGCTCACTTCCTGTTCAGTTCAGTCGTATCCTGTCACTGGAACGTACGTGTAATTTCTAACACAAATACCCTGCTGAGTCAAAGAGGTTAATCGTATTACAGGCCCAGCACGCGGATAGCCGACTCTCCCTCCACCGGGCATTTGTATTCGCACAGCCCGCAGCCGATGCAGCGCCCTGCCAGCACCGTGGGCTGTTGCAGCGTCACCGTGCTGCCGTCCTCCTTGGTAACCTCTGCATTTCTCAGCAGCACGGCCTTGTGCGGGACCGGGCACATCTCCTCGCAGACTATGCAGGGAGTGCCCTTTGCCCAGGGCAGGCAGCGGTCGCGGTCGATCAAAGCCCTGCCTATGGAGGTGACCTTTTTTTCATCCAGCGGAAGTGCGGGAATGGCTGCCACCGGGCATGCCCCTCCGCACGCGTTGCAGGAGTACTGGCAGAAGCCGCTGCGCATCACCAGCATTGGGGTCCACATCTGCCCGCTGCCGTCGCTCAGTTGCGAGGGCTGTATCGCCCCGGTCGGGCAGGCCTTGATGCAGGTCCCGCAGCGTATGCACCTGGTTTCCATGTAATCCTCGGTGGCCCCGGGCGGGCGTATCACATAGGGGTTGTGGCGGCCATTGAACGGGTTGAACCTCAGCAGCACGGCCAGCAGGGCTCCCGCTCCCAGCCCCAGGAAGAGCTGGCGGCGCCCGGCGTCGTAGCTGTTGAACTTTGCCGGCTGGTATACCCGGCCGAAATCGCTGGTGGAGCAGGGGCAGGAGTCCATGCACTTGAGGCAGACTATGCATTCACCCGGGTCGCTGGAGCACTCCCTGTCCCTCCTGATGGTGCCCGTCGGGCAGGCGTTTTCGCACAGCTTGCAGCCGATGCAGCTTTCGTTTACGCGCCGCCGTACCAGGCTGACCTTGCCCAGCAGGCCGTAGAGGGCACCCAGCGGGCAGAGGTAGCGGCACCAGAAACGTTCGTCCAGCAGGTTCAGCAAAATGACGGCCGCCAGCATTATCCCGAATGCCGCCCCGTTGCGGTAGTAATGCGGGTCGGTCGGCAGCAGCAGCGGCCTGACCGCGTTGTCGAAGGCGGCCACGGCGCCCTGCATGGCGGGGATGCTGTTGAGGCCAGACTCGGCGGAGGTCACCAGGAAATCGAGGGCCGGCCACACGGCGGTGGCGAAGGTGCGTACCATGATGGTCAGGGGGTCGAATATAATAAGAGTGAGGCTTGAGAAGACGGCCGCGGCGAGGATGGCTACCAGGATCACGTATTTTACCGACCTCCAGCCATCGGGCAGGCTGACCTTCTTGCTGCGCAGCTTATTTAGTGAGCACCATTCCAGCACCGTGCCCATTGGGCAGAGCCATCCGCACCAGGCCCGGCCTAAAGCCAGCGCCAGGGCGATGGGAATGAGCGCTATGAGGGACAGAAGTTCGAACCTGCGGCTGGATATAAGGTTGGCCAGCATGGCCAGCGGGTCCAGCCCCATCAGCACATCTGAAGCGTTCAGAAAAAGGGCTATGAAACCGAGGAAAGCTAAAATCTGCACCGTTGTGCGCAGGTTAAGCCAGCTCCTGGTATCCCAGCCGCCGCCGATCTTCTTCTTAGCTGCCAAGAGCGACTTCCTTTATCTCCAGTTTGCCCAGGTCGCTGGTGCCCAATCCCATGGCAGAGGCGATCTTGATGTAGGGTATGTCTTCCGGCTTGAGGCCGAAAAGCGAGGTGGCGTAGCTGTCCACCGCCACGATATCGGTGCCGGCGATCACGGTGTCCATCTTCTTGACGTCAGAGAGGTTGCCCCCGGTAGGGCCGTTGGCCGTCAGGATGCGGATGGCATCAACTATGGTCAGCGCCGGCCTGACGCGGCTGGCAAGGTCGGCGATGCGCTGGTGCAGGTTTATGTGGAACATCTGGGCAGAATTAATCGTGCCCATCAGGTTCTTCATGCCCAGCGTCAGCCGTGACGACCCATGCTGTTTGGCGATGGGCATGTTGATCAGCACGTCGGCCTTGAGTATGTCCTCGTAGATATCCCATTTCTTCACGTCCTTGCCCTGCGGTATGTCGGTGGAAACGAATTTGAAGCGTGACATCAGCTCTATCTCCCCGCCCGCCTTTTCCACCTGTTCCCTGATCCCGCTGTTAGCAAATCCCGATTCAGCCGTTCCGCTGAAGGGCTTGTCCATCACCCTCACCCTTCCGGCACCCGCCTCCAGGCACATCTTGACCACGGCGGCCACCAGCCAGGGGTTGGTGGTGGCGGCATACTCATACGTCCGCATTGCCGGGCCGATGTTCGGCTTGATGATCACGTTGTCGCCCTTCTTGACGAAGCGTTTCATGCCACCCAGCAGGTCGACAGCCTCGCGCGCCAGGGCTTCCGGTTCGCCGCCCCGCACCACCGCTATGTCAGGGTATTTGGCTGATGGGGCTGCAGGCTCATTCTTCTCCGGTGCTGCCGGAACGGGTACCACTTGCGGTGCAGTTTGCGGCGCGGAGCAGGCGCTGATGAATTTGGCGGCCAGCAGTGCACCCGCACCCGCAAGGGCATATTTGAAAAAGTCCCGGCGGGAGAGCTCCTGCATATTAAAGGAATTATAGGAAGGAGCCAGCGGCTGGTCAATAGCAGGATCATTTTGGTTTAGTAAAATAGGCATGCGAAGTTAATACATACAATTAATGTGACCTGCGTTGGGGATGTTATAATGGCTCAAATGCTGCAGGGTAATGCAAGGAGGTTGCTATGCTGAATATGATGTTGGAAGGGGTCAGGGTCATCGATTTCACCACCACGGTCGCCGGGCCTGCCTGCTCCCAGTTCCTGTCCCAGATCGGGGCCGAGGTCATTAAAATTGAGTCGCCGGTCAAGATGGACGACGCCCGCTTCTACCCTCCCTACAAGGGGTCGTTCTCGGTGTCCTTTGCCGCCGCCAACCTTGGTAAAAAGTGCGTGACCATAGACTTGAAAAAGCCGGAAGGCGTGGCCATATTCAAGGACCTGGTTAAGGAGTGCGATGTCTTCCTGGAAAACTATACCCCGGGCACCGTCAAGCGGCTGGGGATCGATTATGAGGCGCTCAAGGAGGCCAACCCGCGACTTATCATGTGTTCCATATCTGCTTATGGCCAGACCGGGCCGCTGTCGTCCCTCTCAGGGTACGATGCCACCATCCAGGCCATGACCGGGCTCATGAGCGTGACAGGCTACCCGGACCGGCCGCCCCTTCGCTCGGGCACGGTTGTCGTGGACCTGAGCACAGCCTTCTGCGCAGCGTTCTCCATCTGCGCTGCCCTTTACGGGCGCCAGTTAACGGGCAAGGGTACGCACCTGGATATCTCCATGTACGATGTCGGCATCAACCTGCTCGAGTCCAAGTTCGTCAACTACACCACCACGGGCGATGTCGCTACGCGCACAGGTAACCGTTTCCCCTTCATCGCTCCCTTCGATACCTTCAGGACTAAAGATTCCTATGTCATGATTATCTGCGCCGGCGACGGGCCGTTCCGGGACCTCTGCAATGGCATGGGCATGCCCGACCTTGCCAAGGATGAACGCTTCAGGGACCTGTTCACCAGGAATGACCACGAGCCGGAGCTGAAAAAGGTCATCGAGGACTGGGCTATGCAGTTCCCCACAGAGGAGGTGGTCTCAAAGCTCACTGCGGCAGGCTGCCCCGTGGCGGCGGTACACGATATCAAGCAGGCCATCGACCACCCGCATACCCGGGCGCGTAACCTGTTCAACGAAGTTGAGCAGCCCGGTGTCGGCAAGCTGGTCCTGATGGGCTCCCCTGTGAAGGCCTCAAACTACCAGGTTGGCCAACCCGGCTACGCGCATGCAGCCGGTGAGGACAACCTGTGGCTGCTCAAGGACGTCCTCAAAAAGAGCGAGGCCGAGATCGAGAAGATCAGGGAATCAAAGGTAATGGGCTGAGCGCCGGCACTGAATGGATGCTGGCATGGCCGTTCATCCAATATTGAAATCGGCGGTGCCGAAGTGCCTTGAAGCCTTCTCCAGCCAGTCTTTTGAGGAACTGCACTGGTTGAAGGTATATATATGGAGCCCGGCTAAAAGGTTGTCCCTGGCCGGCCCAGTGATTTTTTTCACCAGGCTGTCGGGGTTGTACATGTCGTGCTGCAGTATCCTGGACATCATACCCAGGTGGTTTTTTAAAAAACGTGTAGAATCACCCACGCCGACCTTGAGTGATATCTCCAGCAGCCTGGAGCGCTTCAACCTGCCGGGGATGCCCAAATATACAGGAAGTGTAATGCCTTGTGCCCTTACGTCCTTCAACCACCCGGCTATGACCTGCGGATCGAAACATATCTGCGTGACCATGTAATCTACAAAAGGTTGCTTGGCCTTGAGCGCCTGCATCAGGGCCTCGCGCCTTATGAGCGGGTGCCCCTCGGGATAGGCAGCCACGCCGATGCGGCGCGGGCGTCTGCCCATCTCCGCCATATCGGCTATCAGCGCGAAGGACGAGTCATACGCCCCCACGGGTTCGGTGATGTCACCGCCTATTATGAAGACGTCCTCGAACCCGCATGCTGACAGCCTGTCCACGATCTCGTTCAGGTGGGACCTGTCCCGTACCTGCCGTGCCGTTAGGTGCGGCACCACGCGGAACCCGTGTCCCGCCAGTTCCTCTGAGAGAGCGAAAGTGGCTTCAATGCCCTTGCGCGGCGAGGCGGTCACGGTTAAGACCGAGCCGGAAGGGAGCGCCGATACCTCCTCTACTACCCCTTTCATGGGGATGACTTCAAAGCGTGTGCTTCTCAGCATTTTGTTAATGACCTGTCCTGACTTTTGTACCACTTTTCCGGTCCATGACGCAAGTGCCGTATCAAATGCCGTGTGCTGACCTCCGGTATTGCCTTTGAACCGTGATGTAAAATTAAACTATAATTGCCTTGGTATAAATTTCAGGAGGTTGGGAAATGGCAAAGTTAACAGAGGCGATGAAGGCGCTCATGGCGGGCCAGCTGTCCTACGTGGCCACGTCCATGCCGGACGGCAGGCCCAGCATAGGTGTCAAGGGCAGCCTTAAGGTCATCGACGACGAGCACGTCGCATTTTTCGAGATGATGGGGGGCAGGACCTGGCAGAACATCCAGAAAAACCCCAACGTCGCAATCGCAGTGGCAGACCGCGGCAAAGTCGCGGGGTACAGGTTCGAGGGCAAGGTGGTGGAGCATATTACATCCGGCCCTCTTTACGATGAAGCCAAAAAGCTCTCGGAGATGATGAAGATACCCATGCCGCCCAAGGCTGCCGTCAAGGTCAAGATAGAGGAGATATACGACCTGGGCAAGGGAGGCTTCAAGGTTGACTGATCGCTATCATTAACAGGATCCCGGTAAAATAAATTCAGGAGGTTGACTGATGGCTACAGATTACCCGGTTGGCATGAACATCGATTACCCGGACCGCAAGCTGAGCAGGCTCACTTCATTCTTCCGCATCTTCACGGTCATACCCATCCTTATCATACTTGAGCTGATCATGTACAACGGTGTCCAGTTTTCTGGCAAGGACGGGGCCACTGCCGCGACGGGGCTCGGGCTGGTTGTCCTTCCACTGGTACTTATGCTGCTCTTCCGCAAGAAATACCCGAAGTGGTGGTACGAATGGAACCTCAACCTCTCCATGTTCGCCTACAGGGTGGCATCCTACTTCTACCTCATGACCGATGTTTACCCGTCCACCGACGAGGAACAGAACGTGCACCTGGAAATGCCCTACCCCGACGCCTCCGGGCTTAACCGCTGGCTGCCCCTGGTCAAGTGGTTTCTGGCAATACCGCACATCTTCGTGCTCATATTCCTGAATATCGCAGCCGTGTTCGTGATCATTATCACCTGGTTTGCCATCCTCTTCACGGGCAAATTTCCAAGGGGGCTGTTCGACTACCTGCTGGGCGTGATGAGGTGGAACTTCAGGGTCATGTCCTATGCCCTGATCATGATAACCGACAAGTACCCGCCCTTCAGCCTGCAGGCTTAGAGGGACTAATGGCAATAGCAACGGCTGCACGCAGCGCGCGCTTCGACCGCATCAGGCACGAGTTGCTGGGAAGCAGGGTGTACCTGTGCCCGGAACGGGCCTACCTGGTGACCGAATTCTCCAGGCACCACGACGACCGGTCACAGCCAGTGATCGTGCGCAAGGCCATGGCCACCCGCTACATGCTCCAGAACAAGTCCGTGAATATCTACCCGGACGAGCTGATAGTGGGCAACATGGGCA
>Ga0247841_10004602_pt1 | contig 23433 bp, 22 predicted proteins | sample LaCruzMarch2015__2_FD_192410 | JGI IMG/M metagenome (GOLD analysis project Ga0247841, IMG submission 192410) | Freshwater microbial communities from meromictic Lake La Cruz, Castile-La Mancha, Spain - LaCruzMarch2015_18m | ecosystem: Environmental > Aquatic > Freshwater > Lake | place: Spain... | reverse complement strand
TCGTACTGTGAGCAGGGCCAAGGCCTGTCAGACGGTCAGCGACAGCCTCGTATATCAATTATCCAGAAGATGGGATAAGCGTCCCGCAACGAATTTCAGGATCGTAATAAAAGGTATCAAAGATTTTGCGAACTATACAAAGACAAAAAATTGCCTAAGCGGTATAACCGGCCTTAACAACGTCGTGGATAGGTACCAGTCCAGCGGACAGTTCGTTTTTGAGGGCGACAAAAGGGGCGGTTCAGCGGACATACATCAGATGATACTGTCAAAATGTTTTCCCGGCGGGGCGACCGTTGTGGAACAGAACGAGGATCACGTAGAAATATCTATATGAGATACAAACAACTGGGAAAGATCAACTACGATGCTGCCATCAAGCTCCAGCTTGAGGAAAGGGAGCGCGTGAAAAGAAGCGAGAGTACAGGAACAATATTTTTTCTTGAACACGACCCTCCTGTAATTACGTTGGGACGGAATGCTGTTGAAAAAAACCTGCTGGTCCCTGAAAAGCTTCTAGAGTCGCGCGGGTACCATGTACGCAAGGTGAGTCGTGGTGGAGATATTACGGTGCATGAGCCAGGGCAGCTCGTTGTTTATTTTGTTATGCCTCTTAAGTCAAAAGAGGTAAGGGGATTTGTCGACGGTGTAGTGAATGTTATAAAAGAGTGTCTTGAGAAGGATTTTAATTTAAGGACACATTTTGATGATACAAAGCCCGGACTTTGGATAAATGACAAAAAAATATGTTCTGTTGGGTTTGACCTGACGGGGCGCGTCAGTATGCACGGGATAGCCCTTAACGTATGTAACACCCTTGAAGGCTTCTCTTTAATAGTTCCCTGCGGCCTTAGCGGTGTGAAGATGACCACCATCAGCAAAGAAACAGGAAGGAATGTCAGCGTTGATGATGTTGCAAATAGACTTATGTTCGGATACGATAAGACCTTCGGAGAAAAAAGTGCATAATACCAAATCGCATTTTGGCGCAATGATCATAATCTGTTCCGCACTTATTTGCTCGCCCCTGTGGGCTGAAGATGCACCTCAGTACAAGGCCGACTCTGTTGAGTACAATATCCAACAGACCGCCTTAAATATAGAGGCTGTGCTCCCAACAAAAATAGTTAATCCAGACTACAAGGATGCATATCTTGATGTTGCAAAGGTACCTAAGTCCATTAGGGATAATTTTACGAAGAGAAATGAGCTCTACAACGAAATAAATAAAATGAAGCTTTTTGGCAAGGCAAAGGAGCTGGACACGGGATACCTAGAGGCTGTTGAGGGTACCTCTGCAGAAGAGGCTGATAAGATAAAAAAAGAGAACGAATACAGGAAAGAACTTTTTGACCTGATAGCAACCGATCTGAAACTAAAGACGAAAGATAAAGCGAAGATACCTGCAATATACGCAGAGGTAATAAAATATTTAAAGGACTACAGTGTGTCTACTACCTCTGTATCAGCATCTAAGAACCAACAAACCACGAACGTATTTGCGTCTATGCCCAGCATATATAAATATAAGACCGTATGGGATGCGGTCATTAAGGTCCTCTCTGAAGAAAAATTCACGATAGTTAAAAGGGATAAAGAAAAATTCTCGTCGGAAGGAGCCATAACAGTTGAATATAAATGTGGTACAGAGGGAAGGTTTTTTGTTATAAAACTCTGTGAGATAAAGAAGAAAAAACCTGTTAAATGCAAGGACGAGGCTGCAAAGGATGACAGGCTCTATTCGTCGCTGGACGAAGGAACAATGATATGGGTGGAAAAAGGAAAAGAAAAGAACAAGGACAAGACGCTGATAGTGGATGACCAGAACCTCATTAAATTCTGCACAGGAGAGGACAGGGTTTTTGATGTACTTGAAAAACTCTCCGGCCTGCTTTTGAACCAAACTAGCCAAACCCAAACTAAAAAGAATTGACTTATTGACCGGACGGGTTACAATTTTATTATATTTCGTTAGACTGAAATATTTTTAGGGGGGTAATTTTAATGAAAAAGATCTTAGCAGTTGTTGCTTTTGCGTTATTAACAAGTAGTGCAGCCTATGCAACCATGAGCAGTGACCAGTGGAAATTCGAGCCAACAGTTGGCCCGATGCTCGGTATCAAGAACGTGGATCACCGTTTCGGGATGAATTTCAAGATGGGAAAGGAAATGTTCGGTGCGCAGTTGAGCATGGCTTTTGCCGGAACACCAAAAGTTATGATACGACCTGCGTTTACGTTTGAGTATCCGTTCTATTTTACTTTCTCTAAGAAAAATGATTTCGCGCTTGGACCAACCGCTGATGCAGGTCCTTCATTTGGATTCAGTGGTTCTACGGTTGTGGACTTTATGGATATCGGCTTAGGTGTAAGAACAGCGTATCAGTTCACAGATACTTTTGGCGTTGTTGCTGAGTTGTTCCATATGACCATGGGTTTTGCAAGATGGGTTAGTGGTACTGGTACGAACACAACATTCTGCCTTACGTATGACATAAAGGTCGGAGTATACTTCCTGTTCTAGTTTAATTGATCTGTTTTATAAGAAAGGCCTGCTATTGAAATAGTAGGCCTTTTTGTTTGTGATAGCAACTAAAAGACCTATTGCTCAATACTAGGTGGTTAAGGTATTATTTGGTTATTAAAATGAACAGTAAAGATAAATCGTTAATTATTCAAAAGGCCAAGGAGTATGATATTTCCAAGATATTTCTGTTTGGTTCATCAATGAATGCCAGTAGAAAAAGAGCAAACGATATAGATATTGGTGCAGAAGGCTTAGATCCTAAGGCTTTTTTTAAATTTTATGGTGAATTGATGTTCTTGTTGTCAAAGCCTTTAGATCTAGTGGATCTTACCGCTGCGAGTAGTTTTAATGAATATATTAGAAAGTACGGCCTATTGATCTATGAAAAAAAATAAAAAACAGCCTGTAGAAATAACAATAGAACTTAAAAACATTGATGACGTTCTATCACAAATCCCTGACTATAAAGAACTTAGCAAATTGAATATACTAGAGCTGGCGGGTACAGCGGCGATGTTGAGAAGATCCTAAAAAGGCTATGCGTTATTAAAGGAGTTTCAATTCCGGAGGGAAAGTTTTGGCATAAAAATTTAATTACTGCTTCTCTTGGGGATAAAATAATAAAAACGGAAACAGCGGAAGTACTAAAAGAATATTTGGCTTTCAGACATTTTTTTGTTCATTCTTATTCTTTGGATATTTATTCTAAAAAAATGGAACCGCTGGTTCAAAATGTCTCTAAAGTTGTGAAAATGTTCAAAGAGGACGTAGCTAGGTTATTTTAGAGCATAATAAGTTAGTCAAGAAAGTATACGCTTGAATGTAATTTAGTATAAAATATCTTTACTGATTTAGATACTGATAATAGATATATATACCTCGGAGGAGAGATGGATTACAGTCCGCGGGATATAGAGAAAAAATGGCAGTCTGCCTGGCATAAGAGCAAAGAGTACAAGGCCAGCGAGGACAAAACAAAAAAGAAATATTACTGCCTTGAGATGTTCCCATATCCGTCCGGAAAGCTCCACATGGGCCATGTGAGGAACTATGCTATTGGCGACGTAATTGCACGTTACAAGGCAATGAGGGGATTCAATGTGCTTCATCCTTTCGGATGGGATTCCTTTGGCCTCCCCGCAGAGAACGCCGCTATCAAGAACAACATACATCCCGCAGAGTGGACATACAAAAATATTGAGGTGATGAAGGCTCAGATAAAGACACTGGGCTTTGGCTATGACTGGGACAGGGAAATAATGACCTGTAAAAAAGAATACTACAAATGGGAGCAGCTGTTCTTCATAAAAATGTACGAAAAGGGGCTGGCATATAAGAAAAAAAGCTCGGTTAACTGGTGCCAAAAATGCGAGACCGTCCTTGCTAACGAGCAGGTACAGAACGGCGCGTGTTGGCGTTGCGGCGACGTAGTTACCACAAAAGATATAGACCAGTGGTTCCTTAAGATAACCAACTACGCCCAGGAGCTGTTGGATGGTTGTGATAAGTTAACAGGTTGGCCGGAACGAGTTAGGACTATGCAGAAGAACTGGATAGGCAGGTCCGAGGGCGTTGAGATCGATTTTAATATCAAAGGTTCTAATGAGAAATTGCGGATATATACAACGCGCCCTGACACGATATATGGCGTGACTTTTATGAGCATAGCCCCTGAACATCCACTTGTATCGTCGCTGTGCAAGGGCAAGCCTCAGGAAAAAGAAGTGACTGACTTTGCGAACAGGATGAGAAGAACAAGCAAAATAGAAAGGACCGCAGAGGGCGGAGTAAAAGAGGGTGTCTTTACAGGCTCGTACGCGATCAATCCATTGAATAATGAAGAGGTCCCTATATACACGGCAAATTTTGTTTTAATGGACTATGGCACCGGCGCTGTAATGGCTGTTCCCGGACATGACACAAGGGACTTTGCCTTCGCAAAAAAATATAACATCCCGATAAAGAGGGTTATCTACAAGGATTCTCCGAACGATCCGCTCAATGATGCTTACGTTGAAGCCGGCACAATGATGAACTCCGCTCAGTTCGATAAGATGAACAGCAGCGACGCTATAGTAAAAATATCGGACTACATAGAAAAGAATAAGTTGGGTAATAAAACCATAAATTACAGGCTGAAGGACTGGGGAATAAGCAGGCAACGTTACTGGGGCTGTCCGATACCAATAATATATTGCGACAAATGCGGTGTTGTCACGGTTCCTCCAAAAGACCTCCCTGTGGTGCTTCCTGAAGACGCTAAACTCCATTCCATAGGCGACGACCCACTGTCAAAAATACCCTCGTTCGTTAACGTAAAATGCCCTAAATGCAGAGGAGATGCAAAAAGGGAAACATCGACCATGGATACGTTCGTTGAATCTTCCTGGTACTACATAAGATACACATGCCCGGACGACGACGTAAATGGGATAGATAAAAAGAGAGCGGACTATTGGCTGCCGGTAGACCAGTACATTGGCGGTATTGAACATGCGATCATGCATCTTTTATATGCGCGATTCTTCCACAAGGTGCTTCGTGACTTTGGATACCTATCCAGCGACGAGCCTGCTACTAACCTTTTAACACAGGGAATGGTAATAAAAGACGGCAGTAAGATGAGTAAATCCGTAGGCAACATTGTTGACCCTGACCATATAATAGAGCAGTACGGCGCTGATACAGCAAAAATGTTCTCCCTGTTCGCAGCCCCGCCTGAAAAGGACCTTGATTGGAGCGACAAAGGCGTTGAGGGTTGTTACAGGTTCCTCTCGAGGGTGTGGCGCTTTGTGGACACGAACATAGATGTGCTTAAAAAAGCGGAAAGAAAGATATCGGGCGATATAAAGACCCCTGAAATAAAAAACTGAGGAACCTTGCCCATAAGACGCTGAAGAAGGTAACAGCCGAGCTGGATTCTTTTGGATTTAACACCGGCGTTGCCGCGATGATGGAATTCACTAACGAGTTCCATAATATGGACCTAAAATCACTTTCTGATCAGAATGACAGGAACGCGATGAGGGAGATAACGGAGATGTTACTCCTTATGCTTTGCCCGTACGTTCCTCATTTTACTTGTGAACTATGGGAAAGGCTGGGGAACAAGACCAACGCTGTAAAAGAAAAATGGCTTGTGGTGGACGAAAAAGCCATCGTTGATGAAACAAAGCTTGTGGTAGTGCAGGTCAATGGTAAACTGAGAGCAAGGTTGGATATGCCTGCTGGGGCAAGTGAGGAAGATGTAAAGAACATCGCTTTCTCTGACCCTAATGTTAAGAAATTCATAGACGGTAAGACAATAAAAAAGGTGGTTTATGTTGAAGGGCGTCTCTTTAGCATTGTTGTTGACGGTAATTAACGCCTGTAGCTATGGGTTCACTTCACTCAAGAACCCTTGGGAAAAAGATCGTGTAAAAACAGTTACTGTTCCTATGTTCAGGAACAAAACAATGGAAGGTAATGCCGAAACATATTTTACCAACTCACTCAGGCTGTACCTTGTCGCAAGAAGCGGAAAATTAAAACTGGTAACGGGCAAAGCTGACGCATATATAGACGGTGAACTTACGAACGTGATAGTTTCGCCTGCAAGCGTACAGTTCGGTACGGCAGATACGGAAGCAGCAGGCGGACTTCCTAAAGACAGGTTGCTCGCCATAAGTTATACTATCACAGCGACTGTAACTCTGAAATTGATAAGGACTAAGGATAAAAAACAACTGTGGTCCAATACTTTCTCACAATCAACGAACATGGCAAGCGGCACGTACACCGATCAGAGATCAAGCTCCGACGTCTTCATAAAGGAAAGTAATAAAAGGCAAGCACTGGCCTATCTTTCTGATTCCATGATGACCCTCGCTGTAGACGCTCTGCTTGAGGGGTTCTAATATGCCTCTCGTCGGCCCCATAGACGTCCTTAAAGAATTAAAGACCATATACAATGAGTCAAAGTCCACTGACGTAAAAATAAAGGACGACGCAAAGAGCAAATTGGCAAGGGCTTATATAGTTTATCACGAGAAAGAGGACATGTTCATAAGGGAAAGGGTCACCCAAAGGCTCAAACAGATAATGGTAAATTACAACGCCGGTGTGGAAAGGACAACCTTTGACAAGATCGATATCCATGAGTGGGTAGACAGCCTCTATGATATGCCAATGTTCAATTCGTCCAGGCTAGTTATAGCGTCGGAGCTTTACACATTAAAAGAACAACAGGTAGAAGTGCTCAATCGTTACCTTAAAAAACCTTCGCCTGAGGTTGTACTATTACTCCTGTCATCCCAAAAATACGATAAGCGTAAAAAAAAGCTGAACAGCGTCTGTGACAACGCTGTTGCATGTGACTCAAAGATAAAAGGTAAGGACAACAGCTCTGTCTGGATAAAGGGTTTTGCGGCCGAGAGGGGCAAACATATAGACGACGCTGCTGTTGAGTTCCTGAAGGTAAGGTACGAGGCTGACCTTGCAAGGATGGAAAAAGAGATAGAGAAGGCCTCCATTTACATCGGCGCTCAGGACTCGATAAGGCAAAAGGACATTGAGTTTATTTCCACCGGTGTCTCTAACGCCAGCGTCTTTGATCTGTATCCGTTCGTTGCATCAAGGAACAAAAAAAAGGTGCTGGAAATAATATATAAATTGCTTGAGTCAGGAGAGAGCCCCGTATTAATAAATTTTATGATGATATCCAGGATCAAAAAATTATTGATGGCTTGCGATATAATGAAGGAGAACCCAAGGACACAGGACATAGACCTGGCAAAGCATGTAGGGCTTCCGCCGTTCTTTGTGAAGGACCTCCGGGCGGAACTCAGGAATTATAAAAGAGATGAGTTGGCTAATATGTATAAACAGTGTATGAATATAGACTCTAATTTAAAGAGCCTGCGGGGGAACGAGAAAGACATTCTCATCTCGGGGATAATGAAGCTCATGGAGCGAGGGGCTGTCGCAAAACTATAGCCCCCAAGGTAGGGGAAATATGTGCGGATTTGTCGGATTTATCGGTGATCGCGAGGTAAGTAACTCGGTAAAACAAGCGCTTCAGGCGATACAGCATCGTGGGCAGGATTCAGCTGGAATAGGCATAATCTCCGACGATGGCACTTTCCTTTTACACAGGGACCTTGGTTATGTGGACGCTGCTCTTAAGCCCGTAAACCATACCGGAGGCGGTGTGGCGATAGGGCATGTTAGATATCCGACTATCGGCGGTGGTATACGCGAAGACGCACAGCCGTTCTTTTGTCGTCAGCCGGGCGTGTTGATTGCCCATAACGGTAACGTTATTAACTACAACGAAGTAAAAGAAATACTCAATAAGCGTTCGATATCCCTTTCGTCGAGCTGCGACGTAGAGCCTATTCTATATATATTCTGTGAAGAGATGATGAAGCTAAAAGGCAATGGGCACAGCTATACCGACGTTGTCAAAGCATTAAAAGAAACGTTCAAGGTAGTTAAGGGAGCCTACTCCATTGTTTGCTCAATGATGCTGGATGGAAAACCGACGCTGTTCTGTGCAAGGGACCCGTTTGGTGTAAGGCCGGCCGTCTGGGGCAGAAAGAACGGGAGCTATGCCTGCGCAAGTGAGAGCGTCTGTCTTGATGTCATAGATGTCGAACTTAAGGGAGACATAGGCGCTGGCGAGGTCATGTTCTTTAGGCCAGGAGAAGAACCAAAGAGTTACGTCATAGATAAGCAGGGTTCAGCGCCCTGCGTTTTTGAGAGTATATATTTCGCGCGTCCTGATAGCATCTCTGGTGGCAGCTCAATATACTCAAGCAGGATCGATTTGGGTAGGGTTTTAGGTTTAGAGTTCATGACAAAGAACATTGATATCGACGTAGTTACGCCCGTGCCTGATACATCCATACCTGCGGCACTTGCCATGGCGGAAGTGATAGGGAAACCATACAGGGAAGGGCTTATCAAGAACCGATATGTGGCACGTACGTTCATAATGCCAACCCAGAGCAGCAGGGAGAACGCCCTCAGGGTAAAATTAAATCCTATTGCATCGCAGATAAAGAATAAAAAAGTACTGTTGGTCGACGATAGTATCGTGAGAGGTACTACTTTAAGAAGGATCGTCGCTCTTTTAAAAGAGAAAGGAAAGGTCAAGGAGATCCACGTCGCTATACATTGTCCTCCGGTGCTTAATCCATGCTTCTACGGTATAGATATGTCTGTTCAAGAGGACCTTGTCGCCCACAAGAAAAAGACCAAGCTTGGCCTGGACGACAAACAGATATTGACCATGAAAGGGCAAAGAAAATTAGAGGCTGCCATAGCTACACACCTTGGTGCGGATTCTGTAACGTATCTTTCCACAGAAGGACTGAACCAGATATTTGGGAAACAAAGATGCGCAGCATGCTTTGATGGGGCATATCCCATCAAGATAGACAAAAAATATATAGAGGAGATACGAAGGGACAGGCTGTGTATAAGCAGTTGCAGCGTCAATACTTAACATCAATAATACATTTTGGAGGTGCTAATGAGTAAGGTCGACATGGACCGTTTTTTAAGGACATTCAGCGAGTTCGTAAAAGTTCCGAGTGAGTCCCCTAACGATCAGGAATTCATCAGTTATCTTGAGAAGTTCTTTGGAAAAATGAAAGACGTGAAAACAGTTAAGGATTCTTACGGCAATTTGATAGCGAAGATACCGGCAAAGAATTCTTCGAGTAAGATTTCTGTGGCGTTCGCGGCGCATGCTGACACCGTTAGCCCGGGCGTTGGGATAAAACCCATAGTTGAGAACGGTATAGTAAGGACCGACGGTACTACGATACTTGCCGCCGACGATAAAGCTGGCCTTGCAGAGATAGTCGAGATGCTCTACTGTGCAGAAAAACATCCTCCTATAGAGGTGATAATTACTCGCTGTGAGGAACTTGGTGATTTTGGCTCGCTCAATCTGGACTATTCACTTGTAGATTCAAAAATGGCTTACGTCCTCGATATGGAATATCCTGAAAAGATAACTGTGGGCGGTCCCACCAGCATAGCACTTGATGTCCATTACAAAGGTGTGCCGGCACATGCAGGTATGGCTCCTGAAAAAGGGATATCATCCATCGTTGCAGCATCCAAAGCTATATCCAAATTAAGATTGGGAAAATTAGACGAGGACACAACCGCCAACGTCGGTACGATACAGGGCGGTGAGGTAAGGAACGGCGTTCCTGAACACACGAAAATATTGGCTGAGTGCAGATGTCTTAATCATGACAAAGCCCAAAAATTGGCCGACGAGATGGTGGCTATATTCAAGCAAAGCGCAAAAGAGGTTGGGGCAGAGGTGATGATAGAAAGAAAAGATCTGTACAAAGCATACTCACTGTCTGAGACCAGTGACGTTGTTAAACACGCCAAGGAAGCGCTCAAAAAACATGGTGTTACCCCAGCGACAGAGGTAATAAGGGGCGGCACGGATGCGGCTAACTTTAATGCTCATGGTATTCAGACGGCTGTACTAGGTACAGGGTTCAGGGATATACATTCATGCAAGGAAATGCTTATATTAAAAGAGGCTGAACTTATAACAAAGGCTATGATCAATATAGTCGAGGAGCTGGCATAATGAATACTCAAAGACTTATAGATAATTTTTGTGATTTTGTGAAGATCCCGAGCGAATCCCCCAACGACCAGGAATTCATCGCGTATCTTGAGAAATTCTTTGGCAAGATGGAAGGAGCAAAGACTAAAAAAGATGCTTATGGGAATCTTGTGGTTAAATTTCCTGCCAAGAATTCTTCAAGCAAAGAGACTGTGGGGTTTGCTTGTCATGCTGATACTGTAAAGCCTGGTGTGGGGATAAAACCGATAGTTAAAGACGGTGTGATAAAGTCCAGCGGAGATACTATTCTTGGTGGAGATGACAAGGCCGGTATAGCAGAAATAGCAGAGATGTTACTCTGTGCAAAAAAGCATCCTCCAATAGAAGTTATAATCGTTCGCTGTGAAGAACCGGGTTGTCTGGGTTCTTCGAACATGGATTATTCGATCGTAGATTCAAAAATGGCATATGTATTTGATTCAGAAGAAATGAATGAAATAGTAGCAAGCGGCCCATCATATGTAACTCTGGATGTGTATTATAAAGGAGTACCTGCGCATGCTGGTATGGCTCCAGAGAAAGGGATATCATCCATCCTCGCTGCTTCAAAGGCCATCTCACAATTAAAACTCGGGCGGATCGATCATGAAACAACAGCTAACGTCGGTGTTATACAAGGCGGAGAGGTAAGGAATGGCGTTCCTGAGCACACAAAAGTAACTGCTGAATGCAGAAGCTTAAACCATGATAAAGCCATAAAATTCGCTGAAGCCATGGAAGACATCTTCAAGAAAGCTGCTAAAGAGGTCGGCGCAGAGGTCAGAATAGATAGAAATATACCTATTAAGGCCTACAACCTCCCCCATGATTCAAAGGTCGTAAAGACAATATGTTATGCAATGGAGAAGAACGGAGTTAAGCCTAACGTCCATGATATAATGGGCGGGACCGACGCTGCGTTCCTCAATCTTCATAATATCCCTACTGCAGTCGTAGGCGCTGGCTACAGGGATAATCATTCATGCAATGAGTATGCAATAATAAGTGAAATGGAGACTCTGGTAAAGGTTATGGTGGATATAGTCGAAAGCCTTGCATAGAGGAGAATTTTGTGAACACAGAGAGATTAATAAATACATTTCGTGAATTGGTAAAGATACCAAGTGAATCTCCCGACGACAAAGAGTTCATCTCTTTTGTAGAAAAAATAATGAAGCTGGAAGGCGCAAAAACTAAAAAAGACGCCTACGGTAATTTAGTAGCCAAATTCGCTGCAAAAAAGTCTCAAAGCAAAACACCGATTGGATTTTGCTGTCATGCGGATACAGTAAAACCGGGCGTTGGTATCAAACCTATCGTTGATAAGGAAAAGGGAATAATAAAAAGCGATGGCACAACTATACTTGCCGCTGACGATAAAGCCGGTATAGCTGAAGTAATTGAGATGATACGTGCCGCAGAAAAACATCCGCCGATAGAAGTGATAATTACTCGCTGCGAAGAACCAGGGTCGCTGGGGGCAAAAAATCTTGATTACTCGCTCATAGATTCCAAGATGGTCTATGTTATCGATGAGGACTCGCCTGACACGGTCGTGATCGGTGAAGCCACACACATACATATGGACGTAACGTACACCGGAAGGTCTGCGCATTCAGGTTGCGAGCCGGAGAAGGGTATCTCATCCATTCAGGCCGCTGTGCGTGCGATATACAACATGAAACTCGGAAGGATCGACGAGGAATCTACCACGAACGTTGGTATCTTCCAGGGCGGTGAGGCAAGGAACAGTATTCCTGAGATAACAAAGATAATGGCGGAATGCAGAAGTCTCAATCATGAAAAGGCTCTCAAGTTATCTGAGGATATGATCTCCGCATTTAGAAAAGCATCCGATGAATCGGGAACTAAAATAAACATAGAGACAAATATGGTATCGCATGGATATAAAATAAGTGCCGATACGGATATTGTTAAGCTTTTTGTAACGACGCTGAAGAAACACAATATTAACCCCGACGTGAAATATATAGTGGCCGGAACGGATGCAGGGCTATTCAATGAACATAATGTTCCTGCCGTTGTGGTCGGTGCCGGATGCAGAGAGATCCATACAAAAGCTGAATACGCTATAATAAGCGAGATGGAGACCATGACGAAAGTCCTTATTACACTGGTTGAGGACCTTGCATGATAGACAAGGGCAGGTTGATAAAGACCTTTTGTGAATTAGTACGCATACCCAGTGTTTCCCCGGACGACAAAGAATTCATCGCCTACATGGAAAAATTGCTCAAGAAAGAGGGCGCAAAAAGCACAACAATAGATACATTTGGCAATCTCATAGCAAGATTTGACGCAAAGAATTCTTCCAGCAAAGACGCTGTGCTGTTTTCTTGTCACGGCGACACAGTATCGCCCGGCATAGGTATTGAACCTGTTGTAGAGGAAAAAGTTATTCGCTCCAAGGGTGATACGATACTTGGCGGCGACGACAAAGGCGGTATCGCAGAGATAGTTGAAATGCTACGCTCCGCAAAAAAACATCCGCCGCTCGAGATAGTCATAACAAGATGTGAGGAGATAGTTCCAGCTGGAGCAGAGATGCTTGACTACTCACTTCTAAAATCAAAAATGGGTTATGTAATAGATATGGATGCACCGTCGGATGTCATCATAGGTGGCCCAACGGCCTTCTTTGTTACTGTTAAATTCAAAGGCAAGCCGGCTCATGCTGGTGTGTACCCGGAAAAAGGCATATCAGCAATTCAGGTGCTGGCTGAGGCTATTTCTAATTTAAAACTGGGAAGGCTGGACGAGGGGAGCACTGCTAACGTTGGAGTAGTAAAAGGCGGTACAGCCTCTAACGTCATTCCTGAAGACGCTGAACTGGAAGTAGAATGCAGGAGCCTTGATGATAAAAAAGCGAGAGAGATCCTGAAAGAAATGAAAACAGTTTTTAATAATGCTGCAAAGAAATTTGGCGCAGGGGTTGAAATAAAAGAAGAGACCGCCCTTGTGGCATATTCTATTCCAAAAGATTCTAAGGTGGTGCAGATCACGATCAATGCTATGAAAAAGAATGGCATTAAAGAGGACGTAAAATCGATGGCAGGGGGAACGGACGCTACTCATATAAATCTTCAAGGAAAGATACCTACTGTTGTCCTTGGCATAGGCGGCAGAATGTATCACTCTACCGACGAATACATAGTGATAGATGAAATGGTCGCTGTGGCGAATGTGATAACGACCATCGTGGAGGACCTCGCATAATGGACAGCAAAAGACTGGTAAATACTTTTTGCGAGCTCGTCCGTATTCCAAGCGAATCCCCAAATGACAAAGAATTTATCTCTTATATGGATAACCTCCTTAAAAAAGAGGGGGCTAAGACTGTAAAAGATGATTTTGGCAACCTTATAGCAAAATTCCCTGCAAAAAATTCTACAAGCAAAACCCCGATAGCTTTTGCGTGTCATGGGGACACTGTAAAGCCTGGCATAGGAATAGACCCAGTAGTTGAGAATGGCGTCGTAAAGTCAAAAGGGGACACAATACTAGGGGCTGATGATAAAACCGGTATTGCGGAATTTTTGGAAGCCATAAAGTGCGCAAAAAAACATCCGCCGGTTGAGTTCATCGTAACAAGATGCGAGGAACTGGGGACCGTTGGGTCTGTGAAACTTGATTACTCATTGATAGAGTCCAAAATGGCATATGTATTGGATGAAGAGGTCGTGGGCGACGTAATAATAGGAGCCCCGACAAAATTCGCTATCCGTGTTGAGTATACGGGGCAGGCGGCGCACGCAAGCGAGCCCGAGTCTGGTAATTCCGCAGTTATCCCTGCCGCAAAAGCGATATCAAGATTAAGGCTCGGACGGCTAGATCAAAGGACCACTGCCAACGTTGGAACAATAGAAGGCGGTGAGGTAGTTAATGGTATTCCGGGTAAGGCAAAGATAGTCGCTGAATGTAGAAGCCTTGATCATGATAAAGCTGTAGCAGTAGCAAAGGAAATGGAAAAAATATTTAAGGACGCAGCAGATGAATTCAAAGTGAAGGTTGATGTAAGGTCAGAGATGAGCTATCACGCGTTTTTGTTGCCAGAGAACTCTGATGTAGTAAAAAGTGCCGTTGATGCATTAAATAAGAATGGAGTTAAAGCTAAAACGACGGTCATAACAGGCGGCTTTGATGCAAATAATTTTAATGCGCATGGTATCCCTACAGCGGTAATGGCGACAGGATGCAGGGATATCCATACAAAGGATGAATACGCGGTAATAAAAGAAATGGAGATAATGGCAAATACAATAATTTATATGCTAGAAAGTCGGGCTTAAGAATGTTCGTATTCAAAACTACCATAAATAATCTTGAATGAGTTGGCATCTAATTTTTCTGTATTGTCTCCGGTCGTGGTCATCTTCTAAGGTTAGCCGTTCTGCATTGGCCAACCCTGGCCCGGGTTTGGCTATTGTCCTCAAAAGTTTTAATACGTCGGCTAACCCAAGAAGATGAGCCACTCTCTACGCCCATATACAGAAAAATCAGATGCCAACTCTTGCTACGTTGCCTTAGTTTAATTTTGAATTCGAACATGCGTGTCAAAAAAAATCATTTTGGGCATAAAAAAACCGGGTTCAGATAAAATCCAAACCCGGTTTCAGAAAAAAAACAGTAAACTTACTTTTTACATTTCTTTCCTTTTTTGCCTTTCTTTGCTTTTTTTCTTTTTACGACTTTCTTCGCTGCTTTCTTCTTTCCTTTCTTTTTTGCTTTCTTTTTCATATCGTTTTTCCCCCTACAAAAGATTAGTAACACTTTCATTGTACAACATTCTTTGTAAAACAAAAGAAAAAAAATCTTTTTGATAGAAAAATGTCAATGTTTTGTTAGAATTGACTACGAAAACTTAACGTCGGTTGAAACGGAGGAATAAATGAAAAAACATATTAGAAAGTTTACGGTGATACCGAAGCTGCCGGAAAAACTTATGCCGCTTAGAGATATTGTGCTCAACCTCTGGTGGTCTTGGGATCATGATGCAGCTGCATTGATGTTGAGAATAGATAGAGAACTTTGGGATGCGGAGGATTGCAATCCGCTTAAAGTTCTGTGCAAAGTCTCGCAGCAAAGATTAGAGGACCTCAGCAACGACGAATCGTTCATCGGCCACATGGAGAGAGTTCATAAAAGGCTTACAGATTATTTAAAAACAAGATCATGGTTCGCAACAAAATATCCTGCGCACGCACAAAAAGTATTTGCATATTTCTCTGCCGAGTTCGGACTCTCGGAAACACTTCCCATGTATTCCGGTGGATTGGGAATGCTCGCGGGCGATTATATGAAGAGCGCAAGCGATCTTGGACTTCCTCTCTGTGGAGTGGGATTGCTTTATACAGAGGGTTATTTTCATCAGTACCTTAACTCCGACGGATGGCAGCAGGAAACATATCCAAAGAACGATTTTTTCACGATGCCTGTCATCTTGATGAAAGATGAAAAAGGAAACGTACACAAAATATCTGTAGACATGCCTGATGGGACCGTACATGCAAGAATATGGAAAGTCATGGTGGGAAGGAACGAGATATATCTTTTGGACACCAACTACAGCGACAATCCACAAAACTTCAGAGACATCACGTCCCGTCTATATGGTGGCGATCTTGAGATGAGGATACGGCAGGAGATACTGCTGGGTATCGGTGGAGTTCGTGCGTTGTATAAGATAGGTAAGATACCATGCATTACTCACATGAACGAAGGTCACAGTGCTTTTCTTGCGCTGGAAAGAATAAGAACCCTCATGGAACAGAATAATCTAAAGTTCGATGAGGCAAAAGAACTTGTTATATCTTCAAATATATTTACGACCCACACACCTGTTCCTGCAGGTAATGATCGCTTTTCATACGACCTTGTAAAAAAATATTTTTATAACTATGCAGGGCTGCTTGGTCTCAACATAGATGATTTCCTGAGGCTGGGAGAAGAACCCGTAGATATCGAAGACAGGTATAAAGGAAGCAACTTCTGCATGACAGTTCTTGCGCTAAACCACGCATCTTTCATAAATGGTGTGAGCAAACTTCATGGAAAAGTGTCAAGGAACATGTGGAAATGGTTGTGGCCTGAGTTGGATGTGGATGATGTTCCGATAACTTCTATTACGAACGGAGTACATGCAAGAACGTGGATATCTTTTGACATGGCAAACCTACTGGATAGATATCTGGGCCCAAGATGGATAGACAACCCATGGGACCACACAATATGGAATAGGGTGAAGGATATTCCAACGATGGAGTTATGGCATACACATGAAAGAAGAAGGGAGCGTCTTGTTGCGTATGTAAGGAATAAATTACGTGAACAACTTGAGAAAAAGGGAATAACCGGCGCTGAACTTGATATTGCCAACGAAGTTCTTGACCCGAACGCAATTACGATCGGTTTTGCAAGAAGGTTTGCAACTTATAAAAGAGCAACACTTATATTCAAGGACATGGAGAGACTGATAAAACTGTTCACGAACAAAGATATGCCTGTGCAGATAATTTTCGCAGGCAAGGCCCATCCAAAGGACGAGGAAGGCAAACAATTCATAAAAGAGATATACAGGATCGCGCGTAAACCTGAATTAAGACGCCACATAGTGTTCCTTGAGGACTACAGTATGACCATGACAAGATATCTGGTCCAGGGCGTCGATGTATGGCTGAACAATCCGCGCAGGCCATTTGAAGCGAGCGGAACAAGTGGAATGAAGGTATGTTTCAACGGCGGAGTGAATTTGAGCATTCTCGACGGATGGTGGGACGAGGCATACAACAAGAATAACGGTTGGGCGATAGGCTCAGGCGAAAATTACGACGTCCAGAACGTGGAATACCAGGACACGGTTGAAAGTAAGGCGCTGTACCAGTTACTGGAGGACAATGTTATTCCTCTTTTCTATAAAAAGGGCCCGGACGGCCTCCCAAAACAATGGGTTGAGTTAATGAAGTCCAGCATCATGTCTAACTGCTCTGTATACAACACCAACAGGATGGTTCAGGAATATATTTCAAAATTCTACATTAAGGGTGCTGATGCGTATGAAAAATTGAGCGATGATAACTTCAAGGAAGCAAAAGAACTCTCCGTGTGGAAAAAGAAAGTTTCCTCTGGCTGGGACAAGATAAAGATCCTGGACATAAAAGACCCTGTCAGCAAGGAGCTTCAAAGGGAGGAGACCTTCATCATAGATGCGGTGGTAGATCTTGGTAAACTTAGCCCGGAAGATGTGGTAGTGTCTATCCATTACGGACACCTGGATTATTACGGGACCAATATAACTGAAGGGGAAGAAGTTGTAATGAGAGTGAAGAGCAATGACAACAATATATATATGTATGAAGGCGAGATAAAATGTGAGAACGCTGGTAAATTCGGGTACGCCGTTAGAATTATGGCGGATAAAGAAACTCTTGTTTCACGTTTTCACTTTGGCAAGATAAAATGGGAGTATGCTTACTGATGACTAGGTTTAATTGGTCTGATTATTTTTTTGAATTTGCGAACCTGGCGAGTAAACGTTCTACGTGCCTGCGAAGAAGAGTTGGTGCAGTGTTAGTTAAGGACAAGATGGTCGTAGCGACGGGCTACAATGGACCACCAAGAGGCATCAGGCACTGTTCGGAAGTTGGATGTATCAGGGCAAAAGGTAAAATTCCATCAGGGCAAAGGCATGAGCTCTGTAGAGGTCTTCATGCCGAACAAAATGTTATTATTCAGGCCGCGAGATGTGGAATAAACATCAACGGCGCTGATCTTTATTGTTTAAACAGACCATGCGCGATCTGCACAAAGATGATACTCAACGCGGGTATATCCAATGTGTATTTTATAGATGACTACAACGACGCTCTTGCGAAAAAAATAGCAAAAGAGAGTAAGGTCAATTTTCAAAAGATAAAGACAGAAAAATAGAGGCATTTATGTTTCAGATAAAGGACCTTGGGACATGCCATTTTAATTCTCCTTTGAAAAGGCTGACGTCTTCCTTTGTCTCCGACGAGAGCAGGATACTGGCCGACCCAAGTTTGTTGGCGCATATAAGTTCGTGTTACAAGGATCTTGAAGGCCCTGTTAGTGTAGAGATCGCCGGGCCGAGAGAAAAAATATATTTTGACCCGTCAAAAACAAAAGCCGCAATAGTTACGTGTGGCGGTATATGTCCGGGGCTGAACAACGTTGTAAGGGCGCTGACCTTGGAACTTTATCATCGTTACGGAGTAAATAATATTGTTGGTATCCGTTATGGTTTTGCCGGATTCGTTGATCCAAAACTGGAACCAATAACTTTAACGCCGGAACTAGTTGAGGATATACACACAGCTCCAGGGACCATACTTGGTTCCTCGCGCGGGGTTCAAGAGGCAAAGCACATCGTGGATTATCTGGAGAAGAATAGGGTAAATATACTTTTTTGCATCGGAGGGGATGGTACGCTCAGGGGTGCAAGGGACATAGCCTTAAACGCGATGTTAAGAGGCTATCCTCTCTCTGTAGTGGGAATACCGAAGACAATTGACAACGACATATCGTTCATATCCAGAAGTTTTGGTTTTGAAACAGCCGTTCAGCGCGCCACAGCGTCTATCTCTTCTGCGCACGCAGAGGCAAAGGGATATTATAACGGTGTTGGACTTGTAAAATTGATGGGGCGTTACTCAGGATTTATTGCTCTGCATACATCGCTCGCGGTAAATGATGCGAACTTTGTGCTTATCCCGGAGGTAGATTTTGACCTCGGTGGCAAGAACGGTTTTTTTGAACATCTATTTAAACGATTGGAGCACCGGCACCATGCGGTAATTATAGTCGCTGAAGGGGCAGGGCAGAAATTTTTTGATAAAGATACACTTGGTTATGATGATTCAGGTAACAAAAAACTTGGCGACATAGGAGCGCTTTTAAAGAATGAAATAGCAAAATACGGGAAAGAACGTTCTATCCCGGTCCAGATAAAATACATTGACCCGAGTTATACGATAAGAAGCAGCGTCGCTGTATCAGGTGACGCAATATATTGCATACAGCTTGCTCAAAACGCGGTGCATGCAGCAATGGCGGGAAAAACAAATCTTGTGATCGGACATCTGCATGAAAGCTTCACTCACATACCTATAGATACCGCTGTATCGAGGCGTAAAAATGTGGACCCAAAATCCCTCCTCTGGCTCAACGTTCTAGAGGCTACGGGGCAACCCCCAAGGATGATGAATTAAAATGGGGAACTCCAAAGGCTCCAAAAAGAATATAGTTCTTACGGGGTTCATGGGGGTAGGGAAGGATACTGTAGGCAAGGTTGTTGCTCAAACGCTCGGTTTTAAATTTATTGCGACAGATGAACTCATAACACAAAGAGAAAAAAAATCCCTCTCAGAAATAATTAACACAAAGGGAGAGGAGTATCTCCACAGCGTCGAGCAAGAGATACTTGAAGAACTCTCAAAAGATAAAAAAGGCAGAATGGTAATTTCCACCGGCGGAGAAATAGTTGCACATGAACCAAGCTGCGAATTAATAAAAAAGCTGGGGCTTGTGGTGTATCTTCACACTAGCCCGAACGAGATCTTCAATAGAATGATAAAGACCCCCAACAAGCGCCACCAGTTCAAAGACTTAAAGGGGGCCGAGCTTGAAAAAGAGGTCAATCACCTTATGGAAATAAGGGAAAATCTTTATGAGTGCATCAAGGACGTCGCGGTGGATACTCAGGGCAAAAGCCCGCTAGAGACCGCTGAGGACATAGTTGATACCTGGCTGAGCTTGAATTGATCAAATTAATGTAAAATATAACTTGACAGAACGTATTAAAGTTTGATATATATTGTTTTGGCAATTAGCCGTTTTTTATTTTATGGAGGATATAAAATGAAGAAATTAGTTCTAACGCTCTTAGTAGCAGCATTCAGCGTGCCTGTGATGGCACAGGTAGCAGCACCGGAACAGAAGGTCGATATTAGCGTTTATCAAGGAGCAGGAACATCGTGGGAGGATATTTCCGCTAGGCAGTACCGTGAAGCAGAATGGAAAATCCTGTGGCCATTTATGCTAAAAGATCCGTTGATTAAACAATTCGTAGACCCAACAAAGAAAACAGAATACAAAAATACTGGGGAAAAACTTGACGAGATGACAAAGGCAATGGCCTGCTACGAAAATATCCTGAGCACAGGAGAATGGAATGAAGAGGCAAAAACATGTTTTGCAGAAGTGTTCCCTAACGATACTAATCATGCTTGGATGAGTGAATTTGCCGAAAAAGCAATTAACGAGCCTGTGAATAAAAAAGTGTTTTATACTGATTCAGAATATATGTTTGGGAAAACGGGTGCTCTCGGTATAGAAGTAAGCGATGATGCCTGCGGGAATAGCGAAAAGAGAATAATGCAGCTCTTTCTTAAGTTATATTCAGACTATAGCGACAAGATCACAGCAGGAGCTGAGGAACTAGACTTTGCATATTTAGTTGCTACTGGCCTCTATAACAAAATGAAATACAATTGCGTTCCTAACGCTGTTGATAAGAAAATAGGGGCGTATAACACCTCTGCAATGAGCGATCTGTATGCTGTTGTAAATTACATCATGTTTAGCCCCGATAAGACAACAAAGAGCTTAGTTCAATCAACCCTAAGGAAATTAGGCTTATATGAGCGCGAAATAGATTTCTATATAGCAACCACTGTAAATAGGGATTACCCGCGTAGTAGTAGTTTGTTTGGTAGTGGAAACGACACTCCCATCAATATTGACGATCTAATAGACACTAATTCAAGCAAACAGTAATTTCTCGAAGCAAAGTTTATATTTTTATGGAGGAAATAAAAAAATGAAGAAATTAGTTCTAACGCTTTTAGTAGCAGCATTCAGCGTGCCTGTGATGGCACAAGATAAGTGCGAACTCTCTGTAATTGAATCGCGCGAGGTAATAATTCAAAAAGATGTAAAGGATATTACAAGGGTAGATGTAGAGATCCTTTTAACTGCTTATTCATGCCTGTTAGATCACCTTCCAGGTGATACTGGCAAGGTTGATCCTGTTGTCGCATATTACGCCTCCAACGATAGATATTTAAAAGAACAGCTAGAAGCGAAAGCGTCCGACTTGGGATTACTTAATAACGCCCTTTTGCTGTGTCACGCTAAGCTTCAAGTAGAAGAATATATTGATATCACTTTTAGAGATGCGTTCTTGATGCTGGACAGGGCGATAATCTACCATTCTTCTGTATGTTATGATCACGCCAGTCAGTTATTTAAAAGAATAGCTGTAGTTGCCGAGACCAATCCTGAAGTTGTTGACTCAAAAAAATTAATGCTCTTAAATAGTAGATGCAGTAAGGCTTATAAGGAACTAGCTAAAACGGAAAAAGATAAGCTTGAACCTGTTGAACAAGAAAAAATTTACTAGTGGCAATCTAGCGTATAAACGCCATCCAGTGCGGAAATAGCCCCGTCGTCCTTAGAGATCTCTGTACATGGAAACCTCTTTATAGTGGCCGAATCTGAGTCTTTATCTGTCATGGTCACTACAAAAGGGTTTACTGCTACACGCCTAGTCAAATCTTGGAAATTGGGTATAGGCCTCTTTGGTTTTTAACCTATTTGAACCTAAAAGTGCAGGGAAGTGGTCTGGTCTGACCGGGTGTGACTAACCATACATATATAGAGGAAGACCTGTTGGACGCGTAAGTGCAGGCGCCTCTGCTTGACATAATAAACATTATTTTGGCTCTTGTGCTCTTTAACCAACCTTGGCAACACCCACGATCACCTTCAAGGGGCGTATTAAACAAGCCTTGTTTATAAGATGGGTGTACTAATGCAGACAATTACCAATCATATCAAACTAATACAATGCAAACATGAGAAGAGGCATTAACAAAAATATAACAATCTATAATTAACCTTAACTATCGTGAGCATGTATTTAATTTTGCTTAACTAAATGCATTTGATTAGAACACAAACGGCAACTAAATAAAATTCAGTTTATAAGGGCGTTCGAACATGGTTGTTATACATTGAAGCTGGTTTAATATTAGTCTACTTGACATAAGATTTCTTATGCGACGTTACTCATTTTGGAATGGCGTCCCTCGGTTAAGGCAATCCCTTGCCCGAAGGTTCGAGTTCAAAAATGGGCTAAAAAATCAAATTTAGGTACTTTTGGATATCCAAAAGGTTCATTCAGGTATTAAATTCGTGTTGCCGGGATGTTTGAGGGATGTTTGGGTCGCCTACTTTGGGCCACTTACTCTACTGTACCAGTTGGTTTACCGTTATAGTACCCCTTTGGACGTTGGGATTCTTGTTAATTTGCAGGTCTTTAAGCTTAAAAGCACTCAATAACGCGTTGTAATTACTATTGTTTTCACCCCTTATATACGTCTCATCCTGCGGGGCGATGTTTATCTGCACACTCTGGCCCTTGTAATCTGTTAGCTGGGTTGATGCCTCATTCATAAGGTACTTGCCTTCCACAAGCCCCCTAAAAGCCGGGTGCCAGGGTCCTGCAACGATATTTTCCACGAGTAGCTCACTTGGATGCACGCCGATCCTGATCACTCCAATACCCGCATTTCTGTATGTCCTGAGCACTTTTTCAGAAAGGACTACTGCAGTATTAGTGTCCAGAGGCTTATATGCACCATCTTTATACATCTCTTCAAGACGGGTTCCCTTTAAGACTAGTGTGGGATGTATCCTTACGTATTTTGGCTTCAATTTAACTATGTCTTTGGCGCTTTCAAGGTCAGATTTGGCATCTGCCCCCGGAAGTCCCAGCATCTGGTGGCAGGAAAGCTCTAGGCCTATTTCTCTTATGTCCTTAGCCGCTCTCTTAACATCCTTCCTTGTGTGCCCTCTTCCGGATTCAAACAAAACCTCGTCGTCCATAGACTGCACACCCATTTCTACAAGATGCAGATTGAATCTAAGTTTTAGATCGAGGAGTTCTTCTTTTCTTATCTGGTCCGGGCGTGTTGAGATGCGTATCTTCATATTACCGTTCGGATGTTTTCCGGTTATTTTTTCAAATGTCTCCTGAACTGATTTCAAGAGTTCTTTTTGATATGCAAAGTCCAGCGCCGTAAAACTGGAGCCATAAAAAGCTATCTCTACAGGATAACTAATATTGTCGCCCAGGGGTTTTAGATGCTGGATTATAGTATCTTTTATTCTGTTCTTTATAGCTTCGTCGTTGTGGGTAAAACATTGATTGCTTGCGATCTCCTGATCGCAGAATACACACGGGG
>Ga0247841_10004600_pt1 | contig 23455 bp, 17 predicted proteins | sample LaCruzMarch2015__2_FD_192410 | JGI IMG/M metagenome (GOLD analysis project Ga0247841, IMG submission 192410) | Freshwater microbial communities from meromictic Lake La Cruz, Castile-La Mancha, Spain - LaCruzMarch2015_18m | ecosystem: Environmental > Aquatic > Freshwater > Lake | place: Spain... | reverse complement strand
GCTGCTCTGCTTGCACTACTAGAAGCTTCAGTAGAAGCTGCAGCAGCAGCAACAGCGGCTGCGACAGTGCTAACACGTCTAGAAGGGGATTCAGCGTCCGAAGGAGGAGGGCTAACTGCTGAACTTAAAGCTGGGAATCTAACTGAACTTGATGGAATTGACATAATTTGCACCTCTTTATAATTAATTATGGATATATTATATCATAATTTAATGTTTGGTACAAATTGCAATCGCAAGTGTTTAATTGTTAGTTGTATGCGTTCAGAAATCCGCTTTAATTATATTTAAATAATAATGAAAAAATAGTAGTTAATTAAATAATTAACGTAATTTGCCGGACCAGCCAAGTTTTGTTCTTAATGTAGAAAAATAATCCCTTCTAAAGAGACTGACGAGTTTAAATTTTTTCTCAGCTCTTGCGATTTTGAATACCTCGGAGGTGTTGAGCTCAAAGCGCTCAAGTCCATCGGCGCGTATTTCTATGGGGTCATAATCGCTTAAGTATTGGATCTGGATCTCTTGGTTAGGCATGAGAACGATCGGACGATTAGAGATGGTATGAGGACTAATTGGTGTAATGACTATAGCTTCTAGATCGGGACTTAAGATAGGGCCTCCAGCAGCTAAAGAATAGGCTGTCGATCCGTTAGGGGTAGATATAATGATCCCGTCTGCTTCGAAGGTATTTAAATAAGCGCCATCTACATGGATTGCGATTTCAACAAGGCTCGGATTTTTCCCACGATGGACAACGATGTCATTCACTGCAAAGCAGCTGTCTTTACGGGGGGATTCTCCATGAATAACAAGCCGTTCATGGATTTTATAGGCTCCATTCAGAAGATCTTGCAAGCTTGGGTAAATATCGGATAGGGGCACATCGGCCATGAATCCAAGATGCCCTAAGTTAATGCCCAGTATGGGAGCATCGAGGTCTTGGTATTTATGAGCCAGGCGCAAAATTGTTCCATCGCCACCGATCGAAATCATGAAATCTATTTTTTGGTTTTTCACTGAAGATAGCGGCTTGACTCCAAAGGTATTGGCATCTTTGTCTTCTGTGACAACGGTAACACCTTGCTGAAGGAGAAATTCAGCAATACCTATCGTAACGCTGTGAGAATGCTCTTTTAATTCGTTGGCAAATATAGCAATGATCATATCTGAAGATCCGCAGTTACTAAAGTTTTTTCCAAATTGAATACATCCACCACGCGTTTCGTAATAGCTTCTGGAGTAAGTCCAATTTCCTTGATGATTTCTTTGTGGCTTCCCTGCTCTAAGAACATATCTGGAATGCCGAAGTTTGCAACAGAAAGATGGGTGAAACCATTGCGCACTAAGAAAGAGTTAATGATGGAGCCAAGGCCCACGCTCATCGAATGCTCTTCAATGGTAATAATGTGTGTATGTGAGGAGAAAATTCTGCAAAGGAGCTCAGCATCGAGCGGTTTTACAAAAACAGGATCGATCACAGTGGCTTCAATACCAAAGGGCTGTAGCATGTCTGCCACTTGCAATGCTGTCTGGCACATATGGCCGAGCGCTATGATCGCTACTTGTTTTCCAGATCGTAGAATCTCTGCTACGCCAAGTTCTCTTTTTTGAAGAGGTAGATCGGATTCTTCCGTTGCCATATTAGGATAACGGATAGCTGTAGGCCTATTCCAAGAAAAGGCGCTTTGCATAAGCTCTTTCAATACCTGTCCATCTCTTGGTTGGCAGATCACCATGTTTGGCATAGCATTTAAGAATCCTATGTCGTAGATGCCGTGATGAGTTGATCCGTCAGGACCTGATATTCCAGCTCTATCTATTGCGAATACCACAGGAAGTTCTTGCAGACAGACATCATGGAAAAGATTGTCGAGCGCTCGTTGAAGAAATGTTGAATAAATAGAGCAGACCACTTTGCTTTTTTTGCCGTAGGCAATGCCTCCAGCAAAAGTTACACTGTGCCCTTCTGCAATCCCTACATCTAAACATCTACTCGGGTGCTTATCCATAAACTCTTCAAGACATGAGCCAGCTGGCATCGCGGGAGTTATTGCAACAAGGGATGGATCTTCATCAGCCATCTTTAAGATGTGACGTCCGAAGATTTGAGGGAAGGTGGGTTTCGCATTCGGTGTGGCATGGAATTTTCCCGTTACTTTGTCAAAGGGCTTACATCCATGGTAGCAGATCGGGTCGTTGATGGCTGTTTCCATCCCTTTACCTTTTACTGTTAAAACATGGAGTAGAACCGGTTTTGGGCATTCTTTAAGCGCCTGAAAAACAGCGAGCAATTGTTCTATGTCGTGTCCATCGATGGGGCCGACATATGACAAGCCAAACTGCTCAAAAAAGGGCGCTGTGCTTACAAGGTTTTTGATCGATTCTTTTACTTTAAGGCCTTGTTTAGCAAGGAAGCCACCTAGGTTCGGGATCTTCGATAGTATGTGCTCAATTTCGTTATAGATCTTATTCGATGTAGGATTGTTGATAAAACGGCTTAAAATGTTGGTGATGGCGCCGACATTTTTTGAAATCGACATATTGTTATCGTTGAGAATAACGATGAAATTTTTCAGGTCTTTAGGAATGTTATTGAGAGCTTCAAGTGTCAGCCCGCACGTGAGCGATGCATCACCAAGTATCGGCAGCACATGTTCATCCCTACCACATAGATCACGATTTTTTGCAGCGCCAAGGGCAAGAGACAGAGCTGTACCCGCATGCCCAGCAAAAAAGTGATCGTGAGGAGATTCTTTGGGATGGGAAAACCCACATAGCCCTTTGAATTGACGGATCTTATCAAACTTGTCTTGTCTGCCAGTGATAAGCTTATGGGGATATGACTGGTGACTTACATCGAATAGGAATTTGTCAACAGGGGAATCAAACACTTTGTGCATTGCAAGAGTAAGTTCAACGACACCGAGATTCGATGCGAGGTGTCCTCCCGTAATGGCAAGAGTATCTATGATCTTTTGCCGTATTTCTGTGGCAAGATCTTTCAGCTGATCGACACTCAAGCTCTTAAGCTTGGAGGGCTCGTCAATACTTGGTAAGAGGCCATTCATACGCCTGCTTCCCTATTTTTTAATGTAGAATAAGTGCTTGGAGAAAACTCTTGTGTTTGTGGTGATCCCGAGGGGGTAAGAACTAGATCTCCCTCTCGATTTTTTATAAGTGTTTCTATCTTCTGTTCTGCTTGTTGCAGTCTTTTGTTGCAGAATACAATAAGGCGGTCAGCTTCTTCATAAAGGCTTAAGGAGTCTTCTAAAGACTGTTTTCCAGAATTCATTTTTTCTAAAATTTCTTCTAGACGAGCGTAGGCTTGTTCAAATGTAGGGGTGTTTTCTTGTGTCATGGCTTGTTTTCTACCTTTACTTGGAGTTGTCCGTCTTGCAATAGGATATTGAGTCTTTGCTCTAGAGCTACATCTTGAGCTTTTAGGATAACCGAATCATTTTTTTCCGAAAAGAGAATGCAGTACCCTTTTGTTAAAAGATTTTTGGGGTTCACCGCCTTAAGATGAGAAATGAGGCTAAGATAGCTTTCTTTTTTCGTTTTGAGCTCGGAAACAATCTTATGATCGAGTTGGTTTCGTAAAGATTTTTTTTCTACAAGCGCCTTCTTTTTCTGTATTTGCAAAAGCATGGCTGTACGGATGCTCTTATCAAAATAACTAAACTTTTCTTTGAAAGTTCTGATTTGGTTTGTCGGCTTTAATGCAGCACTTTCTTTTTGTTTTGCAAGTAAGAGTAATTTTTTTTGCTGGATGGTCGCACTTGTAGACGAGCTTATCGCAAGACGCATCTCATCCATCGACTGCAACCTGTGAGCAAGAAGATGATAGGGGCTTGCGAGATACGGATGTTTTTGTGCTGTAGATACAAGTTTTTTCGCAGTTTGCAATTTGGTTCTAACTGTTTGCATGAGCTGCATTTCAGCTTTAGTAAGGAATGAGAGCTGCTCTGCTTTTTCTGCCATAACGATTTCTGCAGCAGCAGATGGAGTCGGTGCTCTTATATCTGCTGCAAAATCTGATAGGGAAACATCTGTTTCATGACCGACAGCTGAAATAACCGGTATTTTGGAATTTGCAATCGCGTTTACTACAATCTCTTCATTAAAGGCCCAAAGATCTTCTAAGCTGCCGCCACCTCTTCCTACGATAAGAACATCGCATAAGGCATGCTTGTTGAATTGCTCGATGGCCATAGCAATTTCCTGTGAGGCTCCCTCTCCCTGAACCTTCACGGGGTTCAAAATAAGATGAAACCCTTTAAAGCGTCTTTCTAAAATATGGAGGATATCTTGGATGACAGCACCGGTCGGACTTGTCACAACGCCGATGGTTTTCGGAAAGCGAGGCAGGGGCTTTTTGGCTTTTGGATCAAAAAGACCTTTCGCCTCAAGTTTTGCTTTGAGCTCATGCAGCTTTAACAGAAGATTGCCCACTCCAATATAATCTACGCTTTTGACGATAAGCTGATAATTGCCTCTTGGTGCGTAGACGGATAACTCACCCTGGAGTATGACTTGATCGCCTTCTTTTGGAGGTCGTGAGAGTGTTCTTGTTTGCCCTTTAAATAAAACTGAAGAGATCTGAGCTCCCGCATCTTTTAAAGTAAAATAGTAGTGCCCGGAAGCTTGTAGCTTGATGTTGCTGATCTCTCCCTGAACGCAGATATAAGAAAAACCTGTTTCAAGCTGCTTTTTTATCTGGGAGGTAAGTTCTGTGACGGTTAGTGCTTTCATGTTTAATCGGGGGTAATCTTCAAGACTTTAACAATCCCAAAAACATTTCACCACTATAAAATTTTTAATAGGATGTTTTTTTGAGATGCATGCTAGAAATGCTTTTGTATTAGCAATTGGAGCTGCCAGATCCTTCCTCAGGACAAGTTTTGTAAGACAATTTGAATTCTTAGGAAGCGGTAAAGTAGCTTTTTACGATTGCTTGCATTTGTTCGACTCGAAAGGGCTTTTTTAATGGGAGCTCGCAGCTCATGCCCGAAGCTTCATAAATGGCTATATCTTCTTTGTTCATATTCCCTGAAGCAGGAATGATTATTGGAAGAGGAAGACCTAGCTCTCGATAGATCTTAAAAATTTCCTCAGCTACCTTATTGCCTTTATCAAGTCCTGGAGCGTCTCCACCGAGCATCTGATCCATAAAGATCATTTTGTAAGGTTTCCCAGATCGAATCGCTTGCTTGGTTTTTTCTAGGGCATCGGTCCCAGAACCTGCCTCTCCAATAGAGCTTAACTTAGATTGCTGCATTAATCTACTTAGCAACATTCTCCCGGATCTTTCATCATCAACATGTAAAATGGGGGCATCTAATGAGAGTTTATCTCTAGCAGATGGGATATCTTCTAGTTCTTCAATACTTCCCATCCTTACAAATTCTTTAAGGGGAACAAGATTAGGCTTTATTTTCGGAAGTTGAAAATATCCCATTCTTCGATTGCGAGTCGTTCGTAAGAGGGTATCAGCCTTATCCTTTAGAGTGGGGAGCTTTTTAAACGCTCCGGAGCCTGAATCACTTAAAGGGGTGGATTCTCCGGCGCAGCCTAGAGTGCTTGTATCAAGCTTAATATCGGATGTTCGAATAGGATATGATCCAGAAGAGGGCTTCATATCATCTTCTAGAGGAGTATCCATCGATTGTACTTTCATAGAAAATTTGAACTCTGTTCCGCAACAATGTGTCTTACCATCAAAGTCCCCGCCTAGCACATCTTCTACTAAAAGACGGCACATGCGCAAAGTAATGCCTGGATTAGATGTCGGAGCTGTGGCATCCACTGTAAATGTTTTTCCCTCTAAAGCATCCCGTAAGTAGTCCTGATCCATTCCGCTACCATTATCTTGAATAACGATTATGAGCTTTTCAGATGCAGCATCGTATTCTATATCTAAGATAACTTTTCCTTTATCTCCACTATATTTACAGGCATTTTCAAGAAGTTCTGAAATGACATAGGAAACTTGAGTCCAATCTGTTGACAAGTTTTTATCAAGAGCCCAGATAGATGTTGGGCTAAGGTTCACTTTTGCAATATAGGAGTTGAGAGTGCCTTCTTTGAAAATCTGACTTAATATATTTTTAAGATTATCAACTGATTCATTCAGAGTGATAAAGCTGGTTCCTGTTTCAGTTATTCTTAATCGATTTTTTTCTAGGCTTTTAGCAAAACGTACAACTTCATGGATCTGATTAGTATCTTCGTAGACTTGCATTGCTACAAGTTGTATTTCTGGCTCCTGTTCCCCTATGCGTCTCATCACATTATTGCCTAATAGATGATTTCCTACAGAGCCAAGTCTTTCAAGTGGAGATCCTCTAGGGAGAGATCCTCTAACGGAAGAATCTCTAAGGGGGGATCTTTGCAAAGAAGATGGATAATGTTTAGGGGTACTGTCTCGGCTTAGATCTGATTCATCTGAGATACGAGATCCTTGAAGTAACGGCATTTGCAGCCAACAGACTTTTAACGTAGTTCTTTCTATTTGAGCGACTTTGACTATGGGATCGGTATCCAGTATATCAGAACCTTCAATTAATTCGAATTCTGACATAACTCTTGGTAAAAGCCCTCTTTCTTTTGAACTACCAACAAATTCTCTAGCTAAGTGACCTACTACTTCTTCTCTTTCTTTTCCAAGAATGCGCAGAGCTAGTTCATTTATAGCTATTACTCTATCTTCTGCCGTAACAAAACAAGCCGTAGGTGCTTGTATATGAGAGTCCGTTATAATCTGTAATACTCCAGGATCGGTTATGGGCGGCTGAGATGAACTTGCAAATGAAGTAGGGCTTGATGACATAAAAAAATCCGGAATTTTATTTACCTCTATTTTTACGTAAAATGAGGCGTTTGATAATTATTGTATTATATCGTAAATAAAGATAAATAAATACGTCGTATTATTTTTTATTTTTTTTAAATAATAGAGTGAGTGTAATGTTATGATTATTAAAGGAATAGAGCGATCGGATCTGATTTTGAGTGTGAAAGATTTTTTTTAAATCAATGGCCTGGTAGCTGCAGATCCTCTTGAAGGATTAAAAGGAGCTGCCATAGAATTAAGAGCTGATAGAACATCGTCGTAGGTGAGAGTGGGGCCTGTCTGTGAAGTTACTCCTTTTTTCATCTCTTGGCAAAGCCCTCTAAGACTAGCTATTAAAGTGTCTATTTTGATCAAGAGGGAGTGCTGCTTCCTTAGTACGCAAAGGTTACGAAGAGCCGTAAATACATTCATAAAAGATGGTCGTTCTGTTGTTCTTGTTTCCAAGTTCATCCAGTAATTTAAAGCTAAAGAATAAAATTCTGTAGACTCATTTTTAAATTTTATATTTTTGGGGGTATACTCTTTAGCTCCCCAACTACGATTGATTGCTCTTCCATCAGATAGAGTACATGCATAATCAAAATCAAATAGGACTGATTTTGTAGTATCAATCAAGATATTTTCAGGTTTCGTATCATTATGCAGCAGTCCTTCTTCATTAAGGGCTTTCAATCCCCTTGCAATCCCTATCATGTATTCAATGGCTTGACACACTTGTGTTTCTATAGGAGTGGTAAGAATATGGCTAACTGAAGGAATGTCATATTGAAAGTAGTAATAGGGTGTTAAATAGATAAAAACATCTTTTGGATAGTTATCTGTAAAGAACTGGATTCCCTTTGGATGAGAAAAGATCACTTTAGGAGAAAGTACATGAGGATTTTCGATTCGACTAACCATTTGGATGCTATTTTCATAGGAGGTTTTAAGTCGCGGATATCGTCGATCGTCCCTGAGTTTATTTCTTCGCATGAGGCGAACATTTCCTTCTGAGTCCATATAGATATCGCAGGAGACTACTTTAGTGCCACCTCTCCATCTCTCAAGACCTGGAATTGTGAGGGAACATGCTCGATTGGGAAACACGCGTACACTAGCAGTGCAGAAAGTGGAATTTTGTCCACCAGCTTCCCTTTGGTCTTCTTTTTTATTATGAGCTCTGTGGCTGTCATTAATGTTTGAAAAATAGGGGGATTTAGATGATACGCAAACCACATGCGAAGGTATTTCTTTTTGAAATACTAGAGCTTGGTCCCTAGCTGTAAGTAATTGGGAAAGATGCTCTTTAGAGCATCTCATTTCATTTCTATTTAGAACTGTTTCTATTTTTCTTATTAATTCCTCTGAATTAAAAATGAGGGGAAGTTCTTGTTCTGAGTAATTTGTTTGAAGTATCTCAAAATTAGTGGGATTTCTCCTGCGAAGTCTGTCGATTTCCCTATCGTATTCAGCAGCGGCTCCAATTGGAGAGAGTTCTACTTCAATACGATCATAACTCGTGACATAACGTCGTGGGCAATGGCAGAAACAATTAAAAACGTCCATTACATTTAGAATCATTCTATCTAATGCATTTGCAGGCTCTTTTGCCTTTAAATAGGAATACTCAATAGTGACTTTAAGGTTTCGTATTAAAGATCCACTTTCGCTTAAGGGGACGTATGCGAATGGGACTCTAGAAAAATCCTCTACTGTAGGGGATGCTCTATAAGTTGCTACAGACATTGATGAATCCTTAGGTAAGGCCAGAAAATATACCTAAAAATAGAGATTTTTTTGGAGGTGAAAATTTTTGAAATAGGATTTTTATTTACACTATATCAGATGCAGATCTTTTTGAAGGATTAAAACGATCTGCCATATAAGTAAGAGTTGATAGAACATCCTCGTATCCAAGAGTAGGTCCTCTTTCTGCTGTTACTCCACTTTTCATTCTTTTACAAAGAGTGCTGAGAGACTTTATTAATGCGTCGATCTTTCCCTCGAGAACAGCATTACCTCTTCTTTGAGTTAGCGTTCTAAGGCTTATAAATACGTCCATGAAGCTAACATGTTCTTGTTTTCTTGTTTCAGAGTTCATCCAGAAGGTTAAAGCTAAGGCGTAGAGTTCTGTCGATACATCTTTACGTCTATTATGGGTGGGGTTGTAGTCTGGAGTTCCTAATACGCCTGTTATATATCTTCCCTCAGAGAGAGTGCGAGCGGCATCAAAATCGAAGAGGATTGCCTTGTCTTGATCGACCAAGATGTTTTCCGGTTTTGTATCATTGTAAAGTATTCCTGATATGAGGAGCGCTTTTAATCCTTTTGTAACATCCATCATGTATTTGATTGTTTGAGAAACTTGAGTTTCTATAGGGGTGGAAACGATGGGCCTTGCCATATCGTCGCCTTCGGAAAGATCACCACGCGCAAAGTGATAATAGGGTTCTATATAAATAAAAGCATCCGATGGGTAGCTTTCACTCAAAAACTGGATTCCTTTGGGAGTCGAATAGACAATTTCAGGGCTAAGAATATGTGGGTGTCTAATGGGAGTAATCAATCGGATGCTATTTTGATATAAACCAATAGCTGTTGGGGTTCGCCTGTCATCTCGTTGCTTATTTCTTCTCATTAGGCGAACTTCCCCTTCAGAGTCTATATAAATCTCGCAGGTGACGGTTTTATTGCCCCCTTGCATTTTAGCAAGACCCATAACGGTCATACATGTTCCCTTATTTGGAATAACTCGTACACTTGCCGTGCATTTATCAGGGTCATTTGTAAGCTCTCCCCTGATTCTCCTTTCTTTTTTTTCACTGTTATAAAGTCTGATCGGATCGTTTATTGCTCTAAAATAAGGGGATTTGGACGATACGGCAATAGTATGAGTGGGCATTCCTCTATGAACTTTCAGCGCTTGCTCGCGTGCTGTGAGTAAACAGGATAGGTTCTCTGCAGGGCATCTCATTCCTTGTCTTTCAAGAACTTCTTCTATTCTTGTAAACAGCTCGGGGGGATAGGACGGAGCCTCTGAGAAGTTTTCCTGGATATGTGTTTCGGTTAATTCAAATTCTCTCGGGTGTCTTTCTCGAAGTTGATCAATAAAGGCTTGGTAATTTGTCTCGTAATCGTTCTCAGATAATGTTGCTTCAGCTTGATCAAGAACGGTAACATAGCTGAGAGGGCAAATTCTTTGAAATGCCTCCCTTACTCTGAGAACTAGCGCATCAAATGCATTTATAGGATTTCTTATGGTTTGATAGCAATAGTGAACAGTTACTCTTTTAGTACCCTCAAACAGCCCCCCTCTTTCATTCAAGCGAATGTATGTGAATGAACAGTCGGATAGTCCTTGTATTGTAGGTCTAGAAGTTGCGCTCGCCATAGATAGATCCCTTTAGTAGGTCCTACCATTATACCTTAAAAAATGGTATTAATTAACGATAATTTTATTTTTTCGTAGCTCGTAAGTAAGTAATTAAACAACAGGCTACTTAGGAGAAGTCAATAACGGCTGTAAAATTGCTGCTTGGCAGTTTCTGACAATATTTCTTTTGAATCTTTTAAAAATAGACATCATAACGACAGGATAAATCGTATGATTATTCGAGGGGAAAGTGTGTATGAGTCCTATGCATTTTTGCTCAGCTTGATGTCTCATTGCTGTACTTATATCTTTACTTACTTGCTTTGCGTAATACAGATCAGGTATCCCAAAGGAGGCTTGTTTTATTCGTAGGATCGAAAGGACGATTGCCGCACGTACTGCAGTTTTAACAGATGCCGCTGCACAATTATCTATTTTCTGATCTTTAGGCGCGATAAGTTCTACTGCCTTACATAAAGAGTTTGTTGCTGCATCTACTATCATACCGCTCTGAGAAATAAGTTGCGGCAGAGTCCTATAAAAAAAAAGTTCTCCCTCTTCTTCTGAGTATGGCTTTAGGTCGTTTTTTCTATTGATTTCACTGATAAGTGCGCTGGTGATTTTTTTTGGATCGATGATGTAGGATTTAAAAGAAGATATGTCTTGTTCTCTTTGTCCTCGATTACAGATGATCATTAGGTTATTTTGAATAACAAGGACAATATGATGATCTTCCCATCCTGCGTTTATGATTGTGGTTCGTCCTGAGCTAATAGCGCTGAGTATCTCCTCATTTGAGCGATGTCTATTCGAAGCGGCTGTAAATTCCACTCTTAAATCTTTAAATTCTTCAGGAATGGCAGCCGAACATAAGAGACTGTATTGTGGAATGCTATCTATTTCGAGTTTAAATGTTCCTTTGGGATGAGAAAATGTTCCACTAATTCCTGCAACGTGAGATAGCTGCTTGAGCCTAAGATAAACTAAAGAATATTCATCGGCTGGAATATGGGCAAGAAGCTCGGTGTATCCTAATTCTACTGCACAAATGTAGGGTGTGCTTTCTCCGGATCCTCTTATATTTATGATAGATGGGTTGTTGTTTATGCAAAGTTTTACTATATCGATATTTCGTGATTCGATAGCCCTATATAAAATAGGTTTTTCGAGATTACTTCGAAAAGTCAAGTCTGCCCCATTGCGCAGTAGAATTTCTACGATACTTGGGCTTTGGGCCATTATAGCCCAATCTAATGTTGTATATCCGTCATCATCGACAGAATTGATATTTTGACAATAAGGGGCAAGGTTCTCAACTAAACGTTCTAATTTTTTTTTTGTGGCGATAGTAAGAAGGCAGTTGATGCCACAACTGCTTTCTGAAAAATGTGCCGTTTTATAAAGCAAGAATAAGCAGCATTCTTCATGACCTTCTATAGCGGCTAAATGAATCGGTGTATACCCATCTTTATTAGGCTGATTTAAAGGGATCCCTCTTTCATAAAATAAGGCTAAAATATCAATACGTCCCATTCGAGCAGCGATGTGAACTGGAGTTTCTTTTATTTCATTTTCATACATAAGAGCATTATGTTTGAGTAGTAGTTCTACTATTTCCTTATGACCTAGGTGCATGGCTGCGTGGGTCACAGTACATCCGTAGCGATTTTGTATGTTGGGAGAGACCTTTAAACAAAGAAGTAGTTCGACTGCATGAGGGTGGCGAAAGAATATAGCAGATAGAAGAGGGGTGCAACCATTCTGAGGGTTTATTAAGTTTTTATCAGCGCCATGTGCGCACAACCTATCAATCGCATGAAGGGCATTGTACCCTGCAGCCAGATGAAGAGCTGAATAACCCTCAATATTAGTTGCGTCTAAAGAGCCCCCAAGTCTTAGGATTCTAGGAGATAATTGCTCAATGATGCCTGAATTGTTTTGTCTTGCTGCTATATGTAAGGGGGTATCTCCGTGTAGGTTACGTAGTGATGGATGACATCCTATTTCACATAAAAAATGGACCCATATTTCGTCATTCATCGATGCTGCTATATGAAGCAGGGAGTTGCCCTGCTGATCACAATAGTTTATTCCTTTTTCCAAAAATATCCCAAATAAGGTCTCATTCGCCCTTAATTCGGGTCTAATGTGACCCAAAGGAGCGAAGAATGGTCCGTTATTGACTACAGGAAAAATCGTCATAAAACACTATTTATTTAAATTGTTTGGCTATAATTATAATTTTTTTTTATGAATTTTTAATAAACTTTTGATGAAATCTATGTCATTGGTGGTAAGTCGTTTATGTTTAAATGTGAACTATTGATAGATCCGGAGATAGGGGACTGTCTGGTTGTTTTTCGCATTATTAAATAGCAAATAGAACGAAGATCCAGATAGTTTAGTTCGCGGATGTAATAAAATCAAATAACAAATCTTTTTTTTTGTTTTTTTGGTTTTATTGATCTATAATGATTCGCAATTAATTGAGGTTAATTTATGTCTGTAAATTCAGTGAATCAAGAAATTCCTAAACATCCGGACTATTTAGCAGAGAAAGCGTTCCTCTGGGGACGAGAGAATCCAACGAAGGCCACTATGCTAAAAGTAGCACAGGTTGCAGCGCTTGTTATCGGTGTTGGGGTTTTGGCGTCGCTTCCCTTTACAGCTCCGATTTTGGGTGCGGGTCTTATAGCTGGACTTGCCATTACCGGAGTTGTTTTGACTGTTAGTTCTTTGATAACCTTTCTGTTTTTTCACTCTGGCTCTCATAGACCCATGCATCATGACATGGCAAACCATATGTTTAAGCCTGGAAAATGTGAAGGGGGAGAGCTTTATTATGATGGGGATGTGCCGATTCTTTCTTTAGAATCTGACGATCCTTTCGTTGCTGGAAAAGCCCATGGATATCTGTGTGGAGATGCGATAACTGAAGTAAATAAAATGTTCCTCGATAGACACATTCACCCAGATCTTACTGCCTCTTTAAAGGCTGTTGGCGATACCATACCTCAAGAATATCTTCGTGAAATGGAAGGTTTTGTAGAAGGATATAATGAATGGGTAAAGAAGCAGCCTTTTTCGAAATCAATCAGACTCTTGACTCTTGACCATATGATCCTTTTACATCTCATGCCAGATTCCCTACATTTCGATCCTTACATTCGACATTATGATGATCAAGAACGTGCTGTCGCATGCACAGCTCTTGTAGAGAAGGATTCTGCAAGAGGAGTGGTAATAGCAAGAAATATGGATTGGGCGTCACGTGGTGTAGCCGGATCTTATTCTCTTGTGATTCATAGAAAACATAAAGATGGACGTAATAGCACAGCTGAGGTTGGTGTTGCAGGTTTTATAGGAACGATTACAGGAATGAATGATAAGGGGCTATCATTATCTATGAATGTGTGCTCAGGTCAAACATCTTCTATTCGTGGTATGCCTGCCTGCTTTTTCAATAGAGTTTGTTTAGAAAGACTTAGTTCTGTGGGTGATGTGGATAGGTTTGTATTTCAACAAAAAAATTCTCCTCTTGGTTCTTACAATATGACTGTTGCAGATAAGCACCGTGCTGAGTCGATCCACTTTTATCAGTCTATACAGGGATCAGAGGAATCACATACGAAGAGAGAGCTTACAGGTTCTGATCCTCTGACAGTTTTGAATTATCGCTATAATCCTGAACCAAGTGGCCCAAATGTTCATAGTAGTAATGAAAGAACAGAGATTCTAAGAAAATTCTATGCTGCTCGTCAAAATAGAGGTCTTGAAGAGGCTTTAGCTCTTAAATACGTTAATAACCATGAAACGTCACATCGCGTGGTTATGGAGCCTCAGACCAATACGATGAGGGTGGCTTTTGATAATTACTATGCAGGATTGGCTCCTCTTCGCAAAGTAGACTTATCTAAGTTGTTTGCAAGGTAAGTAGTAAAAAAGACCTCGTATGGCTTCGAATGAGATTGGTATGTTCGAAGCTGTCTTAAATTGATAATCTCGTAAATAGTAAAATATTTCTTAGTTATTCCAATTTCTTGATTTTAAAGCGTCTTGGGAAGGTTCAAAAAATTAGGTGTAAATCCGCTTGCTTTGGATCGCTTGATTGCAGTATGATAACCCCCTTTATTCAATATAAAAATTTAAGAGAAAAGCTATGGGTACACCGATTATCGCCGGCAACTGGAAAATGTATAAAACTCCCAGTGAAACTGTGGAGTATATTAAAGCCTTTGCTCCTTTGGTTTCTCGTGCAAAAGCAAGGGTTCTTTTAGCTGTTCCTTTTACCAATATTGTTCAAGCTGTTGAGGCTGCAAAAGGATCTAATATAGAGATCGGCGCTCAAAACATGCACGAGCAAGATCATGGAGCCTTTACGGGTGAAATCTCTGCAAAAATGCTTAAGGCCTGTGGAGCGACTTTTGTCTTGATCGGTCATTCTGAAAGACGCCAGATTTTTCATGAATCAAACAGCGTCATTAACAAAAAAATGAAAAAAGCTTTAGAATGTGGCCTCACACCCATTTTTTGTTTTGGAGAAACTGCTACTGAAAGAGACCAAGATAAAACCCTAGAAGTTCTAGAAAGACAGATTTCAGAAGGCTTGGAAGGATTTAGCCCGCAGGATCTCTCTCAAGTGATTTTAGCTTATGAACCGGTATGGGCTATAGGGACCGGTAAGACTGCAACACCAGAAATTGCTGAAAAAGCACATAATGATTGCAGGTCTTTTATTAGAAAAAAATGGGATGCTGCCACAGCTGATAGACTCGCTATTCTTTACGGTGGATCTGTCAAAGCGGACAATGTGAGCTCTCTTATGGCAAAAGCTGATATTGATGGAGCTCTTGTAGGAGGAGCTTCTTTAGATCCAAGTGGTTTCTCTCAAATTGTAAACTTTACGTAAAAGGTATATTGATGAGTGTTCTTTTCTATTTAACAGTTTTTGTTTTTATGGGTCTTTGCGGGCTTCTTTGTCTGCTCGTTCTTGTGCAAGAGAGCAAGAGTCTGGGTCTTGGCGCATCATTCGGTGGAGATCCTGGAGAATCTCTCTTTGGAACATCCACAGCTGATGTTCTTAAGAAATTTACTGCATGGATTGCGTGTGCATTTGTGATTGGTTGTGTCCTTTTATCTATATGGTCTGAATCTATTGGAACCAAAGCTACATCGGCTCCCTTTACTATAGAAGAAGTAGACCAGGGTACTGCGTCATGAAGCTTCCTCTTCTGTATTACGGACATCCTATTTTAAGAAAAAAATGTGAGCCTATCACGGAGATCACCGACGATCTTAAAAAGCTTGTAGCTGATATGATTGAGACGATGGAGGCTAATGACGGTGTAGGGCTAGCGGCTCCGCAAGTTGGCAGGCCTATTCGCTTATTTATTTTGTGTGATTACACAGAAGAGGAAGACGGTTCTTTGTCGATGTCCAAGCCTAAGGTCTATATCAATCCTAAGTTAATCAATCCCTCATCGGATGTAGTAGAGGATATCGAAGGATGTTTGTCTATTCCGGGGCTTAGAGAGAACGTTGTTAGACCCTGGAAAATCTTAGTAGAAGCCATGGATCTAGAGGGCAATACATTCCAGGAAGAAATCGAAGGGTACAATGCCAGATGCAGGATGCATGAGAACGACCATTTAAATGGTGTTCTCTATGTTGATAGAGTCGATGCAGCTACGAAGAAAAAACTCGAGCCTGTACTCAAGCAAATGAAAAAAAAATATAATCCGTAAAACGTCTATTTAGCCAGCTGCACCTGAGTTGTGAAACGATCATCATCAGGTGCATGGTAATACCCAAATTTCAACTGCCAGTTACACGGAAGCATTGTAGTCACGTTTGTTTGTACGGTGCTATAGAAAGGGTCTTTATTTCGTCTCCAGCCTTGGGCTGATTGAATGTTTACAAGCCACTTAGGTGAGAGTCTTATTTCGAGCTTGCCAAGTATCGTATCTCTTTGGTCAGAGAGTGGGGAGTGAAGTAAGGAATCTATAGAGTGAGCCATATCTAGTATGAAGTTATTGTGGTTGGCCTTTCTCCAGTCGTATTGGCTCCTATAGCGGTATTCAACGCCAAAAGCAATATTCTCGTTAATGGTGATATCAGCGCGTGTATTAATAAAATCTAGCACTTCCTCTTGAAAATTCCACGCTATATCGCTTGTAAGGGCATAGGTAGGACGGTTCCATGCAAGCGTTGTATATAGCTTGGGGAATGTCTTGCTATAGCTATCTTGAGCGAAATATCCGTTGGTAAAGATATCAATGGTGAAGACTGGGAGAATAAGGAATTCTTTTCTTGAGAAAAAGCAATTTCTTGTTCCGATGCGGAGCTGGTTGATCTTGTAATATCCGTCATCCATGCTAAATGTAAAGTGGTCTAAATTATTCACTCTCGGTTTTGTAAGACCCGTATACTGTATATAGGGCTCTATTCTATGAGTCTGCTTTGTATAATTTCTAAAAATTTGAGTGTTGAGCTCTGCTCCATAAGAGAAGGTAAGCTGTCCTACATCTTGTTTTATGGGATTATTGTTATAGAATATTCCAATAGCCCCAATGGTCGGTGTGAAAGTTACAGGACCCAAAAGAAAGGGTCTATAGAGTCTATTCTGCGTTTCAAAGCGGGCTGCATGCGTTGTTGGTAAAGTAGAGTGAAGTTCTTGAGCAAACATGTACTTTAAAAAGCCCGCATTGACGAAGTTCTCTGAGATGATGCCAGAGGATCCCAGGGTGAAAGGGCGTATCCCTAAGGTGACTAAAGGGAGCTGTTCGTTAATACTTTCAAAGTTGTTGATCTGAGGTTGCAGGCTAAGCGTTCCGAATACGTTGCTCTCTTGGTGGTTGATTAGCAAACGGGTTCTTTTCTGTGTATCGATTACAAAGTCATTACTTTTGAAGTCATCGATCATCTGAAGGTCGCTAAATTTATCATATTGCAGATGAAGGAATGTCTTTTTATCGAGACTTTGGTGGCTGAGCAGTCCTTGTAGTCTATAGCGTTTTGGAGCCCTTTCTTCGGGTACTATTTTATCGTGTGCGCCGTAGCTTCTAGTGATGAATACTGTTCTTTCATCTGGAGAGTAGTATTCAGATTCTACGGCCCCGCCAAAGCCTCTACTTAAACGATAATCCAATCGTAGAAATAGGTTCAGGTCCCTCCAGGACAATACTCTATAGCGAAGTGAGGCTCTTGGACCTAGGCCCTTATCCCACGTCACATTATACTTAATAGGAGAATCTGAGAATGGTTTAAGATTACTTCGGAAGGCCGGAAACCAGAAGACGGGTACTTTAAAAAATTTAAATTTGATGTTACGGGCAGAGAGAACATGATCTTTGTTGATTTTTACCGACTGAGAGTTAATCTCCCACATGTTATCCACACTCTCGCATGTGGTGATGAAGGCATTGTAGATGAAGAAGCTGCCATCTTGCTGCAGCTCGATTTTTTCACCACCCATAAACCAGATATCGACATCAGTTCGTCCATTCCATAAGGTACCGGTTTTTGTGATAAAATCGAATTCTAGCTTATCACCGACAAAGACCCGTCCTCCAAACTCCATCATAAGATCGCCTTCAGCCACGATTTTGAGAAGGCGTACTCCATTTTCGATTTTATTCGTATAGGTAATCTTTTGCGCTTGGATCCTGATTCCTTCTGCAGTGATTACGCCACCTTTATCAGTTTGGATTACCCCTTGAGAAAACTGAGGATCAGCGAGATTGATTTCTAAATCTTCAGCTTCAATATTGGCAGCAGGAGGTGTGATCTTTTCAGCAGAGGCTATCTCTTTTTGTTTTTTTTTCCTGCCAGGGAATGTCTTGATCGCTTGTTTAAAGGCGTCAGGGTTTGGAGGAATAAAAGTGACTTCTGCTTGCACAAAAGATGTGAAGCTAAGAGCCGAGAGGCAGACGATCGAAATAAGCTGTTTTTTCAGTGAAATCATCTATCTATTTTTTGTCCAGAAAAGACAAGAATATAGATCATATTACCAATATTTACCAATCGAAAGACAAAGAACAGCTGTTATTGCAGGGCTCTAAGCAATATGCCAGCTAGAACGGGAAGGTTTTTGTTTTCCCCATCCTGTAGTGTGGTTAGTAGAAAATCGATGCTTTTTTCATCATGTCTTTCGGCTAGCACCTGGTATGATTCGATTAAAAGAGAAGAGCTCTCCTCTGGCGTCAGGTCAAAGTTAGATTCAGTGAGTCTTGCAGCCCATGGAAGTGAGGGCCTGAATTGGATTAATTCATGAGATTTGTGTGATACGACCCATTTTTTTAGGTTTTCTTCATAAGGGCCAGGCTCTTTCAGTCTAAATAAAGCTAAATTGCAATAAGCACGGATAAGAGGGGCTCCAGCAGTTTGTGATTTAGCTTTTAACAGATCGATAGCTGGCGGCGTTCTTTTATTTTCGAGTAGGGCGACAAGAAGTGGTATCATCTCATTTTGTTTTGTATCAAAAATGAGTTTCGCGGTTTTAATAAAAGCTTCTTCTGGAAGCTCAAGACAGTCTTTCAAAATGCTATCTCTAACCGATAAGCTAAGTGCCATTAAATCGTAATAACTCTCTTTGGCATGTTGCTGCATGGAAGAGATCACTTTCCAGGTTTTAAGGGAATTTCCGATAGAGGTCTGCGGCTGAAATCCGAGATCTCTACTATCGCGCAGAAGGAACTCTTTGATATAGGGGACTGCTCTTGCATCTTTTCTTTTAAGAAGGGAAAGAGCTGCGTTAAATCTTATGCTAATATTTTCATCATCTACAAGGGAGAGCAGTGTAGCCTCAGAACCGGTAATATCTCCAAGCATTGTTATAGCAAAAGAATTTTTCTCTTTAGCTTTTTCAATAATCCTTTCTTTTGCAGATTCATCACCTAAAGAGTATAAAGAGCGCAGTGCTGCTAGTTGCACATTTTCAGAAGGGGAGTTAGAGAGTTTCTTAAGTCTTTTCAGTGAGGAGCTGTCTTTCAGATACCCAAGAGCTGTAGCGCAAGCTTCTTGCTCTGCAACATCGATATGTGTTGCACATGTGCGAATGGCCGGTAGTAGGTCGTCTCTTCCATGCCTTGCAGCACTTAAAATTGCTTCAATGCGTATGGCATGGAATGGATCATCCATCATATGTCTTAATATGCCGACTGCATCTGATGTGCCGATGATCGCAAAAAGCTCAGGAAAGAAAAAGCGCATCTGAGGAGGCAGCTTATGCATTAAAGCTTCTACTTGTCCTGTGGCTGATCTGGATTTGCGAGCAGCTAAGATATAGGCGGCCTCAAGCCTAGTATAAAGGAATTCAGAAGCCATAGCTTTATGCAGCAGTTGCTCTGTTTGGTCTTCTTGCATCCTTGCTAAAAATTGAAGAGATGCAAGCTGCGTTTGCATATTCGAGCTTGATATGCCAGCTGCCAATATATCGTAAGAGGAAGAGATGCCTGCCAGACTGCTTGCAAAGATGCTTAAGAGTTGTACCTGGGGATCTTCACTTTTAGAGCCTTGCTCAAGTATGGCTGTTGCAAGATGTTCTAGCACTTCAAAATCGTGCTTGCCGATTTGCTTTTGATATTTTTTGTAGAGCTCTATCGATTTTTGGTATTCTTTGGATTGAGCGAGGTACACGATCTGCAGTTTACTTACCAGCTGTTCATTTTGCACCATTTCTATAGACTCCTCTGAAAATAGAGAGCTACTCGGCGTAATTGAGCACGTGAGACAAATCAGAGAAAGTAAACAGTGCTTTTTATATTTCATTTTTTAAAAAATTTTGAGGTGTTTCCAAAGGTCTATATCAAAATGCAGTAATAGATTACCAAGTGTATTGATCGGCAGGCCCATTACGTTATAGTAGCAGCCTTCAATCCTCGATACAATAATGCCCCCGCCTTGTTGTATGGCATAACCGCCTGCTTTATCGCTATAAGCAAAGTGTGATAGGTATTGTTCTATCTGCTCACTTGATACTTTATTGAAGAGTATTTTAGTGCTCTCTGATTCACAATAGGAAACAGAACCTTTCGCCACGCATACAGCAGTTACCACTTCATGAGAGCTTCCTGAAAGCTGCTTTAAGAACGCTGTAGCTTCTTCTTTATGAGAGGGTTTATTGAAAACTTTTCCATTCAAATAAACAACTGTGTCAGCACTTATAATGATTTCCTCTGGAAACTGCTCAGCAAGTAGGTCGGCTTTGCTCTTTGCTAGAGTTTTTGTGTAGGAATAGGGGTCTCCTAAAAAGGGAACAGTATCCTCATCGAAGTGAGAAGGTACTTGTGTAAAAGGGAGTGAAAAGAATCCGAGTATTTCTTTTCTTCTTGGTGACTGTGAGCCTAAGATCATATATAACTACTATAGTGGTTTTGTCAGATTATCTGTGAAAGATCCTATTTTTCACAATCAGGTATGTTAATTAAGAAACGCGCTTAGGAAATTAACACACAAATTCAACAAATCAGAAAAATAATTTCTTTAAAAATAAAGGTCTTTTGTTAAATCTTCTTTTTACCCTTCCTTAATATCACCTTAATAAATATCATGTAAATTCCTTAATTGATCACAAGGATAACAGTCTTGCTTAAGCCTTAAGGCTTTTGCGTGGATGAAATGACTTATAAGAGTGTTTGAACAACCTAATATTAGGAGTATATTTATTATGGCAATTAGTCCAACAGCAGCACCAGTGAGCCCAACAGCGGCAGCGGCAGTATCAATACCAGTAGTAGCAGCACCAGTGAGCGCAACAGAAGCTTCTGCAGTAGTAGCGGCAGCAGCATCTACCATTGCTCCAGCAGCAGCAGCTCCAGAAGCGCCAGAAGCTAATACAAACCTCGTAGCTCTTAGAGCTTACTTTGCAGCAGAAACAAATGAAACTGCATTAGCTGCTCTTGCAGGTCTTGATGTTGATACAAGAGCTGAACTTCTTACAGATCTTTATGCAAGACTCGGCGGCCAACCTGTAGAAGGTCACGATGTTGCAGTAGATCACGTTGCAGCAACGCCAAAAAGTGAGCATGTACAAGCAGCAGCTCAAGCTATTCTTAATAAACTCGCTCCAGTTGTAGCTGAAGCACCAGCACCAGTTGATGCTCCTAAAGGATTCTTTGCATCTGTTTGCGAAAGAATTTCTTCTTTCTTCTCAAGCCTATACACAGGTATTGTAGATTTCTTTTCTTGCCTATTTGCTGCAGCGCCAGTAGCGCAAACAGTACAAGCACCAGCTACAGTTCTTTCCTCAGTAAAAGAATTCCAAGCGAGTGTTAATGTTGAAGGTGGGGATGTTGAAGTTCTGAAAGCTGCGTATGCCGCTCTTTGCGCACAATTCCCAGAAGCAAAAGATAAAATTGAACACAAGATCTACGAAGCAGCAGTAGCCGCAAACGAATTCAATGGTAGCGATACATTTGGAACAGATCACGTTGCAGCAAATCCAGCTAGCGCTCTTGTAAAAGCAGCTCTTGTAGCTTATGTTGCAGAACTTGAAACTCCTGCAGCTCCTGCAGAAGCTCCAGTTGCAACAGCAACAGCAGCTTAATTAACTTAAAGGCTTCCTTTACGTTAATTAGTAAATCCCCATCTGACTCAGATGGGGATTTTTTTTTATCTTAAGCGGGAGGTAGAAATCTTTGGCGTGTTCCTAAAGGTATAGTCTTCCACATGCTATTAAGTTCTTTGGCTTTTCTTAAGTCTGCGCGTATGAATAACTGTCTTACTTTTTCATCCGTGTCAGATATTCCCCTAAAAGCAGTAAACTCTTCTACTTTGTCACGAAGAAATACATAAAATGTTTCAGGAGCGCTCCGCGCTGTTTCTACTGCGTGTGTATATTCTTTGTCAGAAACAAATATAACAGGATCAATGCTAGCTTGGATCAAGATGAAGTTGGCTAAAGCTCTTGCCGCTCTGCCATTACCATCATAAAAGGGGTGGATGATTACCATTTGCATATGAGCGAAAGCTGCGATTGCAATCGGGTCTTCGCCTCTAGTGACTTTATCGGTTAATTGTTCAATCAGACTAGATATGAGTTTGGGTATTTCAGGTCCTGACGGTGGACATTCCGTATATTTACGAATAAATATTTTTTCATCTTTAGTTAAAAGCCCCGGAGTAAAGTAGGCCATCGTCAAAGGATGAAGACCTGCTTGTGCTGGGGGAAGTTTTGAAGAGATGCTTGCATAGAGGGGGATTAAGTTGCTCTGATTATTTAGAGTAAGGTATGTAATAAACTTTGGAGCATTGCATAAGTTCTGAGCTTCAGGGTGCTTTACTATAAAAACACCATTTTTTCTGTATCCTTCAGAGGTTCGAGGTCTTTCTTCCTTTTCACTTGGGCTCAGTGCTGAAATAAGAGCCTTCCAGTGATCTTTAGTCATTCTGGAGAGTGGAGTAGAGGTAAAGGGAGCGATTCTTTCCCACATCAGTCCGTGATGTTCTCTATCAGAGAGTTTAGATTTAGAAACATATCCATCATAAGAGATCGTCATTCGCTCTTTAAGTTCTTCAGTGGCCTGTAGTTTTGCGGTTTGAATTTCTGCATGGCTTCGTGACTTCGGGATGTTCTTTAGTAGAATCTCTTCATATATTTCTTTTATATCCGCAGCGATTTCGGTGGTACGGGTTGTAATACACCTGGGAATATATAAGCCTGGATGAACAAAAGCTAAGACATAATTAGGTATTGTTGTATGGGTTATAGATGCCATAATTCTCCACATTAAATAGATTAATTGTAGATATTATATAGGAAAAATGAGTTAAGGAATATATAAATAAATATTTAAGAAAAAGCATGGATAGAAGATCCATCCATGCTTTTACAAGAGATTTTTAGGCCTTTTTCTTAGGCTTTTTACCGTTTACTACTGGAGGGGTATCTGTGTAGTCTATCCATATTGGTGAGCTCCACGCGATATGTCCATTTTCTTGAACAGCTCTTAAATAGTAATAAGCAAATGGTGGCTTTTCTTCTTTTCCGGGAAGGATCGCTTTATGAAGAAGCTCTGAATCATCAAAAGCAAATTCAAAATAAGATTCGTTTGGTTGGAAAGTATGGAAAGTTTCCCCATTGCGTATCAGAGCTATTTCTTTAATAGGAGCTGTACCTGCCACAAAACCTGTAATGTGTCTATTAAATGAGAGACCTGGCTTTGTTTTTGTGCTGAGCTCGGCACCCATCTGTGCTCCAGCGATAGCGAATCCTACGATGATTCTTTCTCCTGTCGTTGCGTAGCACTGGC
>Ga0247841_10004599_pt1 | contig 23459 bp, 20 predicted proteins | sample LaCruzMarch2015__2_FD_192410 | JGI IMG/M metagenome (GOLD analysis project Ga0247841, IMG submission 192410) | Freshwater microbial communities from meromictic Lake La Cruz, Castile-La Mancha, Spain - LaCruzMarch2015_18m | ecosystem: Environmental > Aquatic > Freshwater > Lake | place: Spain... | reverse complement strand
AGGGAGATTGAAGAACGCTATGAGCAGATGAAAAAGACAGAGTTCATTGACTTCATGGGAAGCTATTCCGCGGCATTCCGCAAGAGCCTTTTCATGAAATTCAAGGGCTTTGACGAAAGCTTTCCAATGGCATCTGGAGAGGACACGGATTTGACTTTCAGGATGAGCAATGCAGGCCTCAAGTTCAAGTTTGCAGAGAACGCCATAGTCCGGCATTCGCACCCAAAAAGCCTGATGAAATACTTGAGGGTGAAATTCTACCGCGCCTTCTGGCGCGTGAAATTGTACAACAAGAGCCGCTCTAAGATTGTGAAAGACTCCTACACCCCGCAGTTCATCAAATTCCAGATTGCGCTTTTGGGAATTTCAGCTATTTCAATAATCGCATTCTGGCTTTCAAAGGCATTCTCTTCAGGCCAGATGATGCTGCCTTTCGGCTTTGTTTCAGCACTCGCGCTCGTTGCATGCATTGCATTCTCGCTGCCAAAGGCAGACTTCATGGCTAGAAAAGAGCTTGCATTGGGGATTGCGGCGCTGCCAATCGACTTTCTGGTGACTTTCGCATTCACGCTCGGCCTGATTGCAGGAACAGCAAGAGAGGCTCTTTCAAAATGAAAAAGCTCAAAATACTGCAGGTGTCAAACCATTACTGGCCCTGCTTTGGGGGAATTGAAAGGTTTGTTATGGACTTGAACAACATTCTCTCAAGGCACAATGTGCAAAGCGATGTTTGCTGCCTTGACCGCGATTTTCAGGGAAAAAAGCTCCCGCAGGCGGAAAAGGTCGGCAAGTCAATGGTTTACAGAATTCCTTTTGTGGACTTGAAATACTACAAGATTGCGCCAAAAATCATTGGCATTGTGAAAGAGTATGATGTGATTCACGTGCACAGCATCGGGTTTTTCTCGGACTTTCTCGCGCTCACCCAGCCATTGCACAAGAAGCCGCTAATCCTGTCAACGCATGGCGGAATATTCCATTCCTCAAGGCACGGGCTGATGAAAAAAGCATACTTCAACACGCTTCACAGGCATTTCCTTGGAAGCTATTCAAGGATTTTCGCAGACAGCAAAAGCGACTTTGAGATTTTTTCTGAAATAACAAAAAACATAGAGCTTGCGCCCAACGGCATTGACTTCCGCGAATTCAAGAATGCAAAGTCCGCAAAGAAAAAAAACCAGTTCATTCATGCGGGAAGGTTTGCGGCAAACAAGCAGCTTGAAAAGCTTGTTGAAGCCTTTGCAAAAGTGGCGGAAAAAAGGAAGGATTTCAAGGTGATTCTTGCAGGCTCTGACAGCCATGACAAAAGCCTTGAAAAAGTGAGGGAAAAGATTTTTGAAAAAGGCATTGGAGAAAATTTTGAGATTGTCCTAGAGGCAGGCGAAGAAAAAATGCGAAGGCTCAATGCAGAGTCAAGCTTTGCGTTGAACAGCGCAAGGCATGAGGGCTTCGGGCTTTCAGTCATTGAAAGCATGGCATTGGGGACTGTTCCAGTGGTGAACAGGCTTGAAGTGTTCGCAGAGTTCATCGAAGGCAATAAAAGCGGATTCTTTGTGGATTTTAACAATCCAGAAAAGGCCGCAGCCGAGATTTTGAAGCTGATGCAAAAGAGCGAAAAGCAGCTTTCAAAAAACCGCACTCTTGCGAAAAAGGCCGCGGGAAAGTTTGACTTCGAGAAAAGCGTTTTTAAAATGATAAAAGCTTATGAAAATGCTGCAAGGGCTGTTTGAAATGAAGGACAAAAGCAAGAAGGAAAGAAAAGAATTCTACGAAAGCATGATGCAGGATGAGGACCATTACAGGGTGGAAGAGCAAAAGCACGGGTGGGTTGGAAACTTCCACAGGCAGCAGCTTGAAATCTACAAGGAGATCCTCAAAAAGGCAAGCCTCAAGAAAGGCGCGAAAGTATTGGACATTGGCTGCGGGCCTTACAGCATCGGGGAATTCATTCCCGAAGGCTTTGACATCACGGCATTTGACCTTTCAGAAAAAAACATAAGGCGCGCGAAGGCAGTCCCAAGGAACAGGAAACTCAAAATAAGGTTCCTTGTTGACGACGCGCAAGAGCCGAAAAAAGTCAAGGGAAAATTCGACCTCTTGTTTGCTGGAGAAATAATAGAGCACCTGCCAAGCCCTCAAACTGCAATGAAAAACTGGGCAGGCCTTGTGAAGAAAGGCGGCTTTTTGATTGTTTCAACGCCGAACGCGAGCATTGCAAAGCCTTCCAAAGAGCACATTTCGCTCCAGCACATCCACAAGCTTTCAGGCCTGCTTGAAAAAAACGGTTTCAGGGTATTGGAAAAACATGGCGTGGCTTTGGGAATTCCCGGAATGAATCCTTTCGGCAGGATTTTTCTCTCATGGCATTCAGGGCTTTCAGACTGGTTTTTCGAAAAAATAATGCGCTCCGTGAAAAGAAAGCCGGAATGGGCGTATGACGTGATTTATTTTGCGAAAAAGGTGGACTGATGGAAAAAAAGCTGAAGATAGTGAATGTGGTTGGCGCAAGGCCGAACTTCATGAAGATTGCCCCGCTGCTGAAGGAAATGAAAAAACACAAAGAAATAATCCCCATACTGGTGCACACCGGGCAGCATTACGACTACAATCTTTCAGACCAGCTCTTCGCAGACTTGAAAATCCCGAAGCCGGACTATTTCCTTGGAATAGGCTCCGGAAGCCATGCAGAGCAGACTGCAAAGATAATGATTGAGTTCGAGAAAGTCCTGCTTGCAGAAAAGCCTGACTGGGTGCTTGTCGTGGGAGACGTGAACTCGACAATAGCGTGCGGGCTCACTGCAAAGAAAATGGGAGTAAAGCTCGCGCACGTAGAGGCTGGATTGCGCAGCAACAACTGGCAAATGCCTGAAGAGATAAACCGCGTTTTGACTGACAGGATTTCAGACCTGCTTTTCGCAAGCTCTGACGATGCTGTTGAAAATTTGCTGAAGGAAGGCGCAAGAAAGGACAGGGTTTTCTTTGCTGGCAACATAATGATTGACTCATTGCTGCAGAACTTGGATGAAATAAGGGAAAGGAAGGCGTTTGAAAGATTCGGCGCAAAAAAAGGAAGCTTTGCTGTCTTGACAATGCACCGCGCTGAAAATGTCGACGACAGGAAAAGGCTTGAGGGAATGCTTGATGCAATCGGGAAAATCCAGGAAAAAATCCAGATAATATACCCGATGCATCCGCGCGCAAGGAAAATGATTGAAAGCTTCGGGCTTTCAGGAATGGTTGAAGGAATGAAGAATCTGAAAATCACAGAGCCTCTCGGCTACATTGACTTCCTGAGCATTGTAATGGACTGCAAGTTCGTGCTGACAGACTCCGGCGGAGTGCAGGAAGAGGCAAGCGTGCTTGGAATCCCCTGCCTCACAATGAGGACTGAGACAGAGCGCCCTATAACTGTCCTGCATGGCACAAACAGGATTGTGGGCGTGAAAAAGGAAAAAATAATAAAAGAAGCATTCAAGCTAATTAAGTCCGGAAAGCACAGGAAGGCAAGGATAAAATTCTGGGACGGAAGGACAAGCGAGCGCATTGTTGAAAAAATCCTGGAGGCGGCAAAATGACTGACTTGAACAACAAGACAATACTGATAACAGGCGGCGCAGGCGCAATTGGAAGCAATCTCGCGAAAAGGCTGCTTGCGGAATACTCCTGCAAGATAATAGTCGTTGACGACCTGAGCTCAGGGCACACTGAACTGCTGCCTGACGACAAGAAGCTGGAATTCCACCAGACAAGCGTGATAAACGACGACATGCTTGAGAAAATATTCTCCCAAAAGATTGACGTCGTGTTCCACCTTGCCGCATTGTTTGCAAACCAGAAGTCAGTAGACCAGCCGCGCGAAGACCTTATGGTCAACGGAATGGGCACGCTCAAGCTTTTGCAGGCATGCGCCAAAGGCAAGGTTGAAAAGTTTGTTTACAGTTCTAGCTCTTGCGTTTACGGAAACAAGAACCGAGTATTGGAAGAGAAGGACACTGACTTCAGCCTTGACACTCCTTATGCAATAACAAAGCTCTTGGGCGAGAAATACTGCACTTACTACCACGAGCACTATTCCCTTCCCACAGTGACGCTCAGGTATTTCAATGCCTACGGGCCTGGGGAATATCCCGGAAAATACAGGAATGTCATCCCGAACTTTTTCAAGCTTGCAATCAACAGGCAGCCGCTCACTGTGATGGGAACAGGGAATGAGACAAGGGACTTCACATTTTATTATGACAACATCCAAGGCACAATAAAGGCCGCGGAAAAGGACAAGGCGGCGGGAGAAATATTCAACATTGGCTCGGGGGCAGAAACAAGGGTAATTGACATTGCAGAAAAAATCAACAAGCTCTGCGAGAATGAAGGCAACATAAAGTTCATTCCCGCAAGGGACTGGGACTCCGTGAAAAAGAGGGTTGCGTCAATTGAGAAGGCAAAAAAGATTCTCAGCTACAGGCCGGAGTACGGAATTGAAAAAGGGCTTGACATCACATTCAACTGGTTCAAAGAGATGAAGATAAAATGAGAGTCCTTTACACCACATACCAGACTGCATTCCAGTTCAAGGGCGGCGGAGAGGTAATTCTCTCAAAGTGCAGGGAATACCTTGAAAAGGAAAAAGTGAAAGTAAAGCTTTACAACATGTGGGAGGATAGGCTGAAAGACTATGACTTATTGCACAATTTCAGCGTTTTCTCAGAATGCCTTCCATTGATTGATGCGGCAAGGCAGTTCAAGGTTCCAGTCGCACTGCACACAATATACTGGCCGCAGACAGAATCAGCGCTCAAGGGAAGCACCAGCCTTTCAGAAAAGGCAAAAAAGATAGCCTACACTCTGTCAAACAAGTACGACATTTTAGGAAGCTCGAAAATGCGGGCCATGATGAAAAAGGCAGACATCCTGTTCCCGAACTCGAAAGTTGAGGGAATAATGCTTGAAAAAGAGTTCAAGGCCGAAAAAAGTAAAATCCATGTCGTTCATGACGGGGTTGACTCGAGATTCTTCAAGGGAAGCCCGAAAGAGTTCGAGAAAAAGTTCGGGCTGAAGGACTTTGCGCTTTACGTTGGAAGAATAGAGCCGCGCAAGAATGTCCTGGGAACAATCAGGGCAATGAAAGGCTCTGAAATTCCATTAGTGATTGTGGGGGAAGGAAGCAGCACACAGCAGGATTATTTTGAAAAATGCAAAAAAGAGGCTGGAAAGAACGTGCACTTCCTTGGAAGAATAGAGCATGACAGCAGCCTTTTGGTCTCGGCATACAATGCCGCAAGAGTGCTCGCGCTTCCTTCATGGTATGAGACTCCTGGAATTGTCGCATTGGAAGCCGCAGCGGCAGGGACTAGGATTGTGATAACTGACAGGGGCTGCACCAAAGAATACTTCAATGATTTTGCAAGCTACGTGAATCCGAACGACACCCAGGCAATCAGGAAAAGCATTGAAGATGCTTTCAGGCAGGAAAAGAATCCAGAGCTTGCAAGGCTGATAAAAAAAGAGTACACTTGGGAAAAGGTAGCGAAAGAGCTTATTGAAGGCTACAAGAAAATAATCTGATCAGGCAGCCTTAATTATTCCGATTCCGGCGTACTTTTGCCTCTTGCTTTCGACTATTTCAGAGGCATTTTTGCCCTTTTTCCTTTTGAGCTCTTTCCAGAAAATGTCCACTTCGCAGCCAGTGCTTGCAGGATGCTTTACAATGTCGTGGAATGCAATCAATCCGCCCTTTCTTACAAGCTTGGAATAGGCTTCAAAGTCCTTTTTCACGCCATCATAAGTGTGGTCGCCGTCAATGAACAAAAAATCCAGCTTTTTTCCCTTAAGGATTTTTTCAACCTGCAGGAAGGTTTCTTTCGCATGAGAGTCTGCGCGGATCAAGTGCATTTCCTGGTTTTTGGATGCAAAAGACTTGAACAAGGGAATCTTCCATGCAGGATAGCCGTAGCCGAACTCTCCGCCAGGAAGGTCAACGCTGATTATTGCCGCATTTTCTGAAGAGACCTTTGAGAAAAGGAACAATGTTCCGCCGCGGTTTGTGCCAATCTCCATTATTCTCTCAGGCTCCAGAACTTTGACTTTTTCAACAAGCGACTGGATCTCGAAAGGCACTTGCGCAGGCCTTATTATGCCGCCTGCCTTTGAAAAGAGAAAATCAACCATTTCCTTCACTGTCGAGCGATTATTGAATGAGCCAATCTTCAAAAGCAATACTGGAGAATAGACTATTGGGGAGAGATAGTTCAATGCCTTTCCGGCAAGCGCCAAAGGCCCCTGCTCTTTCACAACTTTTCCGGCCTTTTTCAAGAGAGCGTCATAGTACATTGGAACACCGCTTCAATCCCTGCGGGCAAAGATAAGGGGCCTTCCCTCTACCCGCCCTACAGAATAACCCTTTGACTTCAGGAGCCTGGAAATTTTCTCAAAAACCGCAGTGTCAGTGCATTCAAGCACAATATTGTCTATTTTCTGAAAGCTCTTCATTGACTTTAAAATTTGCAGCTCTGCGGCCTCGACATCAATCTTCAAGAGCCCGATTCTTGAAATCTTCTGCCTTTTCATGAAGCTTTCAAAGGAAAGAATGCTCACTGGCATTTGCTTGGCGTTCTTGTTGTAGCCTTCCACAATGCTGTGGCCGCCGTCATTCAGTTCATTCAGGAAAAGAGTCCCCTTCCTGTCGCTGCCGCCTATTGCAATGTTGAAAGCCTTGACTCTTTTTGAAAGGCCGTTGGCTTTTATGTTCTTTTCCAAGAGCGCAAAGTTTCCGGGAAAAGGCTCAATGGAATAGATTTTTGCTTTTGGGAATTTCTGGGAGAAAAAAAGCGAAGTCGCGCCAATGTTTGCGCCAATGTCAATTATGACTTCAGGCTCTTTCGAAAGCGCGACATCATATTCCCTGATTATGAAAATCTCGTTAAGTATGAAAAAAGCCCACTTTGAGGGCGCTGTGAAAATCTTCAGCCCATTGCGGAGCCTATAGCAGGGCTTTTCAGGATTAAAGCCGAGAATTGAGGCATAGCCTTGCAGGAAGTTTTTGTAAACCTTGGGAAAGCCCAGCAAGTATTCTATTTTTCCAAACGCGTTCATGCTCATAAGAAGAAAGCCCAATAATTTTATAAACGGTTAAAGTCAGCCGCCGGAAGCCGCTGTGAGGGCATATGCTGAAGAGCATTTGCCGCTAAAGACCTTGGAGGCAAAGCCCTGCCTTTCAAGCTCTTCCAGCTTTTGCAAGTCCCAAGAGTCATTGTAGCATACAACTCCAATATGGGTTGCGCCTTCAGCATTGAGCCTTGAGGCAAGCCCTGCCGCCGAAAGCCTGTTGAATTCAGGCCTGAAAAACTCTGCATGGATTCCGGAATAAAATTCCACCCTGCGTTCGTCATTAGGCATGACCACAATCATTGAATCCTTCGGGAGAGTTGAAAGGAAAATGTAAAGCTCCTGGTTTCCTTCAAAGTTCTGCCTGAACATCACCACTGTTCCTGCACAAAACACCAATGAGACAGCAGAGGCAAGCAGGACAATTGCAATGAAGGGATTTCTGAACTTTTTCAGGCGCGTGCTGAATGCAGAGGCAAGCAGGAATGAAACCAGAGGGAATGCGGGAATGAAATAGCGGTAGTAAAAGCTTCCCTCTCCCTGCCAAATGCAAAATGCAAAATATGCGATTGAAAGCAATGCCGCGAGAATCAATGCCTTTTTGCTGTCAATCCTTTTTTTGCCAAACGCAGTGTAAAGAAATGCTGCAAGAAGCACTGGCGCTGCAACCCAGAAAGTCGCCTTTGAAAGCACACCCAAAGCAAGGCAGACCAGGAATGAGGCCGCAAGGAATTTCGTCCTTTTCTCGCAGAAGCTTATGAGCAAAAGAAGCGAGAGCGCAAGGAAAAATGCCGCTGAAACATCAGTGTAGTTTGCGGAAAAATACAATAGCAGGACAGGGTTGAAGAGAGTCAAAACCAATGCCAGCAAATTGTCTTTCGGCAAAAGCTTCCTGAAAAGAAAATAGCACGCCACTAGGAAGGCCGCAGCGAAAAAGAATGCAACTGCCTTGAAAGCGAAAGAATTGAAGCCCAAAAGCAGTATGAAGCCCGCAGTGACAACGTGGTACAACGGAGGATTGAGGAAAGAATCAGTCCTTACTGCCCCGCTTTCCGCAATCTGCCTTGCAACAGTCAAGTGGTGCAATGAGTCAGTGAAGGCGCCTTCAGGCATAAGCGCAATGGAAACGCACCATGCAAAAAGTCCGATGGCGATTGCAAGAAGCAGCGCATTGCGCTGCAAGTTTTCAGGACCCATGTTATTAGAAAGGCTCCAAAAAAGCTTTTTATACCCCTGCTTGCTTGTTTAATAGGTACTAAACTGGAAAAAAGCGGGTTTTTGGATTGAAGCTAGTTGTAATGATTCCGGCGCTCAACGAGCAGGACTCCATAGGAGCCGTGATAAGGTCAATTCCCAGAAAGATTGCAGGAATCTCGAAAGTAGAAGTGCTTTTGGTGAATGACGGCTCGACTGACAATACAGTGAAAGAGGCGCTCAAGGCAGGCGCTGACAGGATTGCAGGATTCAGGAAAAACAAGGGATTGGGAGTTGCGTTCAGGGAAGGAATTGAGAACGCGCTCAGAATGAAGGCGGACATCATAGTGAACATTGACGCTGACGGACAGTTCAATTCGCAGGACATTCAAAAGCTCATCAGGCCAATAATTGACGGAGACTCTGATGTTGTCACTTGCACAAGGTTTGGGGTGAAAGAGCTCGAGCCTGAAATGCCTTTTGTGAAAAGATTCGGGAACGAAGTCTTCACAAAGACTGTCAGCATGCTCACCGGGCAGAGATTCACTGACACGCAGTGCGGTTTCAGGGCATACAGCAGGGAAGCGGCATTGAACCTGAGCCTTTTCGGAAAATACACTTATGTTCAGGAGTCATTGCTCAATCTTGCATTCAAGGGATTCAAGATTACGGAAGTGCCTTGCAAAGTGAAGGGGGAAAGGAAGGGAAAGTCAAGGCTTGTGAAGCACTGGTGGACTTACGGATTGAGGGCATTGCTGATTATTGCGAGGACATTGAGGGACTACAATCCATTGAAGTTTTTTGGAACTCTCGGCGCTGGAATGTTCCTTATAGGGGCATTGAGCGCATTTGCCTTGTGGGTGAGGCTTTTGATAATGCATGAAATAGACCCTTTCATGTGGGTTGTCTACCTTGATGTGGTTCTAATAATACTCGGATTTTTGCTCATAGTGCTTGCGCTCATTGCGGACATGAATGACAGGCAGAGGAAATTGCAGGAAGAGATACTTTACAGGATGAAGAAAAAAGAGCTCGGGTGAACTGTCATTTCCTGCCAAACGCAAGCTTGATTGCTTTCTTGATGCCTGAAGGCATTAGCCCCAAGATTTTTTTTGGCAGGGTCCTTTTTTGGATTACAATGAACAGGACAGCAAGGTAGATGAATGGGAATTTCTCGTTAAATGCCACCACTTTCCTGTTTGTAAGAAAGCCTAGCATGAATCTCGGTATTGCCCCGATGATTCTTTCAGAAGCCCTGCCACTCATCAAGTATACCAGCGAGTTAAGGTATCTGTCAGGCCTCTGGATTGAAATAATCCCGTTAAAGCCAAGATAGTCCAGCGCAAATATTGAATCGTTGCTTATCTTTCCTTCGGACAGCGCGTTGCAGTAAAGCTCTGTTCCCGGAAAGAAAGCAAGAATGTAAGCGCTTATCACAAAAGGCGGCCTTATTTCGCTGACTGTCCTTATTGATTCAATGACATCCTCTGCCCGCTCGTAAGGATTGAATATTATAAGGTCATAGACAGGAGGATAGCACATATTTCCTGAATACTTGTGTATTATTTCAGCAGAATGCAGTATTTTTTCCCTGCTTGTAAATCTCTTGTAAACCTCAAAGTTCACGCGCTCGCTTCCGGACTGTATTCCCATCGCAAGCTTTGTCTGCCCGGCGCCGACAAGAATTTTCAGCTTTTCCTCGGAAATTGTCAAAGGAGAGACGTAATACTGGAAAGGAAGCCTTATTTTCTCCCTGTAAAGCATTGAGAATTTTTCCAGCTCTTCTTTCGGCCTGATTATGAAAACGTCGTCAGTGAATATTATCTCGTTGATTGAAGGAAACTTTTTCACTGCCTGCTCGAGCTCGAGAATCAAATTTTCAATGCTCCTGAACCTGACGCTCTTCCCCTTGTTGAGGTAAAGCTTTTGCAGCAGGGCATTGCAGCAATAAGTGCAGCTGTGGGGGCAGCCTCTCGAGCCGCTTACAAGGTATTTTCCGCCCAAGTGCCTTTCTTCAAAGCATACGAGGGCGTCTCCTTCAAGGACATGGCTTTTGTCAAGGTCAAAGCTCGGGAAAGGCAGCGAGTCAAGGTTTTCAAGAAGATTCCTTGCAGGATTCCTGAACACTTTTCCATTCTTGTTCACCCAAAGGTTTTTTATGCGCGTGATTGGCCTGCGCTTGAGCATTGCATTCACCAAGTCGAGAAAAGCGCCCTCTCCCTCCCCAATGCAGACCACGTCAGCAAATTTTATGCACTCCTCAGGCATTGTGGTTGCGTGAATTCCGCCCCATACAGTAAGCGCCCTTGTGCTTTCTTTCACAGCATTCAGGACTTCAATGGCGTGCCTTGAAGATATTGAAACGCTTGAGACTCCCACAATGTCGGAATTTGCGGCAATCCTGCAGGCCTGCTCAATGCTTTTTTCAGGATAAAGCGATTTTGAAGCGCCATTCCTTTCAGGGGGAATCATGAAAATGCAGTTGCATCTGACCTTGCTTTTCTTGAGCATTGACGCGAAAACCCTCAAGCCATTGGCTGTTATTGAGGAATCTGTTGAAATCAGTGTTACTTCCATGCTTTTGTTTAAGGCTGTAAACTATTTAAATTGATAATGCCTTGAATTAATCCGACGTCTATGAAAGTTTTGGACTTGGGCTGCGGCAGGAAAAAGCTTGAAGGGGCTTTTGGAGTCGACTTCAACAAGTACAATGGAGTGGACCTCAAGTGGGACTTGGAGAAGCAATTGCCAAAAAAGTTTTGGGGAAAATTCGGCAAGGTGCATTCAAGAAGCGTTCTCGAGCATTTGGGCAATCCATTGAACTTCCTGAAAAACTGCAGAAAATACCTCAAGAAAGGCGGAGTGCTTGAACTGCAGACAGACAACGCGGACTACTGGAGATTCCACTTTGAGCACAAGAAAATCATACAATTTTATGGGGCTTACCATGCAACTCTTTGGGAATCGCAGGACAGCAAGCCTGAAACGCAGCACAAGATGCTGTTCCAGATGAAGCATTTGGAAAACCTTCTCGCGCTCGCAGGATTTGAGATAATGGAAGAAAAGTACATCAGGGCAGGAAACTTGCTTGACGCGATATTGCCTGAAAAATTCGGCGCGCTTTACCTGCACGTGATTGCAAAAAAGAAATAAGCGGTTTTTCTGATGAAAGTTCACGAGCATTTCATTCTTGGCGCAGTCATTTCTGCAATAATGATTGCAGCAGGAATTGGCATCGAAAGCGCGTTGGCTTTTCTCGCAGCAAGCTTCCTCATTGACATTGACCACTTGATAGGCTATGCGCTGAAGTTCAAAAGCATTGACTGGAAAAAGGCAAAAAAACAGTTTGAAGGCCACGAGCTTGCCGAAGTCCCCATACTGAAGGCATTCCATTCTGTTGAATTCCTGGTTTTCACGCTTGTACTATCTCTTCTTGGAACTGCATGGTTTTTCTTGTTTTTGGGTGTTGGTCTTCATTTAGCGATAGACTTTGTGCAGCAGCAATTCTTCTGCCCTGAACAGATTAGAAAAAAGGGGAAGAGAAGCTGGAGCATTGTCTTGTTTTTTTTGAAATACGGAAGAAGTGGTGCTGAATGAATGTGATGTTCTTGAATCCCCCTTTCAAGGGAAGCTATAACAGGGAAGTAAGGTTTCAGGCAGTGAGCCCTCAGAAGGCCCTGCATCCCCCGCTCATGCTTGCGTATTCCGCGGCAGTCTGCGAAAAGGAAAAGCACAATGTGGACTTGATTGACTCTCCAGCGCTTGACCTTGGAATGGAGGAGACAATCAAAAGGACAGTTGACTTCAGGCCAGACCTTATTGTGATGCTCACTTCGACTGCAAGCGTGAAAAGCGACGGAGAGCTTGCGAGAAAGCTTGGGAAAAAGACTGGAGCGAAGACAGTTGCAGTAGGGGTGCATGCAAGCACAATGGTCGAGGACACATTGAAGAAAGGCTTTGACATTATTGCAAGGGGAGAGTATGAGTTCACTGTGAAAGAGCTCGCTCAGGGGAAAAAGCTTCCGAAAATACTTGGCATAAGCTACAGGCAGAATGGGAAATTGAAGAACAACAAGCCGCGCCCTTTAATCCATGACCTTGACGCATTGCCTTTTCCGGCAAGGCATTTTTTGCCGAACGAGGAATATTACTCCGCAATCTACAGGAATCCATTCACTTTCATTCTTGCAGGAAGAGGCTGTCCCTTCCATTGCATTTTTTGCTCGCTGCCTCAAGTGATGAGCGGAAGGGGCTACAGGATGAGGAGCCCTGAAAATGTGGTGAAAGAGCTTGAGCAAATCAGGAAAGAGCTTCCGCAGCTCAAGAGCGTGCTTTTCAATGACGATACATTGAACGTGAACAAGAAGCACCTCAAGGAATTGTGCAATCTTATGATTAAGAGGAAAATAAGCCTGCCTTGGGCATGCTACAGCAGGGTTGACACAATTGACGAGGAAAGTGCAAGAATCATGAAAAAGGCAGGCTGCTTTCTCGTGAAAATCGGCTTCGAGTCTGGAAACGACCAGATATTGACAAACATGAAAAAGGGGACAACAACAGCGCAGGCGAGAAAGGCAACGAAGATTTTCAAGGATGCAGGAATACAGATTCACGGCACTTTTGTTTTCGGAATGCCTGGAGAGACAAAGGAGACAATGCAGCAGACAATAAACTTTGCAAAAGAGCTTGACATAGACTTCGTGCAGTTTTCTGTCGCACAGCCATATCCTGGAACAGAGTTCTACAATTACCTTGCAAAGAACAGGCTCTTGAAGTTCACGGACTGGGAAGAGTACTTGGATGATGAAGGCTGCATCACCCCAATATTCGAGTATCCAAACCTCAAGAAGGAAGAGATGGAGGAAATGCTCAAGAAAGCGTACAAGAGCTATTACCTGAGGCCGTCATACATGATGAAGGCTTTGGTGCAAAGGCTGACCAATGCTGAATTGCGCAAGACAAGCTTCAGGAGCGGAACAAACCTCCTGAAATACATGTTCGAGAAATGATTGCATGAAAGAAGGAAAGCGCCTGAAGATTGCCCTCATAAGGCCAAAGCTGAACTTTCTTGACTATGGCAGCACTGTCCCTCCGTTGGGGCTTGCGGGAATTGCTGCATGCATTCCAAAAAAGCACAAAGTCATTATTCTCGACCAGCCGACAATGAACACTTCAAGAAAAGAGCTCGCTGAATTCTTCAGGAAAGAAAAGCCGGACATTGTGGGATTCAGCGGAATGACTCCGGAGATTGTGGAGTCTGCTGAAGAGGCGGAAATTGCGAGAAAAGAGCTTCCGAAAGCCAAGATAGTGATTGGCGGCCAGCATTCAACAGTCCTTCCAATAGAAACCCTCAAGGAATTCAAGGTATTTGACATTGCAATCTCTGGAGAGGGGGAGGAAGTGTTCCCTAAAATAGTTGACGCGCTCTCAAAGGGAAAGCAATTGAATTTTGCAGGGGTTGCGTTCAGGAAGGGAAAGGGAATAAAATTCAGCGGAATGGCTCCTGAAATACAAGACCTTGACAGGCTGCCGCTTCCCGCATATGCACTTTTGCCAATGGAAAAATACACCTACAACCAGATTGGAATATCGGACAGGAAGTATTTTGCAATAATGTCAAGCAGGGGATGCCCCTACCAGTGCACTTTCTGCTCCCACGCAGTGTTTTCAAAAAAAGTCAGGTTCAGGAGCGCGGAAAATGTCCTGAAAGAAATTGACACTTTATACAATGATTACGGCGTCAGGGCAGTTGGATTCCTTGACGACACTTTCAACATCAACAAGCAAAGGCTGAAGGAAGTCTGCGGAGGACTCATTGAAAGGAAATACGACCTTGTATGGGCATGCACTGCGCGCGTGAACACAATTGACGAGGAAAGCATTGGATGGATGAAAAAGGCAGGCTGCATCAAGATTTCCTTCGGCGTCGAGTCAGGCGATCCTGAAATGCTTGAAAGGATAAAGAAGGGAATCACTTTGGAGCAGATTGAAAAGGCATTCAAGCTGGCGCACAGGCAGAAAATACTCACGCTGGCTTACATGATGATAAATCTTCCAGGAGAGACAAGGAAAAGCATTGAAGCCTCAAAAAAATTCATCAAAAAAGTCAGCCCTGACTACATTGCAGTCGCAATACTCTGCCCTCTCCCCGGCTCTGAAATTTTCAGCGAGCACAAAAAAACCCTTCCAAAAGAGTGGACCAGATACCAGATGACTCCATTTGAGACTCTTCCAGTATATCCAATAGGAGAGCTGAACGAGCAGGAATTGCAGGACGAGCTCAAATCTTACTTGAAATCCTTTTACATAAGGCCAGGCTATGCCATTGGAAGGCTGGGGAGGCTGAAGTCAATGGCAGACCTCAAGTTCTACATTAAGAAGGCCGGAATGGTTTTCAAATACTGGTTCAAGAAATGAGCATTTAGCCTTTCAGCAAAAAGCTCCCTATTGCCAGATAATCCAAATGGCCCTGCTTGAAAGAGCGTATTGCATCCTGCGGAGTGCAGACTATCGGCTCCTCATGCATGTTGAAGCTTGTGTTCACGATGACTGGAATTCCAGTCAGCTTGTAGTATTCCTTGATGATTTTATAGTATGATGCATCTGTTTTTTTGTCAACCAATTGCGGCCTTGCAGTATTGTCAACATGCACCACTGCAGGGCAGGCGTCCTGCATCCAAGGAGTGCAGTCAAAGCACATTGTCATGAAGTGCGCCGGATGCTCTGCCCCCTTGACATTGACATAGCATTTGTCAGCGAATTCCGCAAGGCTCGAGGGCGCAAAAGGCATGAATTCAGTGCGCTTGAGCCTTTTATTGAGCCAGTCGTTTATTTTCCTGTCGCGCGTGTGATAGAGTATTGACCTGTGGCCCAAGGCCCTCGGGCCGAACTCCATCCTGCCGTCAAACCTTGCGACAACCTTGCCCTTGTCAACCAGGCCGGCAACAGTGGATTCAATTTCTTCGTCCTTCTGATATTTCAGCCTTGACTCATCAAGGATTTTTTTTATTTCCTCATTGATCCAGGAAGGCCCGAAATAAGAGTTTTCCAAAGCGCTTGGCTTCAAGTCCCTGTCCTTCAAGAGCGCAAGGTATGCTGCGCCAATTGCGACTCCGGCATCATTCATTGCAGGCTGTATGAAAACATTCCTGAAACCCAGTTCCTTCACGCGCTGGTTGACTTTCACGTTTGCAAAAACACCGCCGGCAAGGGCAATGTTCTTGGAAGAAAAATCCTGCTCCACAGATTCAAGCATTGAGATTATTTCCTGCTCTGTTATTGTCTGGATTGCGAATGCAATGTCCTCCCTTGAAAAGCCGCCAAAGAAAGTTTCACGGAATTTCCTCAAGTCGGCAATGCCTTCAACAGTGTTCAAGTAATAATAATGGTTTGAAAAAAAGCCTTTCTTTGTTTTCCTCTGCCTGAAGGACTTCAAAAACTTTTCAAGACGCGCAATGCAACGGCTGTTGCTTTTTCCAAAAGCCGCAAGGCCGGTTATTTTGCCGGCATGCTTCAATGGATTGAAGCCAAGCATTGCAGTCACTATCTCATAGTCCATTCCCAAAGTGTTCTCGTTCTGGAAAAAATACTTCAATCTTTCAAGCTTTCCGTCCTTTCCCTCATAAATTGTTGCAGAATAACAGTCGCCCTGGCCGTCAACCGTCATTATCAATGCATTCTTGAAGCCGCTTGGGTAATAGGCAGAAGCAGCGTGGCAAAAGTGATGGTCAAAATACTGCAATTGCACATTGTTTTGCGCGGAAAATTCCGCAAGCTTTTTCTCCTGACCTTCAATTTCCTTGAATTTTTCCATCTGCGCGCTTTTTGCCGCCTTTGAAGGATTGGCTGAAACATAATCCATGAACATTGACTGCATATTGCTCAAGTTAGGGCCAGTGAGGTTTTTGGACAATGACTGGAGGTAAAATTTCGCAAACCTCAAAAGATAGCGTTTTCTTGAAAGCTGGCCAGTTGCGATTCCCTTAATGTTTTTTTCCTTCACGAAATCCAATGACAATGCCGGAAAGCCGCCCTGCATTTTAACCCTTGTAAGGCGCTCTTCCTCAATCGCCTTTGATATTTTCCCGTCCTCGCCAAGCATCACGGCTGACGAGTTGTGGCCCTTGTGGATTCCGCAATAATAGTTCATGGCTGATAAACAAGGATTAGTTTCTTTTTTAACACTTTCTGGAATCAATCTAACTGGTACACCCATGAAAATATCGCTTGTTTTTCCGCCATCGCCGATTGTTTCAGACCCTTGCTGCGAAGGCTACAGCCAAAGAAAGGTGGTTTGCTACGAATTGCTCATGACTGCCGCAAACCTGAGAAAGCACGGGCATGAAGTATTGATAATTGACGCAAAGGCTGAAGATCTGTCCCACAGGCAGGTTTTCGAAAGGCTTTCAGCATTCAAGCCTGCAATGGTTGCGCTCTGGACTTACACCAAATTCTACCTTGAAGACATCAAAATATTGAAGGAATGCAAAAAGCTTGGCTGCAAAACTGTGCTGGTAATGAATCCCCCGACAATGCTTGACTACATAATGGAGAGGAATTCATTCATTGACATTGCAGTTCACAGGTACAGGCAGTTCGTGATTCCCGAACTTGCAGACAATCTGGGAAAGAGAGGATTTGAAAAAACCAAGGGAATCATGATAAAGAAGGGAAAAAGGATTGCTGACAACGGGCTGCCTGGAATTCCGGACTATTCTTCGCTTCCAATGCCAGCCTACGACCTTACGCCAATGGAAAAATACAACAAGGGAGAGACAATAATTTTCACGAGCATTGGCTGCCCTTTCCAGTGCAATTTCTGCTTTTGGGGAAGGACAAAATGGCTTTCAAGGACTCCAAGGCAGATTATTGATGAAGTAAGGCTCTTGAAGGAAAAGTACGGCTATCATCGGATTGGATTTTCAGACCAGACTTTCACGCTTGACAGGAAGCGCGTGAAGCAAGTGTGCGAAATGATGCTCAAGGAAAAAATCGGAATAAAGTGGGAATGCTACAGCAGGGTGGAAGGAGTGGACAATGAAATTCTCGCGCTCATGAAAAAGGCAGGCTGTGACAGGATTTTCTACGGCGCAGAGCATGTGAGCAACAAGGTGCTTGAAAGGAACAACAAGATGCAAAAAAAAGAGGACATTGTAAATGCAATAGAGCTCAGCAAAAAGAACGGCATCCGCGCAGTATTCCCTTTTATAATAGGGCTTCCGGGAGAGACTGAAGAGACATTGCAGGAACTTTATGATTTCCTGATGAAGAACAAGCCGCCATACTATTACATCCTCACTCCAATACCATGGCCTGGAACCCCTATGTACAAGGAGGCAAAAGAGAACAACTGGCTCAAGGTTGAAGAAAAGCCGGAAAACTTCTGGATAGGCGACGACTACCAGGAGCCGATAATGATAATTCCCCCATTCACAAAGGAATCCCTGCTTGAATGGCAAAGAAAGCTCTCGCTCTATCCAAGGATGAGCATTGGCTCAGTGCTTTTCGTGCTCAAAGACTGCTACCAAAGGGGTGGAATTCCGCAAGTCATGCGCGCGCTCGAGGCAGGCGCAAGAATAGTGTTCAACAAGGCACGCTCCAACAAGAAATAATGCGCAATGGGCCGCAAAAACGAAAGGCTCACTTTTTGTAATGCTCAAGGATTCTTGAAACTGCTGAAATGACATCGTCAGTGTCCTTTTCTGAAAGCTTTGGGGAAAGAGGCAGGGAAAAAGTCCTGTCAGAGACGAATTTTGCATTGGGAAAGTCCGAAGGCTTGAAGCCGAAAGTTTCCCTGTAATAATGGTGCTCGTGCAGCGAAAGGAAATGGATTCCAGTTCCAATTCCTTCAGCATGCAATGCAGCCATCACATCATCCCTCGAGCATTTCACTTCCTCAAGCTTCAGGAGAGGAGTGTAAAGATGTCTTGCATGAACTGTGTTTGCCTCAGGCCTTGCTGGAAGAATCAATGGAAGGTCCTTGAATGCCCTGTCGTATTTTTTGCATACAGCCTCGCGCTTTTTCAGGTTTTCGGACACTCTCGCAAGCTGGTGGATTCCAAGGGCTGCCTGAATGTCAGTCATGTTGTACTTGAAGCCTGGATGCATGACTTGATAGTGCTTGAAGCCCTCGTCGGAATAGCGCTTCCACGCATCCTTGCTCAAGCCGTGCAAGGCATTCACCTTTATTTCAGACGCGAAGCCTTCATTGCCTGTAGTGACCATTCCACCTTCTGCGGTCGTGAGGTTTTTTGTGACATAAAAACTGAAGCAGGAAAAGTCGCTTATTGTCCCGATCTTCCTTCCCTTGTAGACTGACTCTATAGCGTGCGCACAGTCTTCCACGACAATCAAATTGTGCTCCTGCGCTATTGCAGAAATTTCATCCATGTTGCAGGGCCTTCCCGCAAAATGCACTGGAATTATCGCCTTTGTCTTTTTTGTGATTTTCTTTTCAATCTCCCTCGGATTGATGTTCATGCTTTCCTTTTCAATGTCAGCAAAGACAGGCCTTGCATTGCAGTGTATTATGCAATTGGCAGTTGCAGCAAAAGTCATGGGGGTTGTTATTACCTCATCGCCCTGCCTAATGCCTGCAACAATCATTGAAAGGTGCATTGCCGCAGTGCAGGAATTCACTGCAACGGCATTCTTTGCGCCAATGTAATTCCTGAAGTCCTCCTCAAACTTCGAGACTTTGGGCCCTGTCCCAATCCAAAGGCTTTTCAATGTTGAAACAACCTCGTCAATCTCAGGCTGCTGTATGTCAGGCTGGCCGAAAACCAGGTACTGCTCTTTAGGCCTTGTTGGCTTTCCTCCGGCAATTGCAGGCTTTTCCAAAAAAATCACTTTCCCAAATCTTCAATCATTTCAAAATAATTTTCAGACAGCTGGTCAATGAGCCTTTCCCAGCTGCAGCGCTTTTTTATCTCATTAATGCTGTACTGGGACATTTTTTTAAGCTGTTTCCTGTCCATGGCCAAGACAGCATTGATTCCTTCAGAAAGGCCTTCAGGGCTTGCGGGCTTCACAATGATTCCATTCGCCCTGTCCTTGACCCAAAGCCTTGTGTCTCCAATGTCAGTTGCGACTATCGGAAGACCAACAGCCATTGCCGAAAGCAGGCTTATTGAAATGCTGTCCTGCACTGAAGGAGTCACATAAACATCAGCAATTTCGAGAGCAGCGCGGAATTCCTCCTTGTTCAAGAATCCGGGAAATACAAGATTTTTTTCAACGCCAAGCTCTTTCGCCCTTGAAGAAAACTCATGCATCAGGTCTTCAGGAATCTTGTCAACAATCACAGCCTTCAAGTTCTCATGCCTTTCAAGCACTTTGGGCAATGCATCAATGAAGTACGAAGCGCCATAATGCCTTGCCCTCGCCCTGATGACAAGCAATACCTTGCAGCCTTTTTTCACGCCCCAGTTTTTTTCAAGCCTTTTTTGTATTTTCTTGTCAAGCCTGGCAAGGTCCAATCCCCAAGAGTGAACCCACTGCCTTTTCACGCTGCAGCCGTTCTGCACTGCAAGGTCGACCATTTCCTTCCCGTCAGAGAACACGAAACTTGCATTGCTGATTGCAGACTTCACAAAAGGCCGCATTGCAGGGCTTTTCAGGCCGTTGTAAATGTCAGAGCCCAAAAGATGCACTGCATAAGGCGTTTTCTTTTTTGCAATCCAATGCGCAATGAAGCCTGCCGGAACAGCAAAGAAAGCATGGATTGCGTCAAACTTTTTTGACTTGTAGATTTCATCGGCCTTTGCAAGGAATGAAAGCGCAAACTTTGCCTTGACTATCGGAGAATGGCCGCGAAGGTCTATTGGAAGGTTTTTGCCGAACCTGTGGATTTTCACGCCTTCAATTGACTCCTCTGACTTTGTGCCCTCAAACTGCGGCGCAACAACATCTATCTCAAAGCCCTTTTCAGCAGACCATTTGCCGAACTTGTGCATGAAGTCAGGCAATGAAGTGATATAGCTTGGGGAAAGGTAAAGTATTCTCGGCATCTTGCCATTCATTTTGAGCCGCTTTTTCACCATAAAAAATCACTTCACAATCCTCAACGCAAGCTTGAAATCCTCTTTCCTTATCTCGCCCAAAGCCCAAAGCAATGCAGTGTAAATCAAGATGAATGCAAAAAACTTTAAAACCAAAAGCCATCCGAATGCGGGAAAGAAAAGCAGGATGCCTGCCGCTGCAATTGCTGAAACAGATGCCCTTGCAAGCGAAAGCCAGCTTGTCAGCGCCTTGACCTTGAGCAGGAAGTAAAGGGCAGAAAGCAGGAAGGCCGCTAAGCATGAAATGAGCGTTGCGGAAGCCGCGCCTTCAATAGAGAATGCCGGAACAAGCAGAATGTTCAATGCAATCGTGAGGAATGCGGCAAAAGCCATTATCATTGCCGCAATCTTCTGCTTTCCCAATGCAGTAAGCACATTGGAGTATACAATGAACATTCCGAAGAAGGACATTGCGAGAACGAGCAGGGAAAAGCTCAAGGCCGCCGAAGAATACTTGAAAGTGTAAAAGAGCACGAGCACCGGCTCTGAAAAAGCGAAAAGGAAGGCGATTGCAGGCGCGAGGAGGATGAAGGAATACCTGTTCACTGCGCGCAATACCTCGCGCGTCTTTCCAATCTTCGCAAAGCCGTGCCTTGCGACCAGTGGAACAAGCACTATTGAGACTGTTGAAAGCACAAAGTATGGAATGCGCGAAATCGACGAGGCAGCAGTGTAGTACGCGACATTGACGTTTGAGAGGGAAGCCGGCGAAAAAATCTTCACTGCAAAAATGTCGACATATGTCAGGAGAGCTGAGAGCGCGAAGAAGACAATCAGCGGCCACTGGCTTGCAAATGCCCTTTTTTCGGCTGCATCAATCCCAAAAAGCCTGAAGCCTGAAAGCCCTTTGCCAAATGCGAAGAATGCAAGCGCAAGGGAAGCAAAGGATGCAAGGACAAGGCCTGCAACAGTCCAGAATGCGCTAAGGCCGAAAAACGCAAAGCCCACAACAAGCAAGAGCCTCGCCAAAGCGCTTGAAGCGAAAAGCAATGCCTGCTTCCGAAACTCGCGCATTCCTGAAATCATTCCGTAAAGCGCGGAAAAAAGGGGCATTGTCAATACCATTGCAGAAGAAAGCACGAAGTAAAGCGAAAGGCTTGAATCCTTGAAAAATTCCGCGAAAAGCCCCGAGGCCGAAAAAAGAATGAAGACTGCAAAAAGGCAGATTGAAATCTTGAGCTCTAGCGAGAAAATCCTTCCGGCAATTCCTGCCTTTGACTTTGCCTCTGCCATAAGCTTTGAGGCAACAGGCTCTATAGAGCTTGCAAAAACCATGGCAAATGCAGAAACGAGCGCAAGCGCAAGGCTGTAAATCCCGAACTCTTCAGGGGAAAGGATTCTTGCAAGCGAGAAATAGATTATGTAATTGCTTGCGAGATAGACAAGCGACGCTATGGCAAGATAGAAGCTTCCCTTTGCAGTGGAGTGGGGCATTTTTCAAAACCAGTTCTGTGTCAGGACAATAATCAATCAAGCGCCTTGTTGTTTAAGGACTTTTCGCTCGCAAGAACTGACGCGTTGTGCAATGAATCAAAGGTTCCGGCATCGCTCCAGTAGCCTTTCACGAAGCTGGCCTTCAAGGAGCCTTTTGCAATGTAGGCATTGTTCACGTCTGTTATTTCAAGCTCTCCGCGCGCGCTCGGCTTCAGGGACTTTATTATCTTGAAGACCCCGCTGTCGTAAATGTAAAGTCCTGTGACAGCATAGCCTGACTTTGGATGCTTTGGCTTTTCCTCAATGTTCAAGACTTTCTCACCAGCAAGCTCCGGCACACCGAACCTTGAGGGATCGGGGACTTTCTTGAGGAAAACGCACGCGCCGGAATCCTGATTTTCAAAAGAGCTTATCGCGCTCCTGAAAGAGTCCTCGAAAATATTGTCGCCCAAAATGACGGCAACCTTGTCTCCCTTGCAGAACTCTTCAGTGAATGCAAGCGCCGCGGCAATTCCCCAGCCCTTGCTCTCATCCTGCACCCTGTAGGAAATGTCCACTCCGTACTTTGCGCCGCTTCCAAGCAGGCGGAGAAATGCGCCGGCATTGTCGCAGTCCACTATTATCATTATTTCCTTGATGCCTGCATCAATCAAAGTCTGCAAAGGATAGAAAATCATCGGCTTGTCAAAGACTGGAAGCAAGTGCTTGTTTGTAATCAAAGTCAAGGGCAAAAGCCTTGTTCCCTTTCCGCCAGCCAAAATCACGCCCTTCAAAAAGAATCACCCCTTCCTTTGCTTCAATGAATTCCACCATGAAGCGTTTTCAGAATACCATTTTATCGTGAGCCCAAGACCTTCCTTGAAATCAGTCCTCTTGAATTTCCCAAAGTCATTCTCAAATTTTGAGCAGTCCAATGCATACCTGAAGTCATGGCCTTTCCTGTCCCCGACATGCTCTATGAAGCTTTCAGGCTTTCCCAAGGCCTTCAAAAGCAGCAGTGTGATTTCAATGTTTGAAAGCTCGTTCTTTCCGCCAATGTTGTAGGCTTCGCCGGACTTTCCAGAATGCAAAAGCATGCTAATCATTTCAGAATTGTCATTCACGAAAATCCAGTCCCTCACATTGAGACCTGTCCCGTAAAGCGGGACTTTCCTTCCCTGAATGAGGTTTGTGACAAAGAGCGGAATGAGCTTTTCAGGATGCTGGAATGGACCGTAATTGTTCGAGCTGCGCGAAACCAAAGTCTTCAGGCCGTAGGTTTTATTGTAGGCGCGCACGAGCATTTCAGCAGAAGCCTTTGACGCAGAGTAAGGGGAATTGGGCAGGAAATTGTCAGACTCCTTGAAAGAGCCTTTCTCAATGCTTCCATAAACCTCGTCTGTGGAAACCTGCAAAAGCCCAATCTCGCTTTTCAGGCAGAATTTCAAAAGCTCGTGGGTTCCATTGACATTTGTCCGCACAAAAGAGTCAGGGCCTGAAATGCTGTTGTCAACATGGGTTTCTGCGGCAAAGTTGACTACAAAGTCAAAGTCTTTCGCAATTTTCATGCCGTTGATTTCATTGATGTCTGCCCTGATGAAAGAATAGCGCATGTCCTTGGAAAAGTCCAGAGTATTGGAAAGATTGCCTGCATAGGTCAGGCAGTCAAGGTTTGTTATTTCAGAGTCAGGA
>Ga0247841_10004598_pt1 | contig 23462 bp, 16 predicted proteins | sample LaCruzMarch2015__2_FD_192410 | JGI IMG/M metagenome (GOLD analysis project Ga0247841, IMG submission 192410) | Freshwater microbial communities from meromictic Lake La Cruz, Castile-La Mancha, Spain - LaCruzMarch2015_18m | ecosystem: Environmental > Aquatic > Freshwater > Lake | place: Spain... | reverse complement strand
GGGCCGCTTCGGGCGATGATCCGGCCGAGACAGTTTTAACGAATGGATAGAGATTGACCACGACCATGTCAAAAAATATGCCTTTCGTCCGCTGTAAATCATTTGCATGGGCCGGGTTATATGTTTCGCTCAACAAGCCCATGTAGATTTTAAAATCAAGTGTTTTAACCAGGCCGCCCTGCATTTCAGGCTGGCCCGTAAATGCCGAAACCTGAAAAAGATTTCTTTCAGTCAAATCGGGGCCGAGCAAATCCTTTATGGCCTGGTAAGTGCCGCCCGTTGAATATAATTTTATACCATTATCAATCTTCAATAATTCCGGTATGAAATTGTTCAACCCGTTTTTATCGGAAACGCTGACCAGCACGTTTTTTACCCGGACCCCGTCATCAATCATTTCAACAATATTGACCGCCATATATCCTCCCTTGAAAATAGCCGACGTAAAGTCGGCTCTACATTGATGCGATTGCATTGTAGAGCCGGTTTTATACCGGCTATGGGTTAATTTTCAATCCATTAAATCCCGCCCCGCTACGGGGCGGGTAAACTTGCTCCTTTAAACTATAATATCTTGAATTTCGGCAGGTCCTGAATATCAACCATGCCGACCAGCCGCCCGCAACGGTCAACGACCAGCAAATCATCAATGGCACGCTCCTCATATATTTTAAGCGCATCAACGGCAAGAGCATTTTCCCGGATGGTAACCGGCGAAGGAGTCATTACTTCCCGGACGGGGCATTCGGGAATATTGCGTTTCTTCGCAATCATCCGGCGCAAATCACCGTCAGTGAAGATGCCGGCAATTTTCCTGTTTTTATTGACAATCGCCACCGAGCCGGACCGTGCACTGGTCATCGCCAAAATGGCGTCCTTGACTTTGGCATTGACCGCGACGCTCGCCAACCGTTCACCTTTGCGCATGATATCCTCCACCCTGAGCAAAAGCGTGCGACCGATTGTTCCGCCGGGATGGAGCTTGGCGTAATCTTCTTTTTTAAAGCCGCGCGCTTCCAGGAGCACAATCGCGAGGGCATCGCCCACGGCAAGCGCGGCGGTGGTGCTGGCCGTCGGCGCCAGATTAAACGGACAGGCCTCGCGTGAGATCGGCGTGTAGATAATTTCATCGCTTGCCTTTGCGATGGCGCTGTCGGCCAAGCCGGTCAGGGCGACAATTTTTGCCCCCTGCCTTCTTGCCGCCGGGATAATCTCAAGCAATTCGGCCGTCTCGCCGCTGTAACTCAACGCCAACAGGACATCCGGTTTGCCGAGAATTCCCAAATCGCCGTGCATTGCCTGCGAGGGATGAAGGGCAACGCTGGGCGAGCCGGTGCTGGACAATGTGGCTGAAATTTTCTGGCCGATAGGATAATTTTTGCCCACGCCGGTAACGACGATTTTGCCACCCTGATTCAGGCTCTCCAGGATCATCCGCACCGCCCGGCTGAACCGCTTGTCAAGACTGCGCCTGACCCTCGCAAGTTCGTTAATTTCAATGCTTAGAATTTCCCGGGCACGTTTGATTGTTTTCATCTCTTGTTCCTTCTTGGAAAGAAATGGTTGCATAAGAAAGTTCGATAGTCAAGTGCACGTCCTACGTCGCATGGGACCGCTGGCGGTAGGCCCGGGGCACGACGCCGACCATCGCCTTGAATTTCCGGTTGAAGTATCCGATGTCCCTGAAGCCGCAATCAAGGGCCACAGACAAGACCTTCTCCTTCGTCGAGCGCAGCAGCAGCATGGCGGCCTGCAGGCGTTGACGCAGCAGGTACTGAAAGACACTGATGCCCGTGTGCTTGCGGAATGCCCGGCACAGGTAGCTCTTGTCATATCCACATTCCCGGGCGATGTCGGCGAGCGTATGGGGGGTTGTATAGTCACGATCCAGCCTGCGGCGCAGCGCCTCCATCGCCGCCGTCGTCGGGTGGTCGGATGCGAGCGCCGCGGCGGGTTGCCGGCGCTGCAGCAGCCGGGCGCACTCCATGAGAAACAGGCGGTAGTAGGTGAAGATTGCGTCGTCGTGTTCTTCCCGCCGCGCCCTCTGCTCGCGCACAATCGCCGATAACAACGCCGCCACCGGCGCCGGGTCAGGAAACCGGAGATGCGTGATCCGGTTCAGGTTGTGGCGCAGAAAAGGATGCAGCGGGATGATCACGGGCAAGTAGTTCCCAAGCCTGCCCGGCAGCACGGGCAACGGATGATCACGGGGGTCCAGGAGAATGTCGTAGATTTCCGTCCCTTTTTGGGGCGTCACAAACACGTGTCTTTCGCCATAGTGAATGATTCCGAGTGATCCCATCTGTTCCGGATATTCTTTTTCCCCGATGCAGTGCTTGGCAGTTCCGCGAACAACGAACGTCATCTCAATCACGTCATGGCGGTGAAAGCTCACCTTCCCGTTGGCATTCAGATAGGGGTTATAGTGCCTGACACTGATCCCCAGCCTGTTCAGCGAGTCACGACGGCCTCGTAACTGGTAGTAAGCAATCTTGCGCGGCATGGGTCTCCTTTACTGCAAGTCAATTTTGTACCATAAAATGGTCAATATAACCATAGTTTTGACCAGGGCAACAGTATACGATTTTGATAAAAAAGCAAAAGAATCCATAATGGGGTACAAGGAATCGGTCAAGAAAAAAAACCGCGGGATGATTTTTTAGACTTAAGAAGAATAACGTCATGAAAAGCATGGTTTTGAAAGCCCTGAACACTTTGGTTTTGGAAAACACGGCTATTCCGGCGATAAAGGATGACCAGGCGCTGGTAAGGGTGAGATATTGCGGAATATGCGGTTCTGATCCACATGCCTATTCGCACGCGCTCCCTTTTGTGCATCTGCCGGTTATTCAGGGACATGAATTTTCCGGGGAGGTTTCACAAGTTGGAAGAAATTCGCGGAACATAAAAGTCGGGGACAGAGTCGTCGTTAACCCATCGGTCTTATGCGGGAAATGCGTGAACTGCCGCAACGGCCGGGAACATATCTGTCTTGATTCAAAGGTCCTGGGATTTCAAATTGACGGCGCGTTCCGGGAGTATATTCCCGTTGATGCCGATAAAATTTATCGGCTTCCCGCCGGTGTTGATTTGGAAGGCGCGGCTTTGATGGAACCGCTGGCGGTTGGCGTCCATGCTGCACGTAAAGCCGGGTTAAAAAGCGGCGATAAAGTCCTAATCATAGGCGCCGGGACCATCGGCCTCTCGGTTTTTCAGGTATGTCTCGCCTATGGCGCCCATGTTGTCATAACGGCAAAGTATCCCCACCAGGCAGAACTTGCTGAAAAGATTGCCGGGAGCCATTCCGCGAGAGTGGTTTCTTGTGACCGTGAATTGAAGTCGGTTGTCCGGGAAGAATTTGGTGAAGATGGGGTGGATGCAATAATGGTATGCATTGACCAGGAAGTTTTTACCCCGGCGTTGGAGCTGGCCCGAAAGGGCACGCGCATCGTCCTGATCGGTCATATTGCCCGCGAGGTCAGCTTCAATATAAACAAACTGCAGGGAGGCGAAATAGAAGTAGTCGGTTCGGTTATTTACAAACGGGAAGATTTCGGAGAAGCGGTGGCTCTTATGGCCGCCGGTAAAACAGATGGAAAGTCCATGATCACCCACCGGTTCCCCCTGGAGAAACTGGAAGACGGCTATCGGGTCATGATGGACAAAACGCAGGGCAACATTAAGGTTATGATGGAGATATCGTAAGTGTTTAAGGGAAAGGGAAATTAATGTGAGGCAAATGTGGTTGACAGAACCGTTCCGGTTTCAACTGAAGGCCGTGGAGAAACCGGTTCCGACTGATGATGAAGTGTTGGTCAAGGTTTGCTTTGTTGGAATATGCGGCTCGGACACCCACGCCTACTTTGAGCCGGTACCCTATATGAAACTACCGGTTGTCCAAGGTCACGAATTCTCGGGGGTTGTCACCGGGGTGGGCCGGAATGTCAAGGGGATAAAGGAAGGTGATCGGGTTACCATTGACCCGTCACTTTCCTGCGGAGAGTGCATTAACTGTAAAAGAGGTTTGACGAACATATGCCTGAAGGGCGGGGTGCTGGGATGTCATAAGGCAGGCGCCTTGTGTGATTATATCTGCGTGGATTATAGAAAAACGTTCCTTTTGCCGGATGGCATAAGCCTGGAAGAGGGGGCCATGGCGGAACCGGCTGCGGTAGGTGTCCATGCGGCCAGAAAAGCCGGAGTAGCGGACAATCAAAATATCCTGATATTCGGCTCAGGAACGATAGGGCTGATGGTATTGCAGGCGTGCAAGGTTAATAAAACAAAGGTTCTGATAATTGACCCGGTTGACGCCAGGTTGAAGATTGCCAGGAATCATGGGGCAGATTATACCGCCAAGCCGGAAGTCACCCGGGAGCAGGTAAAAAACATTTTTGGCGAGGATGGCATAGACACCATCTTCATATGCGTGGGGAATCCGAAGACCATAGATCAGGCTTTTTCGCTCGCCAGAAAGGGGACCAGGCTGATTGTGTTGGGCGGATTTAACGATAACGCCAAGATGGTTCCGGCTACCGTGCAATTTTGCGAAAACGATATGGTCGGATGTGTTATCTACACCAAGGATGATTTTGGCCGGGCGCTGGATTATCTTAAAGCGGGCATCATAAAGGTCAGAGGAATGATTACGCATAAATTTGCGCTGGAGGAGATAGACAGGGCTTATAACCTTATTAAATCCCGGCCGGCGGAAGTGATAAAAGTCTTGGTAACTGTAAACAAAACTGGAGGCGGCGAGTGAAAAAGTTGTGTTGTACCACCAATTGTTATCATCCGTTCACCCTTGAGCGTGCCTTGAAAGGGATCAGCGGTTTGGGGATTAGGGAAGTGGAATTGAACGCCATCTACGTTGCGGGCCATGGCATCCATATCGAACCGGCCAGGATGAAGGCGGATGATATAAAAAAACTAAAACAGCTTTTGGAACAATATGGCTTAAAAGCGGTCAGCATGGCCGGACACTGTAACCTTTTGGACGCCGAAGAGCGGGAACTGTTTAAGGCGCGCTTAAAGGTGGCCCATGCCCTGGGGATAACGATTGTCAATACCGGCGCGGGCGAGGGAAAGGGAAAAGAGGCCAGGAACAAGGCTTTAGATGTAATAAAGCAGTTGGCCGGGGTTGCCGGCGACTTGGGAATAACGATCGCCTTGGAAACGCACGGACATCTGACGGGCACCGGCGCCTTGTGCCTTGAGATAATGCAAGCCCTGGCTTTGCCCAACGTAAGGGTCAATTACGACCCGGCTAACGTCATCTTTTATACGGGAGGTGTGCCGGAGGAAGACATAAAATTGATAGCAAAATACGTTGCCCATGTTCATGTCAAGGATAAGGCGTCAAGGAAGTTACATACGCACGATTTTCCACCCATCGGAGAAGGGATAATAGATTTCTCGAGGATATTTTGCGAACTGGACAAGGTTGGGTATAACGGGCCGTTGAGCTTGGAAGTGGAACTGGATGGGAATCCGGCAACTCCGGAAATTGTGGATAAGGCGCTCGGAAAATCAATGGAATATCTGAAAACCATGGGTTAACCCGCATATCTATGAGCTAAAACTAACTCACGAAATATGCGGGTTAACGCCGGCGATATACAATAGGAGAAAAAAATATGGGCAAATTAGATGGCAAGGTTGCGGTGGTGACCGGAGCAAGCAAAGGAATGGGAAGGGCGATTGCCGCCTTATTCGCGCAGGAAGGCGCCGATGTGGCGGTCGTGGCCAGAACCCGTTCGGAACTGGAAACGCTTTCCCGGAAAATAGCCGGGCTTGGCAGAAAATGCCTTGTCTGCCAGACGGACATAACAAAGGAGGATGAAGTTGACGCGATGGGAAAAGCCGTTATTAAAAAATTTGACAGGGTTGATATTTTGGTAAACGCCGCCGGCGCTATTTTTGGCAGAGGCGCCTATCTGCATAAATTTCCCGCGGAAGACTGGGATAGTATTTTTAACCTGAACATACGGGGCATGTTTTTGTGCACGAAGTTGATGCTTAAATCCATGCTGGAACGAAGGACCGGCCAGATTATCAATATCGCCTCCATCGCAGGGGTGTCGCGGGGCATATGCAGATGGGTGCCTTATGCGGCTTCCAAGTGGGCGGTGGTTGGGTTCAGCAAATCGCTGGACCAGGAAGTAAGAAGAAAGGGTATAAAAGTCTCCCTGATCTGCCCGGGGGCTTCCGCTACCTATTTTGGGGCCCATAGCTATCGGCGGTGGGCAATACCCGGCAAGCCGGAAAACAGGCATCTATTAAGCGCCGAGGATGTTGCACAGGCCGCCTTGTTTATAGCTTCCCAACGATTTTACTCAATGATTGACCAGGTAATAATGGCTCCCATTGGTGAAGAATGGAATTATGTCCTGGGAATCAGGGATGATGTGAAGGAACCGTCGTAATTGTATTAACCTTGTTTATTGGAGTTAAAATGAAAATTCTTGCGGTTGGCGCCCATCCGGATGACATTGAAATTTACTGCGGGGGGACGGTGGCTAAATATGCCCAGAGAGGCGATGAAGTGACGATTGCTTATGTGACCGATGGGCAGATGGGTCATCCCACTTTGCCGCCGGAAGAGATAAGCGCCATCAGAAAGGAGGAGGCCAAAGCCGCCTGTAAAATTATTGGCGCCAAGATGCTCTGGTTGGGTTACAGGGATGAATTCTTCTTTTATAATGAAGAGACCCGGGTTGCGTTCATTGACATGATACGCCAGGCGGCTCCGGACGTTATAATCACTCATTATCCGGATTTCTTTTCCGCCGACCACAGCGGGGTGGGACAGATGGTCAATGATGCCCAAATTGTGGTTAACATGCCAAACATCAAGACCCGGTATCCTCCAACCCGGAAGATTTCACCGATCTACTTCATGGAAGCTCCGGCCGGCGTTGAATTTTTGCCGGATGAATATGTTGATATCACGGAGACGTTCAATATAAAGAAAAAAATGGTTGAGTGTCATAAGAGCCAGAGCGTATGGCTCAAAAAGGCCTATGATGTGGATTACGTTGAATTCATTGACATCGTCGGCCGTTTCCGGGGATTGCAGGCCGGGGTTAAATATGCCGAAGGATTCAAACGCGTAAGAAAAGCCTGGATGGGCAACATTACCGGAACGCTTTTGCCCTGACGTTTATAGGAGGAATATTCCCATGAGACATGAACATAGCGAAAAAAGAATCCTGGACCCTGATTGGAATCCACCCGAGGTGGAGTATGGGTATGACCTTATTTCCAAGATAACGGATACGGATGAGGCCTATGTGGTGGTTACGATGGAAATCCCCTGGAATTTGGCCAAAGACAAGGTCAAGCGGGCTCCCAAGAAGGTGGTATTTGTCCGGAATATGCATTGGGAGTCAGTGACGGCACTTGAAAAAACAATTCCACCGGTGGATTTGGTAATCGGTCTCGGCGGTGGTTCATCCCATGATATGGCTAAATATGTCGCCTTAAAGAAAGATGCACGATTGATTCAAGTGCCCACAATTATTTCCGGCGACGCTTCGATCACGGATCCCATCGGCATTCGCGACAAGGGGAAAGTGGTTTATATCGGCCATGTTATATGCGACAAAATTATAGTTGATTTCTCTCTTTTGCGCAAGGCGCCGGGACAGCTGGTGCGTTATGGCGCCGGCGACGTGCTTTCTTCGCATACGGCAATCTGGGATTGGAAAATGGCATGTGCCCATGGAAAGGCGGAATTCAAGCCGGAATTTTATCAGGAAGCCAGGAATAATCTTAAGTGTTTATATGATATGCGTTTTGAAATCCGGGATCTCTCTGACAAAGGTATAAAGACGATTGTTGAATTATACCGGGCTTATGCTAGGATTGCCGGCCGGCTTGGTAATGATCGTTGCCAGGAAGGCTCCGAACACTTCTTTGCCTATAATGTTGAATATGTCACCGGGCGTCAGTATTTACATGGAGGACTCCTGGCAACAGGGATATTGGTAATGTCCTATATTCAGGATAATGACTGTGAAAAAGTTAAACAGCTTATGAAGGACATGGGGATGGAATACACCCTGAAAAACATCTCTTTGACCAGGGATGAATTTTATAAATCAATGATGACTCTCAAGAATTTTGTCCAAGAAGGCGGATATTACTACTCCGTCATTGACGAAAAGGAAATTACTTCCGGGCAGCTGGAAGGGATTTATAATTTAATAACATAGGGGCCTATGGGTTGGAATAAATGGAGTGGTTTATCAAGGAGGATAAAATGCATTTAAAAACAGGTTGTTTAATTTTCTTTTCCTGCGCATTTTTAAGTTGGGCGGCAATAACGGCCGGGGCCGAAAATCAGGGGATATTGTCATTTGACACGGATGGCCCGCGCCCATCCCTGTCGCTTGACGGGAGTTGGGACCTCGCTCCCATCAAAGAGCTTGGCTTTACATTTCCGCCTGCCAAGGAAGCCGAATGGGTGTCCGTGTCCGTCCCCATGGATGATTGCCCGGGAAAGGCCAATCGTTATTGGTGCCGGAAGCGATTTGTTGTTTCCCCGAAGGATGAAGCGTTGGTTAAAGGCAAAAAAATACGCCTTATCTTCAAGGGGGTGGGGATCCAAAGCAAAATCTGGCTTAATGGGCAGTGCCTGGGGGAAAACGTTCAGTGCTGGACTCCTTTTGAGTTTGACGTAACCGGGATAGTGCAGTTCGGCAAGGAGAATGAACTGATCGTTGGATTCAGCAATAAACTGGGCACGCTTTCCCCGCCGGATGAAGCGGCTCATATGGAAAAATACAAAACCACGGAAAACGCCGTCTCCGTTCAGGCCTGGAATGAAATTAGATCAAAAACAAAGATGTTCGTGGGATACCAGAACTGGTCCGGGAACAGCGGAGATGGGATTTATGACCAGGTTGGTTTGGAGCTAGCGAGTCCGACCTGGGTAGAAGATGTTTTTATCAAGACTTCCGTGTCCAATAAAAATCTTGGCCTGGACATTGTGCTCCAAAATGACGGTAAAACGGCGGCAACGGTTTCCATCGCGGGCAAGGTTATATCCGTCTGGGGCGGAAAAACGGTCTTAAAAATCAAGGATCAGGTTGTTACGGTGGCGGCGGCCGCTTCCAAGCGGGTGACGATTGAAGAACCATGGGAAAATCCGACCTTGTGGGATACTGATAATCCTTTTCTTTATTATCTGGACCTGGATCTGCTGTCAGACGGGCAGATCGTTGACCGCCAACGAACCCGATTCGGCTTCAGGGAGATATCCATCAAGGGGAAGGATATTTTATTAAACGGAAAAAGAATCTGGCTTCGCAGAACTACTATCCGCAGCGCTTGGACACCTGCCACGGCCCGCGGGAAGTTTCGCCAAGCATGCTATGATTATAAAAAACAGGGTGTTAATTGCATCAGGCTCTGGACGCCCTACTGTGAAGAAACCCTGAATGTGCTGGATGAAATGGGGATGATGTGCGACCCGAGCGGGGCCTGGATGGGAAGGATTGAAGAATCGGCGGGGCAGGATATGGAAAAAAATACGTACGAGTATTACCGGAGATGGTTCAAATATCTTCGGAACCACCCGGCGCTGATTATCTGGAACGGTTCCAACGAGGTGATCTGGGGCGGCTGGCTTGAAAATCCCCGGGGGGTGGCGATCATGGAAAAGGTCATTGATATCCAGAAAGAAATGGACCCGACCCGGCCCATTATGTTTGACGCCGAAGTTGACGTGAAAGGCAAAGCCCCGATTGCCAATCTCCATTACCCGCGAAGCAAGCTGCAGGACCGCATTCCCGATGGCGCTTACTGGCTGACTAATGAGCCGAATCCGCATCTTATTTTCCGGTATTTTCCATGGGTGTATGACCGGCCGGTAGCCATAGGGGAATGGTGGTATGACTTCGGTTTATTTAAGTATAAAACCGCCTTTGCCGGGGACAGTATTTACGATCCTTATGTCTGGCCTGAGGGCGAGACTTTCAATTCGCCTTATCACAAAGAAGCCATTCGAATTATCGCCGATGGCCTTCGCTACGGCAATGCGGCGCTGGTTGATGGAATCATGAATGCTGATTACCAGAAGCAATTTGAAGAAATGGCGGTTCGCTCGCTGGATTACAACCGCACCTGTTATTCCGGAGAGAGCCTGGAACACAGGGTGGTGGTCTATAACGACTCCCTCCAAAAGAAATCCCTCCGGCTTACCTGGTTTTTATTGCTGGGCCCCCAAATATTTGCCGGCGGCGCCAAGGAATTTGATTTGGAAGCCGGCGGCCGGATCGAAACGAAGATTCCCATAACTTTCCCGAAGGTTAAACAACGTGAGGAATGCCGTTTAATGATTTATATGAATCCGCACTATGGGAAAAACATCGGGGCGCCCATGTATGAAGATACCAAGGTTTTCGCAGTCTTCCCCAAGTCAGATTTTGCGAGCTTCCCTGTCAAAGACTTTCTCCTTTTTGATTCCAAGGGAACTACCGGTGAAAAATTCGCCCAACTGGGATTTGCCTGTCCTGTCATGAAACAGTGGAATCCGGCCCAGGTCATGTCCGCCAAGGTGCTCATTATCGGGAAAGACAGCGCTGCCGATGTCAAGGACCAGGATATCATCCAATATGTGTCCGGCGGGGGCAGGGTGATCTGTCTTGAACAAGAAGATTTTAAATCATGGATGCCGGAAATCCCGGAAATAGACATTGATCGGAGACCGGAGAAAACGTTCGAGGTATTTCCCACTATGTTCAGGGAAAACTATGAAATCAGAAGGGACCATATCGCCAGCCAGGCCTGGATACGGTCCCCGAGTCATCCGGTGGTGAAGGAATTAAAGGATTCTGATTTGAAATGCTGGCGGCCGGACAATCGGGTCAGTTTTCGAACCCACTTCAAGCCGACCACCGGTAATTTCCGGACGATCCTGGATGCCGGCGGCATTGATGGGTTGGCTTGGAGTCCGCTGTTTGAGGTCTTCAAGGGGAAAGGTAGCCTGCTTATCACGCAAATGCCGCTGGTCAAGGGCAGTGGAATTGAACCGGTTGCGGACGTGCTTTTGCATAATCTCCTGGCTTATGCCCTGGAAAATCCGCCGGAAAGAAGCACCTTGGGAGTTTATAAAGGGACCACGGCTGATATTCCCAGGGTCTTGAACAAGATGAAAATTGATTTTGAGGAAGGATTTAAGCCCGGGCAAGCCGCCGTGCTCATCTGTGGCGGCGCCAAACTTGATGACGAGACAACGGTAAAGCTGAAAGATTTTGTGAGACAGGGTGGTTATGTTATCCTGCATGCCCTCACTCCCGAGGACATCAGCATGGCAAAATCGCTTTTACCCATTACTATCAACCTGAAACCCTCCGCGGTTAAAGCGGTGGCCATCCGATACAGGGACCCGCTGCTGGATAGCGTCAGTAACGAGGAGTTGTTTTGGGCAGAGGGTAATTATCCTGAACGCTGGGACCGGTTTGGTTCTTTGATAAAAACCACGGACATTGTCAGGTTCGTCCTCGACGAGAAGACATCCGGCAACCTGGATATCCTTACGGAACCGGCGGCCATGGCGAAAATCCCGTTTGGAAAAGGGACTTTCATCATTGACCAGGTGTTGTGGCAAGAGGGGTATGGTGTTGAGTTTGAAAAGTGCGCGCGCCTGATCAATGCCTTGCTGACCAATGTCGGGGTCAGGGTTAAACCCGCCCTCCATGAAGACAAAAAAGAAACGTACGTCCAGGTCGGCTTGGCGGATTACGCGAATCACCCCCTGGATGGAGACCTCATCCAGCTACGTTATTTCCCGGTTGATATAAGCGGAAAAAATGAACAAGGGGTTGCCGCCCCCATACCCGATTTCCCGCCCATCACCTACCTGGCGGGCGTTCCTTTTAAAATTATTGACCCGCGCGGCAACAATGGCCGTTCCATCCTGGTTTTACGGGCCCAGGTGAAGGAAGTGGCAAAAGCGCGTGAAATGCCCAAGTCCATCCCCGGGATTAAGGTTAATGAGCGGGCTGATAAGATGTATTTTGTCCATACCTGCGCGTGGTCACAACAAGGCCGGATCAAATCGGGGGCAGAGGCGTTTTCTTATCTTATTCATTATGAAGACGGAAGCACGGTTAAGATACCTGCCATCTATCAGCAGAATGTAGATGATTGGTGGCGGGCGCAGCGCCTTGGCGGCGCCAAGATCGCCTGGAAGGGGGCTTGCCCTCTATATTCTCCCGTTGCGTTATATTTCATTGAATGGGAGAACCCTTATCCGAAGAAATTGATAACCTCATTAGATTTTGTCGGCGAGGATAATCCTGGAATTCCCGTGCTGATTGCGGTGAGTATTTCACGCACTGATTAAATTTTAGCCGGAATCGCGAAAGGGCGAAGAAAGCAGGCGGCGATGCTTGAGGGAAAACAAAAGAAATGGCTTGGATTTGGCCTGGCAGGCGCCTTGGCAAGGATGGGATTAGCCCTTGGCCTTTGTCTCGCGCTGTCGCCGAATTTCAGCCATGCCGCCGGGAATGGCGATGACAATGAGACAACGATTGCCCATTGGCAATTCAACGAGGGAACGGGGGAACAGGTGGCGGCGACAAATAACCCCGCTCTCGCATTGAAATTCGGTAAAGGGGAACAAGGGGTGATGCCGGAATGGGTGGAAACCAAGGAAGGCAAAGGAATTCGTTTCAGCGGAAGCAAGGGGGCGTATCTTTTTGGCGGCGGGGAAAATTTCAAGACAGCCTTTTCCCTTGAACCGCCGTTTTCAATCGAGTTTTGGCTAACAGTAGAAGAACCGCTGCCGGGCTATAACGGCGGATTATTTCAGTGCATGGACTATCTGCAAAAAGGGTTTCGATGCGGTGTCAATAAGGAAGGCCTGGTTCTTTTTGAGGCCCATGGCAAGGGCGCCGCCGCCCAAGTATTTTCAAAAAAAGCCCTTGATCTGAATTACTCCTATCATGTCATGTTTTTAGTGGAATCCGACCAGGTTTCTTTTTATATCAATGACCGGCTTGATGCCATTCGAAAATTTAAACAGCCATATATTCCCTGCCCGGCCGCGGCGGTCCAGATAGGACGCAATTCCGGGGCATGCAATGATTTTTCCTTTAATGGAATAATCAGGGCGATTCGCATCAAAAGGTTCAAGTCAGTCGGGGATCTCTGAAAGTAAGAAGTATCTCCAGAGCACGCTGATGACCACTCCGCCACGGACGGGTGGATACATGAATCCGCATCTGCATCCGGCAATGATCCTGGTTGAATAATGCGGATTTACATTCTAGACCGGCTGATGTATAAATAATACAAATAAATGCCTTGGAGGTGGCGATGAAAATAATGAGACCGACGCAAATATTCCGGATTTGGGTGGCGGCGCTTGTGTTGCTTACCGCGGCCGGGGCACAAGCAGTCGGGCCCTGGTACGTGGCCACGAACGGCGTGGATAGCAACGACGGGACGAGCTGGGCTGTTCCCTATTTAACGATCAGCAATGCGCTGACCAATGCGTCAACCGGGGGCGACACGATCTGGGTCTCCAACGGCGTATATACGCTCACCGCCACGGTGAGCAATCCCGCCGCCAAGAAATTCAATATCTGCGCCTGGAGCACAAACCCCGCGAACACGGTGCTCCTCGGTCCCGGCTCCAACGACGTGCCATCACAATCCTTCCGCGGCGTGTGGATGTCCGGCACCGGCAGTCTGCAAGGCTTCACCGTGACTAATTTTTTTTATACCAATGGAAATCAGGGCGGGGGCGTATATTGCAGCGCGGGGCTCATCTCAAATTGCGTTATCGCGGGGAACATCATGGGCTATAGGGCGGGCGCAGCCGGCTCCATCATGGCCAATGGAGGCGGAATATTTATATCGGGTGGTGTGCTTGATAATTGCGATATTATCGGGAACAGTATTTATCCGGCAGATTATGACAGCGGCGGCGGCGGGGTCTGCATGAGTGGTTCCGGCCAGATCAGGAACTGCCGGATTATAGGCAACAGGTTGACTGGCGCAACATCCGGCGGCGGCGTGCGCGCATACTATGGAAGCAGTTTTGTCATTCAGGACTCGGTCATCGCCAGCAATACCGGAGGCAGCGCTGGTGGGGACGGCATCCTGTTAACTGGAGGCGCCATCAGCAACTGCCTGGTGTTCGCAAATTATTCCGCCGCGTCCGGCGGCATTGCTTTTGGTCCCGCATCTGGTTACTACAACTACGCTCGCATTGAGCGGTGTGTGATCAGCAACAATGTCGGGCGTATGTATCATGGCGGATGCGATATTTATGGCACTATTACAAATGTGTTGATCTCACAATGTGCGATTGTCAGCAATTACTGTTATAATGGATCAAATGGCGGCCTGGGTGTGGACAAGTATGTCCTAAATGCCCGGATTAGGAACTGCCTGGTGGCGTATAACCGGGCCGACAGCGCTTGGAGTGACCTCTCCAGCGGTGGATATGGCGGAGGCGGCTTGTATGTGCTCGCCACCAACACGCTGATTGAGAACTGCACGGTTGTCAGCAACACGCTCGCCAACGGCGGGTCTCCCCAAGGGGCGGGACTGTATGCGAGCAACGGAGTCAGGGTGGTCAATTCCGTCATCTATCACAATCGGCATTCAGGGAACACTACGTCCAATGTCTATGTGATGGCGGACTGCACGTTCAGCAACAGCTGCACCGCGCCCCTGCCGGCAGCGGGGACGGCGAACACGGCCGCGGACCCACTGTTTGTCTCAAAGGATACCGGCAATTTCCGGCTGAACAACAATTCACCCTGCATCAACACGGGCATGAATTATGAGTGGATGACCGGCGCGGTTGACCTGGAGGGAAGGAAGCGCATCCGTTACGGGACCGTGGACATGGGGGCGTATGAGCGCATCCATTCCGGCACAACCTACGGTTTCCGGTAAGCAATGTTGGGGATCCTTGCCGCGCGGAAAGATAAAGTGGACGAATGCAAGGGAACTTATAAACAATAAGAGGGGCATGCCGGAAAAGTGTTACCCTATTTCCTGAAATTTTATTCTCATAATTAGGTTGGCGCTACAAGCTCGTTTGCCGCTCCTGGGAGGACTGACGAAATGAACTGGCAGGTTGGCATTAGCCGTCGTGTGATCACACCACAGACCTCGGTGTGGCTGGCCGGGTACGCAACCAAACGCGCCCCGGACGGGCAGATCCATGACCTGTGGGTCAAGGTGCTCGCGCTCAAAGCCCCCGACGGAACGCGCGCGGTGCTGGCCACGACCGACCATATGGGAATGTCCAAGACGATCTACGAGGGTCTCTATGCCAAGCTGCAGCAGCGCTTCGGACTGGAGCGCGCCGGGTTCATGCTCACCTTTTCCCACAACCACTGCGGACCGGTACTGAAAGACGACTTGGTGGATTACTACCCGCTGGACGAGGAGCAGCGACGGCTGGTGGCTGAGTACTCCGATTGGATGGTGAGACAGGTGGTCGAGGCGGTCGGCGAGGCGCTGGGCAACTTGCAGCCGGCCCAGCTTCTCAAGGGCGAGGGGCTGTGCACCTTTGCCGTCAACCGCCGGGAGAACAGCGAGGCCGAGGTCCCGCAACTACGGGCTGAGGGCAAACCCCTCAAAGGCGTGGTGGACCACTATGTGCCCGTGCTGGCCGTGAAAGGCAAGGATGGGAAATTGCTTAGTGTTCTGTTCGGCTATGCCTGCCACCCGACCACCCTCTATCCCTTCAACACATGGTGCGGCGACTACCCAGGTTTTGCGCAGGTTAACTTGGAAGCGAAGCATCCTGACACCGTGGCCATGTTCTTCAATGCCTGCGGCGCTGACCAGAATCCGATCCCGCGTTGCCAGAAGTTAGAGTTGGCCGAAGGCTATGGCAAGATGCTCTCCGATGCAGTAGAGGCGGTACTGGCCAAGCCCATGCAGCCCGTGTCAACGGGATTGCGCATGGCCTTCGAGTTCGTGGATCTGGCCTACGACGAGGTCGTCACCCGCGAGAAACTGCTGCCGGTGGCCAATGGCAAGATACCAGACCCCGATCCCGTTATGTCCAAAGTACAGATGCGCTGGGCCAAACGCATGCTCAAAATGATCGACGCGGGGATCGTCTTCCCGAAAACCTACTCCTATCCCGTACAAGCGTGGCAGCTCGGCAAAGAACTGCTCTTCATCGGCATCGGCGGCGAAGCGGTGGCAGACTACTCCCTGCGCTTCAAGCGCGAGTTCGGCTCCTCGACCTGGGTGTGCGGCTATGCCAATGACATGGTCGCCTACATTCCCTCACGCCGGGTATGGGAAGAGGGCGGTTACGAGGGCGGCCCACACTTGGACGAGTATGGCCGCCCGGCCTGGCGCTGGGCCGGCGACGTGGAGGACCGCATCACCGGGGCGGTGCATCGCGTGGTACAGCATCTCCGTCGGATCTGCACCATACAGCGCTAGCCCGGATATTTCACGTGAAATATCTGGGCTAATCCGAAAACTTTTTTCCATGCCGTAGAAACCCTCTGAATTACTTCCCATGTCTTGAGAAAGTCCGTCATCCATGGATTGTAACTCAGCAACCGATAAATAATCCGCCGGCCTTGCCAAATGATCTGGCAGGCTCGGAATTATTTCAGTTTGAATGTAAGCAAATCAGACTTCGCCAATGTTACTTGGATACGTTTCTAGCGTAGTGTCACTGAATTAATTGAACATATAAATCTGTATAAAATGCAGGAAAACAGTGAATTTGTCATTCCGAGCTTAGGCGAGGAATCTCGTTATGATTGAGATGCTTCGCTACGCTCAGCATGACAACGCACCGGTTATTCATAAGTACATATCTAAATGAAACACTACACTCGCGGGCGAGTTTTTGTTAATTCAAAAAAATTAAATAAATATTGATTATTATTAAGATGTTCATTATATTGAATGCCTAAAAGTAATAATGGAATATTGAAAAGAAATGGACGAATGTAAGAGAACTTATAAACAATAAGAAGGCCATATTTATCAAGCCATAGTTTTCTATCACTTATACCAGGAGGCAAAATGAAAAAAAAGGCAATGAGATGGAGTAGCAGGCGCTCAACATTGCGGACGTTCCGCGGTCTTATCGGGAGTATCCTGCTTTCGCTTTCCCTTGTTTCGCTGTCCCAGGGCAAATGTATCCTGGACCTGCCCTTGAACGACGGCGGGGACAAGATCGTCGAACGGTCGGAATACAACAACAAGGCAGCCATGCACGGCTATCCCGCGTACTTCAAATGGTTGCCCGCCCAGTCCGGCTACGCGCTGGAATTCGCCGGCAACGGCAAGTACGGCGAGGAAGGCGTGATTTACGTCTCCCCGACAAACCTGATCGCCAAAAATCTGACCGTGGCGTTCTGGGTAAATCCCTACCCCACGGCCAATATTGATTACGAAAGCATCCTGAAAGGACCAAACGGCACCGGTTATAACAACGGTTACCGGATTTATATGCGCAACATTGCCGGAGTGAAGAATGTGGGGCTGCAGGTAAATTTCGGTGATGCTGAGCCAAGGGACTTCAGTTTCGGACAGATACCGGTAAACCGGTTTACCCACCTGGCGTTCACGTATAACCACCAGGAGGTGGTTTTGTACAAGGACGGCGAAAAAGTCGCCTCGTTCCCGGAAACCCGGGATATCAATTATTCGAGCCAACTGGCGGGTATGTGTATCGGTAACACCAATTACCTGAACTTCACCGGCATCCTGTCCGGGGTCAAGATGTTTGACGAATCGCTGGTGGTCGCGGCCGTCAAAGAACTGGTTACCAAGGAACCGGCGCCGGTAATCAAGACTGGCCCTGAATCTTCGGCCAAGCCCAAAGACACTTCCTACTATCCCACCGACAAGTTGTACGGCCCCAAATACGACCTGTGCCGGAACCTGATCCAGAACCCGTCCTTTGAGGCCGGGGTTCGCTACTGGCGGGTCTGGGCGCGGGGGGAAACGTTTAAAAAAAAATTCGAGCTTGACAGCGGGAACGCCTTTTCCGGCACAAAGCGCCTGCACCTGTATGGTTACAAAGGTGAACGGGCGTCGGTTGCCTTCGACAACTTCCCGATTCCGGTGAACGCCGGACAGAAATATACCCTCAGCTTCTATAGCCGCGGAGACGGCTCTAAAAAGAATCTCATTGTCCGGGTGCAAACCGGAATCTGGCTTGTCTTTCCTATAAATGCCACAGTCGCGCTCACACCGGAATGGAAACGCTATTCCTTTACCTTTACCGCGCCGAACAATACGGTCAACATCTGCTTCTGGCTTTCCGATTACCCGCAGCAGGACTGCCAGGGCTGGGTGGACGCGGTGCAACTGGAGTTGGGCGACCAGGTCAGCGATTACGTCGAAAAACCGATCACCGCGGAACTGGTAACCGACCGCGCCGACAATTTCTTCCAACCCGGGGAGAAAATCAACAGCCGGCTGGAAATCCATACGCGGCCGAACGAAAAAGGCACGGCAACCGTGTCGGTCAAGGACTTTTTCGGAAAGGAAATCCTGAACCGGAAATATCCTTTTGCTGCGGACAGCCGGGGCTTTATTTCCCTGCCGATGGGACTGCCGGAAAACCTGCCGGCGGGGTTGTACCTTGCCCGGGCCGATTTCGAACTGGCCGACGGTTACCGGGACTATGATTTTTTCCGCCTCGGCATTATGCGACATCTTGACAATACCCAGAAACACAAGGATATCTTCGCGGTCAAGCAACCGAACATGCTGCCGGATGTGGAAGGTGCGTTCCAGCGGCTGAAACATATCGGCGTGGGATCGTATGTGCCCTTTTCTTTCGTGCCTGACTCGCGGGTTACCGAAATTGCCGGCCGCAACAATATTCTGACCGTGACCTCGGTTTTCCGCGGCGGCGATACCACCTACGACGAGGGCGACGGCGGTAAGGGCCAGCGTATCAAGCCGTTTCCGGAAAACCTCGATCTGAAGAAAGTGGCTGAAAATGTCTACCGGACAGTCAAGGCCCATCCGGAAATCACGTTCTGGAAGACGGTCAACGAACCGGACCACGACATCTTTCTGAAAAACAAGCCGGAAAAGTTGAAGGCCTTTATGGAAATGCTGCGGGTGACCGCCGGGAGCATCCGTTCCGCCAATCCGAAAGCAAAAATCCTTTCCCCGGACCCGACCAACATGTACCCGGGCAACGGCATTTCGGAAATCGAGGCGATGATCAACGCCGGGCTGCTCAGTGTCTGCGACATTATCGCCATCCACCCGTACCGACCCAGGCCGGAAAATCCGGACTTTGACGCAGATACAGACGCTTTCCTGAAAATGCTGGACAAACACGGCTACCATGGGGAGGTCTGGTTTACCGAGGGCATCTATTACACGTCCTACAATATCCCGGAATTCGGCCTCGATACCACGCTCTTCCAGGATTTCTGGCGATCCATGCCACTTTCCTATGACTTCGGACTGGGCGAAAGGATGGCTGCGGCCTACAATGCGCGCATGTGGCTGGTTGCCCTGAAATACGGGAAGCGGATCAAGATGCTGGCGGACTGGTCGGAATTTTCGTACATACTTGACGGCTACGGTATTCCGAGCGCCTACTGCTGGGCGCCCAACACCCTGGGGCAAATCCTGGGCAATGCGGACTATGTCCAGGATGTCGATGTCTCCGACAACATCCGCAGCTATCTTTTCGAGGACGAACGGAAACGTCCGGTGGCGGTGTTCTGGAACACCAACGAGGAGGTTGACCGGGAGAAGGCCGCGCCGGATTCCATCGCGCTGGGTTTTAAGCCCGGGGAAGTTGAGTATCTGGACTTCATGAACCGGACGTTCGATCCGCAGCCGGGCGAGTATATCCCGGTCGGCGCCTGCCCGATTTTCGTGCGGAGCAAGCCGGGGGCATTGGACCGTTTCCGGCAGGTTTTGGCCGATATCCTAGGGCGGGGCAAGCCGGGGACGCTGGACCGTTTCAAGCAGGTCCTGGACGATATCCAAATCAAGGGCGGGGGACTGACCGCGGTCAAGCCGACGGTCAAAATCCTGAACGAAAACAAAGCGGTGGTCAACCTGTTCAACCGGACCGCCAAGACCGTGAATGCCAAGGTCGCGGTTGAGTTGGCCGGCAAAACCCTGGTAAGCCGGGATATGCTGCTGAAGAGCAAGGAAACCCTGTCCCTGCCGGTAGATTTACCGGCCGGATCATCCGGCGCCATTCAGGAAATCCCCTTGAAGGTATCATTGCTGGCCGCCGGCAAGAGCAAACCGCAGGTGCTGGATGCGGCTTTGCGACTGCTGATCTGCCAGAAGAGGGAGACACCGGTCAGCGTTGACGGGGATTTTTCGGACTGGCCGGAGAAGTACAAGATCACCATGCCGGACACGTTCAAGGAATTCTTGCCGCCGAACTGGAACAAATACCCCAAGCCGATACCGTGGAAAGGCAAACAAGACCTGTCGGCGGACTTGTACGCAGGCTGGGACGAGAATTACCTCTACCTGGCGCTGATAGTTCGGGACGATATTTTCTGCCCGCCGCCGGAGGGCACCGCGCCGGACAGTTTCTACAAGTACGACAGCTTACAGCTCTATTTCGACACGTTCGGCGATGCGCGCGACCACCTGCCCTTGACCGGAAATGACAACAATGACTACAACTATGACATGGCCTATTTTAGAAACGGTCTGCCGGTCGAGGCGGCTGTAGTTCCAGAGTGGCAGCTGGTATTTTTCAACAATGGTCCGGCCCCGGAGGTGAAATCGGCCTTCAAACGGACCGCGGACGGCATGGTCTACGAACTGGCTTTTCCGGCCAACCGGGTCCGGCCGATTGTGCTGAAGCCGGATACTTCCTTCGGCTTCGCGTTGTTAATCAACGACAATGACGACGATTACCGGAAACGCGGGCTGACCCTGACCCCGGCCGGCACCGAACCCTGGATGCGTCCCGACCTTTACCCGACCATGCTGCTTAAGTAATTCCTTAATTTTGCACGAACATCAGTGTCAGTGGTGAGTAGTTACGAAAAAAACAAGGGTAGGGAATGTGAAAAAAAGTGGTTGGTTTGGGGTGTATGGCGCCTGAGTGGACGCCAAAAAACGTAATGCCTCAGTCTTGTGGGGTAATTGTCATTCCCGACTTGATCGGGAATCCAGAAAAATCAATGCTGGATTCCCGCTTCCGCGGGAATGACAGCATTGAAGTGCACAGCCTACCCACAAGACTGAGGGGTTACCCAAAAACTATTTATAATCTTGACCGGCTAATGTATAAATAATACAGATAAATATCGTGGAGGTGACGATGAAAATAATGAGGCCGACGCAAATATTCCGGATTTGGGTGCTGACGCTTGTGTTGCTCACCGCGGCCGGGGCGCAAGCGGCCGGGCCGTGGTACGTTGCCACGAACGGCGCGGATAGCGTGAATGACGGACTGAGCTGGAGCCAGCCGTTTGCCTCCATCAGCAACGCCGTTGCCAATGCAGGGGCGGTTGTGAACGAAACGATCTGGGTGTCAAACGGCACATACACCATCACCGCCACGGTGACCAACCCGACGGCCAAGGCCTGCAAGATACGCGGCTGGAGCACGAATTCGGCGAACACGATACTCCTTGGTCCCGGATCCAACGACGTATCAAAATCCTTCCGCGGCATAGTGATGTCCGGCGCCGGCAGTCTGTTGCAAGGCCTCACGGTAACAAATTTCTATTATTCCAATGAATATAACTGCGCCGGCGTATATTGCAGCGCGGGCCTCATCTCAAATTGCGTTATCGCGGGTAATATCCTGAACTATCACGTGGGCGGCGCTTCCATTACCGCCTCCGGCGCCGGAGTATATTTAACGAGTGCGGGTCTGATTGAGAATTGCGATATTATTGGGAACAAGATTATTACGGGAAGCACGTATGATGGCGGAGGTGGCGGGATCTATTTAAATAACGGCACGATCAGGAACAGCCGGATTATAGGCAATCGTTCCGATCCAAAAGGCGGCGGCGTGTATTTGAATAATGCCACTGTTCAGGACTCTATCATTGCCAGCAATTATGCATATCAAGGTGGCGGCTTCTACGCTATCGGGGGCGTCATCAGTAACTGCCAGGTGTTGACGAATCGTTGCATCTCTGGTGGGGGCGGTATAGAAGCGCCGGCTGCCGCAAGCTCCATCTCCATTATGCAGTGCAATATCAACGGTAATGTCGGGTCGTGGAGTGTTGGCGGTATCCAAGTTAAAAATACGGTAAACGTTCTGATCTCGCAGTGCGTGATAGTCAGCAATTACTGTGACAAGACAGGAGTTGGCGGCTTGTGGGTGGGTGGTGTTTGCGCAAATGTCCTGATTCGGAACTGCCTGGTGGCGAACAACCTGGCCAGATTTGAATCGGCTGGCTGGGGCGGGTATGGCGGCGCCGGCATGAACGTGGCCGCCACCAACGCGTTGATTGAGAACTGCACGATTGTCAGCAACACGCTTATCAACGCCGACATCCCCGGCAAGGGTGCGGGTCTGTATGCGACCAACGGGGTGAGAGTGGTCAATTCCATCATTTATCACAATGTCGGGGTAACAACGTCCAATGTCTATGCGACGGCGGGCTGCACGTTCAGCAACAGTTGCACCGCACCTCTGTCGGCGGTAGTGGGGACGGCGAACACGGACGCCAACCCGCGGTTTGTCGCGAAGGATACCGGCAATTTCCGGCTGAACAACAATTCACCCTGCATCAACACGGGCATGAATTATGAGTGGATGACCGGCGCGGTTGACCTGGAGGGAAGGAAGCGCATCCGTTACGGGACCGTGGACATGGGCGCGTATGAGCGCATCCATTCCGGCACAACCTACGGTTTCCGGTAAGTAAGTGAATTGTAGTAGCCGGTCCGCTGCGGCGGACCGGTCCGGGGTCAGTCCTTCGGCCTTGCTCAGGACAGGCGACCCCGGCCACAATTTTGAGTTTTTAACCTGGCTTGATCATTAGGAAAATCCCGAAGATGACCCGGCAAAAAACATTGCATATAGTCGGACAGGCCCATTTGGACCCGGTATGGCTATGGCCATGGCGGGACGGCTGTTCCGAAGCCCTCAACACCATCCAAAGCGCCGTTGATAGATTACAGGAATATCCTGCGTTTTATTTTTCACGCTCATCAGCCATAACTTACAAATGGGTCCAGGAAATAGATCCGCCCCTGTTCAAGAAAATTGTTGATCTCGTCCGCGAGGGGCGGTGGGAAATCGTCAACGGCTGGATTGAACAGCCGGATTGCAACATACCTTCCACGGAAAGTTTTGCCAGGCACTGCTTGTATGGGAAACATTATTTTAAACGATATTTTGGGATTGATGTTAATGTAGAACGTATGAGAACTTATAAGGGGGTATTGTAAAAAGCATGTCAAGCGATAATTTTGGAAAAATATCTTGTAACTTATAAGGAGGTGGCAATATATTTCATTGTCTATCAGGAAGTTGG